>Ga0209501_10002252_pt1 | contig 20465 bp, 15 predicted proteins | sample ArcticOcean_MG_C_4_FD_187434 | JGI IMG/M metagenome (GOLD analysis project Ga0209501, IMG submission 187434) | Marine microbial communities from western Arctic Ocean - ArcticOcean_MG_CB4_134 (SPAdes) (version 2) | ecosystem: Environmental > Aquatic > Marine > Oceanic | place: Arctic Ocean...
CCGCCTCGAAGAATCTCGCGCCAAAGCCGCCAACAAACGCGACCGCCGCCGTCGCCGACGTGTCGCGGCCCGCCATCAACGCTAGGCGGATCCAGCCCTCCCCACCATGGGCAGGCCGGACGCTTACCCAAGTTGCTCGTAAAACGCAACTGCTTCCTCGGTTACTTTGGCGGGATCGGCAGGGGGTTCCGTTGCGGCTGGTTCAGTTTCGACTTCGACCGAATCCGTGCTCGGAGTCGTCCCGTCGGTGGTCGATTCGTCGAGTTCAGTCTGTTCCGACGCGCATCCCAGCAAAGTCAGAGTGACCACGAACAGAGAAGCGATCAATACAGATTTCATACCTCAATCTCCCTGCAAGAACATGATTTCAGGCCCTGTGTCTCCCTAGTACTACAGTTGGACTTCATTGTTTTGGTGGGTCGTGGCCTCTTCGTCGGTAGTGGCTGAGCTTTGCGATGAGTTGGTGCCGACGTCGCCAGGCTGACCATTGCAGTGCCCGATCAACGGCAGGAATTCTCGTCAGTGCCAGGCGTATCAGCAGACGCCGCACTTCCGGAACTGTGACGGGAATCAGTTCCGCATCCCCTTTTTTGACGGCTGCGACGCGGCGTGTGAGCGGATCACCGACAACGTCGCGTGTGCCAACATCGAGAGCGTGATATGTCGATGCCAGCCGACCCACGAACGGACTTCGTATTCATCCAGACCAACTTCCTGTTTGGCCTGCTCGAAACATTCTTCAACAGCCCAGCGACTGCCGGCAATGCGAACAATTGTTTTCAGCGGTGTGCGTTTCGGCGCGTTGGTGAAAAAGTAAGCCACGTCGTCGGGATCGCTCAACGATCGACGCACCAGGAATCCTCGTGTGAAGTTGTTGTCTTCGGGATTCGGCCAGGAGACGAACGCCCAATCATAAAGACGTTCGCCTTTCAGGCCGGGACCGCACGAGAGTTGACGCCACACCCGTTTGGGCATTTGTCGGACATGTTCATCAACACGGGTCCGTCGTCCGCGCAGAAACAGGTGCGTGTTTGACGAAATCGCGACCACATAGCCCAGACCACGACCTTCACAAAAACGCCGGAATTTCGAGTCCGAACCGTACACTTCGTCGGCCGTGACCCATTTTGCAGGAACGCCGGCGTCCAGTGTTCGTTTCAGCATCGCACGAGCCAGCGCCGGCTTGGTGGCGAACGTCACCGACTCCGGAACTTTGGCTTCAGCCCGACGAGCGGCATCAGCGGCCCACTCCTTCGGCAAATACAAAGACCGATCGATCAAAGCGTGACCAGCATCGCTACGGTACGCGAGAAACACACCGATCTGGCAATTCTCAATTCGGCCGGCTGTTCCAGAGTACTGCCGCTTGACCCCGACAGATTTCTCGCCCTTCTTCAAAAACCCGGTTTCATCGACGATCAGAACTCCGTCCTTCGAACCGAGATGATTCACCACATACTGCCTCAGATCATCCCGGACTTCGTCCGCACTCCAGCGGGACCTGGCCACGAAATGCTGCAGGTTCGTCGGCGTCCGTTGACCGAGTTCTTCCGCCAATTGCCAGCCGTTCTTCCGCTCGATCCGGCTGATCAGTCCCCGCAGATAGCACTCCGCATGGCAGCGCAAATCCCGTCGCGAAAAGCGTGGCCCAATCAACCGGGCCGCCGCATCGACTTCCTCAATCCACTTGGCAACTTCCTGATCAGTCGGCATCCTTGCCCTCCTCGAATTCCTGTCGAGAAGGTACACTTTGTCCCGATATCAAGGAAGTCCAACTGTAGTACTAGCCCGCGAATTCGTTCTGAAAACGGTCTGTGAAACCAACAAAAAAACGACGCGACCCGGCCCACGTGGGCGGTTCTCACGCCACCCAAAAGCCGAACGCGTCGTTCTATTCGTTGTCTGATTTTGTGAGAATGCCGCAGCCGTGCGGCTTATCGTGTCCGTCAACGAGGGCGGCGGGCGGCGACAGAATGGGCTATCGCAAAACCGGCGGAGGCTATGGCGTATTCAGCACCGATCAAAAAAGACAACACGAGTAACACTAAGTCGAGCGTGTATGGCAACTATCAACTCAATTACAACAATACCGGCGGAGTTGCCTATCGCGGTCGCTACGGTGCGGGATACGCCAGCAGCGGATACACCACAGCGCGAAAAACGAGCAGTGTGAAGGCACAAATTCGCACCGAAGAACGTGCGAAAGCCAAAACGGTCCGCTACGAAAGTTGGAAGTCGATGGAAGACGCCACCGCCGCCATCCGCCGCACGATGACCGAACGGTACCAGGTGGAATTTTGATCGTTCTTGATGAACATCATCGCTGAGGCGCGGTGTCCGCAGGAGCATGCCTTGAGTTTGCCGACGCGCTAGCTCGCCACTATTCTCGGCGTTCGCCGCTGGCTGGGATAATGGTGCCTTTTGTGGAAGCGGACTGCTCGTAAACCTTGGCCAGTTCGATCAGCAGGGCTTCGAGTTGTCGGGTGTATTCGGTGGGGGGAATCGTCTCTTTACGATCGCGAAGCTGGATGACTGACAACTCCAACTCGTCGCGGTGGCGGCGAAGTTCGGGCGGCAGTCGATGTTCCTCGGGGCTGCGCACTAGATGGAATTGGTGCGCGCGGTAGCCATCGATGGCCGTTTTGTCGGCCGACTTTTTGACGGGGCGGATGCCGCGGAAGAAATCAGCTCGCACCGCGCGACCGTCGCCGTTGTCTTCCAGCAGCGAATGTTCGGTCGCCAACCGACCTTCAGTTTTGTAGAACTCCTCAACTTTCCGCGACGCCGACAGCCAGGCTTCCAGTAGCGACGTCTGTCCGTCCTTGTCGAGATCGGCCTTCACGTCGGCGATACTGGCTGAAAGGAACTTGCCAAAGCGGGCGAAGTTCTGCTCCGATCCGCTCTTCGCTGCCGTCACAATAACGCGATTCTCTGCGGAGAGTTTGTTGACGAACGGACCGCTTGCCGAACCACAATTCACAACCGCAACCGGTCGTTTGAGCGGCTTCAGCCATTCGGCCAGATCGGTCGCTGAAACATCCAGGCCGCGCAGATTGAACCGGGCGGTGCGTCCGTCGAACGTGCCATGCCCGATCAATACCAGCCAGAGTTCCTGGTCGGTCGTTTCGGCCGCGCGTTCCAATAGTTTTTTCAACCGATCGCGATCCGACGCTTGAGGTGTCGCAGACTTCTTATCCGTTCCAACCAGAACGAATCCCGCACCGCCCCTGGTTGCCGCCGTCCTCCACTGTTGGGCCCAACCAACAAATTCCTTCTGGTACTCGGGCGCGCCGGTCGCCCCGACGACGACGATGACCGATTGTTTTGGGATGTCATCGGCGCGGACGGGGTGTGAAGGAAAAAGGAAAAAGGAAAAAGTAAAAAGTGAAAGGCAGTGGGCCGCGCGATTGTGGACGCTCTGCGCGAATCGGTTTTTGCGCGACGACACGACACTTTGCATTTTACAATCTCTTCTCATTTTCGTACCGCTCATGCGAGTCCCTTCCAGCGACGCAGTCCCCATTCGCTCACAAAACAGCCGATGGCCATCAGCATCACCCATGCTTGATGCCATAGCGGAAAAGTCCACGGCTCCTCAATCGGTACATGCCGCGTGGGCAAGCTGCGGGCGAATCGGTTTAAATCATTGGCGGCGATGACCTCACCGCCGGTTTTCTCGGCCAGCGCACTCATCAATTCCCGGTTGACTTTCACCTGTTGAAATTCGTCGGCGGCGGGATTGCCAGCCCAGCCTGACTGAACCTTGCCGACCGGTTTTCCTTCGTCGTCCGTTGTGACTGCCTCAACCAGCACCGGCCCCGGTTCGCGCGGAACGTATACCGCCTGATAAACGCCCGGCTCTTCGAGCGACGGTTCGGCATCGATGACGACCGGCTTGCCCGAGGGTGGGGTGATTGTGAGTTTGACAGCCGCGCTGTCCAGCGGCTGGAAGTTCTTGTCGAAAACATGCGTCTTGAGCGTCAGCGCAGTTGAAGTTGCATCGGAATTCTGGGTGACTGCCAAATCGACGCGGTGGGGAACGTCGGCCACCAACCACCGCAACATTTGCCGCCAGGCTTTCGCGGCGTCGTCAGTCGTTTTGTCGTCGCGATGCAATTGCCATCGCCACACGTCGCCGATTGTCAGCGCGGCACATCGCCCGCGACCGTAGCGCTGCACCACCAGCGCGGGTAGTTGTTTACCGTTTTCGTCGGCCGCGTGCGCTAACACCGAGGCACCCGGTTTGACGGCACCGACACGATTCGACGTGCGAAATTCCGGCATCTGTTCAAACCGTTGGAGTTCCTCGGCTTCATTTGCACGCAGTCGCACCCACGGTTGCAACCAGCCGTCGCGTGTCAGCGTCAATCGGTACCGGGCATTGGGCCGCGCTGCAGGAACACGGTCGAGGTAAACCGGCAGCATGTCGCCGACGGGCGTGCGAGCGTAGCCGCCGTTGCGATACGACTCCTGCCCGCCCAGCATCAGCAGTCCGCCGCCGCGCTCCGAAACGAACCGTTCCAACAGTTCCAATTGATCCTGCGAGAAGAAGGCCGCTTCCAGATCGTCGATGACAATCGCATCGAAGCGGAACAGATTGCGTTCTGATTTCGGGAAACCGTCACGCAGTTCTGCGGCGTCTTTCATGTTCAGGCGAACCAGAACGGGCTGGTCGTATTGTTCAGTATCGGCATCGATTTCCTTCTTGAATCCACGAAAGAGCGAATTGCTTGACTCACCGGTACGGCCGCGAAAATCGAATTTGGCTTCGCGCTTCGCAATACGGATGAGCGCCGCCATCGCGATTTGGTCGTCCTTTTCGACGGCGCGATTGAGAAACTTGTATTCCCAATTCGGCCGGCCCGAAACGTACAATACGCGATGCGCTCCGGGTCCGCGATCGATCTCGATCAATCGGGTATTGTTCGCTAGCGTCGCTTCCGACGATGCGCCGGGCTGTTCGAAGGCATTACGTTCATCGGCGGGGAATGCCCGCACGCGGTAGAATGACACGCCAGTCGTGGGCCGCAACTTGAAGCGGACCGAAAGAGTGTCGTCGCTGTCGTTTTCGGTTGTCGAAATCGTCTGCTCTTGAACTGCACTGCCTTCGGCGTCGAGCAGTTGAACAATGATATCACCGTTTTGATAACCGCTACGTGTGACGTCGGCCCGCACCGTCACTGGCGCGTCTTCGAACGCCGTCTGGCTTATCGAGACATTGTTGATCGCGACATCGCGCGGCGAGTTATTCGCTCCAAACATAACGGGGTAAATTGGCGGCAAGTCTTCCGTGTTGAAGTCGGACAGATTCACGTCGAGATCGGTTGCAGCACCATCGGTCATCAACAGCACGCCGGCCAAGGGGCGATTGTGAAATCGTTCGCGGATCGTCTGCAGCGCTGCGGCGAGCGACGTGCCGGTTCCCTGAAAATCGAGGGTGGTGAAGTCGGCGGTGCGACGCAGTTGGTCATCGACGAGATACTGCCGGACGTCGAAGTCCTGCTCCAACCGCACGCGCCAGTCGGCCTTATTCTTGTTGAGCAGCCGCTTCAACTTCTCGCCGCGAGTTGGCTGGTTGGCATCGTCGCGAATTGTGAGGCTTTGGCTGTTGTCCGCCAGCAGCAGGAAGATGTTTGCACCGGGTCGGGCGCGCGTTCCACTCCACAGCGGTTCCACCAGAAACACGATCAGCAACGCAAACCCAACCGTCTTCAGCGCAATCGAGGCAAACTGTATTCGCCGATCGACCGACGTGTTGCGGTAGGCTTGCCACAACACGAACAGCGCGACGGCGAACAATCCGAGGGATGGCAGCAACCAGTCGCGATTGCCGATGATAAGGTGTGCCAACGTCATGCGGTTTGCCTATGGACTCTTGAAATTGCGTATGTCGATGTTTGATCCCACGGGCCGCGCCCCGTGGGCTTTGGTAGCGTTATCGCGGCTTGTCGGCCCTTGTCTCCCCATCTCTCTTTTCCCCTTGTCCGAGACGTTTGTAGTACTGCTCGACGAGGTCTGAGAAGCGGTCCTGGACCGGTTCGCGGTCGATGGGAACGAGGGCGTCGCTGGATTCGCGGCGTGCGATTTCTTCTGCCAACCGTTGTTGCAATTCCACCAACGGCTGCAGAATGGAGTCGCGCACGACGTCCCAGTTCGGTTCCTTGGAATGTCGCTTGAACTCGACGCGCATGCTGCGTGCCCGGTCGCGAACACGGGCAACATCGTCGCGCAGTTTGGGGTCTTCGACCATCTCCTCAACATCGCGCAGCTTGTCCGACCATTTGCGGAAGTCGTCGCCGGTTAGCGGCTTCATCGCGCCACCATGATCGCCCGGTCCGCCCGACATGCCCCCTTGATTGAGGAACGACGACAACGGTCCCGACTGACTCTTGCTGCTCTTGCCTTTGCCTTCCCCACGCAGTCCCGGTTTCTGACCGCCGGGTGCCTTTCCCGATCCAGACGACTGGCCGGCAGAAGATTGGCCGGGCGACGGTGATTTGCCTGACGGTGATTTTCCGGATGGGGACTTGCCCGAGGGCGATTGGCCCGGTGATGCACTTTGTTTGGATGGTTGCTTGCCGTTGTTCGCTGCGCCGGCGTTCGATTTCTGCGGGTTTGTTCCCGGCCGCGGGTTAGTTTGGTTTGGCTTATTCCCAGCTTGCTGTTGCCGCGTGTCGGCCTGGGCGACTTCGTTCTTCAGCGCTTTGGTGATTTCGTCGAGTTCCTTTTTGGCCGTGCGGAGTGATTCCGTCTCGCTGCCGAGTACCGATTCGGCCGCCTGTTCGATCCCTTTGCGAACGCGTTCGATGCCGCGGCTTGCCTGCTGCTGGGAATCGTCGGCTTCTTTTGTGAGGCCCTTTTCAATCAGCTCTTTAGCTGCTTCGAGGTGTTTGCCGGGTTGATCGTCGCGGGCTTTGCGGATGGTGTCGTACAGTTTGCGAGTCAGCAACGGCTCGGTCTGTTCGGCTTTGCGAACAACGTCTCCCGCTTGGTCGAGCAGTTTATCGAGATTCAGCTTTTGCTGTTCCATGTCGCGCGCGATCTTCTGCCGACGGCTTGAATCGCGAAGCGTGCGGCGACGGGTGTTGTTGAGCGACTTCAATTCCTTGGTGAGTTCGCCCTGTTTCTCAGAGACGGCGCGCGAGCGGTCGCGGAGGTCTTTCATCTCGTCGGCGAATTGCCCCGCTGTGCGTTTGCGGAAGTCGTCTTTTAAATTCTTCAGTTCGCGCTGAGTTCGCGTGCCGGTGTTGAGCGCCTGAGAGATTTGCCCCTGCTTCAGTGCCTCGGAAGTTTGTCTGATCTTTTCTCGCGTCTGGTCGAGCTTGCGTCGATCGTCGGCCATTTTCTGCTGGTTTTCCGGCCGGTCCATACGGTTTCGCAACTTATCGACGTCGCGGAGCATTTCTTGCTGCTCGTCGCGGAGCCGTTTCAAACGGCGACGGATTTCTTCCCGTTGTTGTTCGGTTTTCGCTTCCCGCAGAGCGTTGTCCAGTTCCTTCAGTTTGTCGTTCAGTCCCTGCTGACGGCGGGCCAGATCGCGGAGCCGGTTGAGAACTTGTAACTGTTCGCGATTCTCTGCCGATGCCTTGTTGCCGGCGGCGTTCTGCTTGGTTTGGTAGCGGTTTTCTTTGTTGGACAGTTCCAGCTGGTTCATCTGCTTTTGCGATCGGCTGCTGCCTCCGCCGCCCCCGCCACCACTTTTGTTCTTAGAGACTTTGTGTTCGCGGGCGCGGAGTTTGAGCAGGCCCTGATAGGCCGACTGCTCCGACGAAATCGCCACCGTTAATCGATTGGCGTCATTCTCGTTGATGGATTCCTGAAGTGCGTCGATCGCTTTCGTCATCTGTTCGACGACGCTGTTGACGTACCCTTTGGATTTCGGGTCTTTCAGTTTCTGTTCGAGTTTGCGGAGTTGGTCGAGAGCCGACTGTTGCGACTCGGCAATCAACTGAACATCGACATCGAAGGTTTCGCTCGGCTGCGATGACGTTTCGCGGCGAATAATTTTCCAAGTGGCGTTGACGATTTGCTTCTGCAACTTGGCCAGGTCTTCCAGCTTCTTCGACTGCGGACTGCCGCCGCCCTGTTTCTTCGACCCGCCACCCGGCGGTTGTTGCCCCTGCCGAAAGATTTCCTCGAAATGACGTACTTCGGCGAAGAACATGTCGCTAAATGTGCGGCGGAGTTTGCCGTCGGCTCCGAAGTCGTCGGCGAAGAAATAATACGACAGCAACTGGTCGGGTTTGGCGTTCAGTGTTTCGAGCGACAACAAGTGGGCAATCTCACGATGCTCGCGACCGGGAACCGATTCACCAATCACCCGTGTTGTCGGCTCCTGTCCCGCCAACCCATAGATTAAACCGTACTGTTTTACGCCGAAGTCGTCCCATGTGGAGGCTTCCAGCGATAGTTCTTCGATGGGCGAAACACGGATGTCTTTTGCCGGGAAGGCCAGCTTGACTTCGGGACGCCGATTCGGTGTCACCTCGATGATGATTTCCTGGGGAAATTTGTTGTGCCGGTCTTGATCGTCGATGAGCAGTAACTCGTAGCGACGATTCTTTGTGGGTGTCAGGGTTAACTCAAAACGGTCGCGACTCCCGGACACGAATTGAAAATCGAGGGGCGAGTCGTTTTCGTCGATCAACCGCGCAACGGCGATCGGTTTGTTGGCACGACCGACAAGTTTGATTTGTGAACCTTCCACGACGCTCACCCGCCGCGTGTCTTCCAGTGTCGTTTCGGGCAGGCCGGTGTAGTCGGGAAAGTGAATGACCGCATCGAGTTGTTCGAGTGCGGGAAAATTGAAAACCGTGATGCGGAATTCGCGCGAGCGTCGGCCATCGAATTCGATGTGATACGCAGTGTCGTGTTTGACATCCGTGAGCCGACCGCCGAACACGGGATCGTCCAGGCTCTTCGACAGGGGAACGCGAATCGGCTTGCCAGTGGGATCGGCAGTCATGAGCGCGACGTCGGCCGGCAATTGGCGAGCAAAGCGAGCCAGCACCAGCAAATCGGTTCCGCATTCGAGCTCAACATCGCCCGGTTCGACGGTGACGCCTGAATCCAGTTGTTCAGCGGCGGCCGTCTGCCCAAGCAATGCCGCGGAACGCTGAACGTCGGCAAGAGCTGGCGGCCGCAGCCAGAACATGGTGATTGTCGTAGCGAACAGTGCCAGGCCGACGAATTGCAACAACGCCGACGATGCCAGTCGCGATGTCGGCATCACCTTCAACCAGTCGTTGCTTCGCGCATGCTCGAGCGCTTCGCCGACGACTTGATTCTGCAAGTAGGTCAACCGACCGGTTTCTACTGAGGGTTGTTGCTCCAGCGCGGCGAGCAGTCGTTGATTCAGATCAGGAAATTCTCTTTCAAGGGTTCGCGCTGCCGTGTGCCGATTCACTTTGCAGCGGCGGAACAACATCACGGCCAGCAGGAACAGCAGCGTCAGCGAGGCGAACAACGTCGCCGAGTTACGTCCGAGCCATGCGGCCTTCGTCTGTGTCCAAACGGCCCACAATCCCAGCGCGGCGGCGGCGGCCAGAAAGAACGCGAACGCAGTTCGCCGCAGAAAACGGTCGCGCGAAACTCGCGCGGCGACACGGTCCAGTTGAGAATGGAGTTGTTGCAACTTCATGATTCCGCCCCCTCGGCATTTCCAATCGCAATCTGTTTTGTTGTGCGGCCCGCGAGCCAGGTTTCGGCCATCAGGGCGACAATGGCCGCCAGAATCAGCCACCGCCAGATTTTCTGCCGTCCCTCCAATTCGACCGCTTTGAGTTGCCGTTCGCGTTGCGCGGCGGCCACTTTGGTTGCCGAAGTTTCAATCGGCTTCAGTGGGATCCCCAGCGACTCCAGTCTTTCCAGCGGCATGGGGGCGGTTCGGCTTTCGGCGGCTGCCAGACCGACCGTGAATCGTGGCACGTCTGGCGCATCGCCCATTCGATAAACTCCCGGCACGACGGTGCCGGTGAAGGTCCGCTGCCCGGACGTGAGTTGGACCGTTTGACTTTCGGGACCATGCATGATCGATGGTGTCGCCAATTCGTTTGCTCGCGCGGCAATTGGAACGGCATCGCCGACGGTGTAATGACGCCGGCGGTCGAGATGGCCGGCATTCAATTCCAACAAGCCGTTCATCAGCGGCACGAATTTCGTCGAGAGCGCCAATTGGCTGTCGGCGGGATGCCAACCGGAAGCAAACAACGTTGCCGATCCGCGCCCCATTTGTTTCGTCACAACAGCGGGTGTGCCGTCATCGAAGCGGGCGAGAATGCGACAATCGGGCAGTTCGTCAACATCGATCTGGCGATGCTTCCAGAAGTGAATCGACGTGAAATCCGCAAAACGGGGATCGTCGAAGGACGCAAACAGCGGATGCGCGAAATCGATATCGCCCAGCATCGCATAGCCCTCGACATCGGCCTCGCGAACTTTCAAATCGGGTTTGCCGACGAGTTGACCGAATGACTGATAGGTGTCGGCCGATGAAGCGACGAACAACAGCGTTCCACCTTCTTTAACGTGACGGCGGAGCCAATCGAGTTGTTTGTCGAGCAGCGGTTCGGCGACAATCACCAAGCCGATGTTTCGCGTATCGGGAGAAATTGCCGGCGCGCCGGGCGGTTGTCCGATAACGGTCACACGACGAAGACCGTCGTCGGGAAACGCGCGCTCGATGTAGAATCGCAGTCCGTCGGGATCAGATGCCGTGTCACTTCCGACGTAGAGGACATTCAGATTCTGCACAGTGGTCCGATCCACTGCGATGGTGTTGTCGAAGTCGTGATCATCGCCCGTGAGAACCAACCTGGCGGGTGCCGACAGATTGGGATCAAACGGAACGCGGACAATGCGGCTTCTCCCCGGCGGCACATAGACATTGATGGACTCTTCAGTAGAAAAGAATGGTCCGTCGCTCTTCCAACGCAACTGGAACTGTTCTTTTGTCGAATCGGCCGCGTTTACCACTCGAACGCGAATATTGTCTTGTTCGTTTTTGAGGATGGTCGTGCGACTCGCCAACTGCAAACCGGCATTTGTCGTTGAAGACGGGTTGACCTGCTCGACGGACAATTTTACCTCGGCCGGCCACTTTGAACGTCCCAAGGGTCTGGTTCGACTGCCGACTTGCATGTCGGAAATCAGGATGATCTCTTTTGATTTTTCGGATTGTTGGTCGGTCGTTTTGGCGTCGGCGGCGACGAGTGTTTCAGCAACGTATGTCAGCGCGTCGCCAAGATCGGTTGCCGCCCAACCCGGTTTGGTTGCGGCCAAGCGTTGGTGCAGCAACTTTTTGCGGGCCGCCGGTTCCAGCGATGAAGATTCCTCGAACCCGACGACCTGCGTTAGTGTTCGGTCGAACGTGAACAGGCCGATGCGATCGGCCGGAGTTGCATCATCGATAATTCGTACGGCTCGCGCGACGGCATCGTTCCATAACTTGCCGCGACGCATGCTGGCACTGGAGTCGAGCAGAATGGCGATTTGTCGTCCGTCGTTCACCGCGACGTTGGCACCAGTCGTGGTGCGCCAGAACGGGCGGGCGAAAGCAATCGCCAATAAGATCAACGCCAGTGCGCGAAGCAGTAGCAGCGGCCAGTTGTCGAGCCGACTGCGGCGAGTGATTTGCGGCGGCGATGGATCGAGAAACATGACGGTGCTGAATGGAATCCGACCGCGCGGCGTGCGGCGGATCATGTGAAACAGCACCGGCAACGAAACGGCCGCAACGGCGGCGATGAATAGCGGCGCGAGAAAACTCATGCGGCCCTCCTGTTCGCCGCCGACGTCCGCGCTGGCAAACTTCCCTTGTGCTGTCGGCTTCGCAGAAAATCACCCATCGCCACTTCAAGCGGCGTGTCGGTAACGAATTGCCGATAGCTGATTCCCAGCCGGTCGCAAATCGAACGGATTCCGGAGATGTGTTCTTCGAGACGCCGCTGATAGTTGGCACGTGCGGACTCAGGATCGACGTATATCTCGCGACCTGTTTCGGCGTCCTCGAACAAAGCGGGGTCGTCGAAGTCGAAATTCAGTTCGGCCGGATCGAGAATCTGGAACAACAGCACTTCGTGTCCCCGCGCCCGCAGATGGGCCAAACGGCTCTCCAGCGTATCGATGGGAGACAGCAAATCGGAGACGAGCACCAGCATGCCGCGGCGGGCAACGCGTTCGGCAATCTTCTCCAGCGGTGCATCGAGATTGGTCGATTTGCCGGCGACCTGTTGTTCGAGCGTGACCATTAACCGCCGCAAATGTCCCGTGCGGAAACGGGCCGGCACGAACGCTTCCATCTGATCGGCAAACGTCACCAGCCCGACGGCATCGCGCTGCGACACCAGGAAATAGCTCAGCGTCGCAACCAGCGTGCGGGCGTAGTCGGCCTTGCTGTAACCAACGCTGCCATAACCCATCGAGCGGCTCATATCGAGAATCAAATGGCAACGCAAATTGGTTTCGTCCTCGAACCGTTTGATGTAATACCGATCGCTGCGGGCGTACAGTTTCCAATCGAGATACCGTACGTCATCGCCGGGGGCATACTGCCGGTACTCGGTGAATTCGACAGAAAACCCGTGATACGGGCTGTGGTTCAACCCGCTTTGAAACCCCTCGACGACCGCCTTGGCGCGGAGTTCGAGCGACTTGATGCGCATCAGCGTCAGGGGGTCGATGAAATCGGCAGATGAATGCCGGCCCGATTCAGCAGATGTTGGTTTGCCAGTCACTTTGCCTCCGTCTCAAGAGATGTCTGTCTTACATCTGACGCTACACCGTCGGACGGATTGAACTCTGAAGAGTCAGAGTCTTTAGCCGCTGCAATTGCGTTTTTGCGGCGTTCGAGTGTTGCTGGTATCGTCACCGGCAGGGTGAGCGTGTCGCCGACGATGCTCAACGGGAGATCGACCGCGAGTGTGTATAGTCCAATCGGGCCAGCCGCGATGTCGTTCTGAGATTCAGAAAACAGCATGCCGACACCGAACAGGGTGTCCATTACAACGCCCCCGTAGATGAGTTTCGGGGCTTCCTGATGTCCACTCTGAATTATGCTGATTTCACCTGGAGGCGGAGGAGCTCTGTAGGAATCTCTCACGTTCATTGTCGTTCCACATCCAGTCAAGACGATCATTGACAGCGCGATTCCCAATGCGCTGAACCCACGCATCAGACACGAAGACGACCGCCAGCCGATGCGCATCGGCGTCAGGGGGTCGATGAAATCGGCGGATGTGGTCATGGTTGGTTGTCTGTTTGAAGGTCCGTTAAACCGCAAGCGAATTTCACAATCCGCAATCCGAATTCCGAAAATCATTTGACCGTTTCGAGGAGTTTCTGGATGACTTCTTCCGGGCCGATGCCTTCTGCTTCGGCGCGGTAGTTCACCAGAATTCGATGACGTAACGTGGGATGTGCGAGGCCGCGGATGTCTTCAATTGAGACGTGCGCCCGACCGTCGAGCAGCGCCTTGGCTTTAGCTCCCAGCACGAGATACTGAGCGGCACGCAACCCGGCCCCCCAGCTGATCCACTGGTTGATAAACTCGGGCGTCTCGGTTTGATGCGGCCGTGAAGCGGCGGCTAAACGGACGGCGTAGCGAACGACGTCTTCGGCAATCGGAACGCCGCGGACAATTTCGTGAAAACGAAGGACGTCGTGGCCGTGGAACAACGGCTCGATGTCGGCCGGCTTGTGCGAGGTCGTCTGCGAGACGACGGCGACTTCGTCGTCTTCGGGCAGGTAATCGACGATGACGTTGAACATGAAACGATCGAGCTGCGCTTCGGGCAGCGGATACGTTCCTTCCATTTCAATCGGATTCTGTGTCGCCAGTACAAAGAACGGATCTTCCAGCACATGCCGCCGACCGCCGGCCGTCACCTGATGTTCCTGCATTGCTTCCAGCAGGGCCGCCTGTGTTTTGGGTGGCGTGCGGTTGATTTCGTCGGCCAACACCACGTTGGCGAAAATCGGCCCTTTGACGAACATCAATTCGCGATGGCCGCTGCCGTTGTCTTCGAGGATTTCGGTGCCGGTGATGTCGGTCGGCATCAAGTCGGGCGTGAACTGAATTCGCTGGAATTTGAGATGAAAGATCTGCGCGATCGAATTCACGAGCAGCGTTTTGGCCAATCCCGGTGCGCCGGTAATTAAGCAGTGCCCGCCAGCGAACAGCGAAATCAACAACTGTTCGATCACTGCCTTCTGGCCGACGATGACCTTCGACAGTTCACGGTCGATATCGTGCCGGCTGGAGCGAATGAGTTCGACAACGCGTTGATCGTCATCGTAGTTTTCGGAGACAAGCGAGAGTGACATGCGGTTTTCCTTTGTTGATCGATGTTCAACCATCGCTTGCGGTTTAGCGTTTCTAGGGCGTGCGAAACCGCAAGCGTGGGTCAGTGTGTCATTGCATAAAAGACAATATTGATTCCAATTGGGTACGCTTTTTTCTCGGAGAACTCGCGGAAGTACCACGGGTCTTCGCCTTCGCGTTCCCAGCCGTCGCCTAGGTCGGTGTTGTGGCAAATGATGGCCATCATGCGGCCATCGTCGTCGAAGATCGCCCTGTAATGCACTTCCTTGCCGTCTTCGCCTCGTTCCCAGGTCACGCCTTCGAAACGGCCCCATTGGGCAACGCCGATGCTTGGCACCTGCGGCTTTTCTTTGAGGTCGTACACGCAGTGGAATATCGGGTGTTCCAGCGGCAGTTCGGTCGGTTCGCGATCGGGGAAGACGCGTTTGATTTCGTAGTAGAAATTGTCCCATTCCGCTTCGCCCCAGAAGTCGTCGACCATCAGGAAGCCGCCGTTCAAGAGATACCGGCGAAGTGCTGTGACTTCCTCTTCGGTGAACTCCAACCCGCCCGGTTCGATCATGTAGATGAAGGGATGATCGAACAGTTCCGGATCCGTCAGCTCGATGACCTTGCCTTGGGGATCGACTTTCAGCGACGTCAACTGCTGCAGCCGATAGGAGAAGTTCAGATCGCTGTCGGGGTAGTCGGTCGCCCACCGCCGCCAGCCGCTGGCCGAGTTGTACTTGATGCGGACGAACGTAAAAACGTCGTCGGCGAACTCGTCGTCGTTCTTCCAATCGGGTACGCCGTTGCGTTCGCCCGAGCCGCTGACGCCGGACTGAAACTGACCGACACTGACCGTCACCAGCACGCCGAGGGCGGCAACAATTAGGAACGTGGCGAGTCCGGTTCGCATCGGTCAAATTTCCTGTGTTGTCGGGTGGCCGGGGCTGGAGTCTTTACGAAGCCCCGGAATCTCGATCGCCGGGGCTTCCCTTCGGTCCAGCCCCGGCCACCCGTAAATGTGATGTGTTATTCCTGCTGGCGTACGATCTCCAACAACAGTCGGTGAGCTGCACGAAATCGCGGAGCTTCTTCCAATGCCGACAGCACGAAAAGTTTTGCCTCGGGATCGCCCCGGCGATGCAACAGCAAGGCCAACCGATACGAGACTGCGGCCGGATCGTCCGGCCGCATCAAGAGCAGCGTGCGACAGGCGGCGATGGCTTCTTCGGGGTGATTGAGTCGTTCGCACGCTTCGGCCAACGCACGATGCGGTTGAGGGATCAGCGGATTGACCGCCAGCGCACGGCGAGCGATGTCTCCGACCAGCGTCCAATTGCCGGAGGTTGTTCCCAATTCGAGCAGACGCAAATAGACATCGAGCGCCGAGGAATCGAGAGCCGCCAGTTTTTCGAGAACGTCGATTTCGGCAGCCGTTTCACCCAGTTCGCGATGAGCGCGGGCTAACGTGCGGTAACCGCAGTCGCCGCCGATGTAACTGGGGCAAAGTTCAATCAGTTTGTGAGCCGGTTGTTTGGCCTGTTCCCATTCACCATTTTCAATGTGCTGCTGTGCCGAATGTGTGAGCAGCATGATGTTGTTTGGCTGCGTCTTGACGAGTTGCGAAATGACATCGCCGCCGTTGTTAACACCGTTGTTAACAACGGCGGCCAAGTCGGGTTCTGACCAATCGGCTTGCGGTCCAAGTTCGGCGGCACGTTGGCGGGCGAACTGCTCGAAGTCCTGCTCCAGTTTCGGCAACGGATCGGTCCGCCGCTCAAGCACGACGTTAATTGGCAAGCCGATCGCCAAATCGCCCAACACGTGCTTCAGCGCGTCCTGTCCGTATTGCTTCACCAGAAACTCGACGACCAATGCCGACTCGTAGTAGGCGAACTGCAGATGCAATGGCGATGCGGGCGACAGGAATGCGCCACTGAGTTTGCCGACCGGCGTCAACTCGCCGTTCAATATCATCTGCCGATAGCGGGGAGTCATGCGCTGGCCCCAGGTTGGGTCTCGCTGCAGCTCCTCGTGAACCGAAATCCCTTCACTGAGCCAGCGCGGCATTTTGTTGTGCGTGGCGTGCAATGTGACGACGTGACAGAACTCGTGCCACAAGACCGCCTGCCAATTCGAGGGGTGTTCGGCCTGCGAGGCGGGGCTATTGGCCGTGATGACCTTGCCAAAGCAGACGCCGAGATAACCCGAGACGGCAGGCATGCCGAAGGTGCGGACAGCGAAGTCGTTCTCGTCGGGAAAAATCTCGACGGTGATCTTGTCTGTCAGTTTCAGATCGTACTTCTTGCAGAGCGTTGCTTTCGCGTCGCCTAGCAACTTCAACACCTCACGACCGTAAACTTCGGCCTCGTGGGTTTTCATTCGCAGGATGAAGTGTTCGTTTTCCAGTGTGTGGAACTTGTCGATGCGGTCACGGAGTTCGATGAGGTTAAAGGTCGCGACTTCGTAGCCGTCGTCGTGGTGAACCGCTTCAGCGATCTTCCAGCCTTCATCTTCTTCACCCAGCCGCAATAAATCCTGGCTCAATTGAATGCGCGCCGGCAAGTAGTTCGGTGCGAACGTTAGTGCCCGCCGCTGATATGCGGCGCCTTCGGCGAATCGATACTTCTGCGAGAGCTTGCGGCCGATGAGATGTTCGACGCGCGGATTCTTGCCCCAGTGTCCCTGTGCCATGCAACGGAAGGCTTCTTCACCACGCGGGTCGTTGTGAAGATGTGCGATGATTGCACGGTTGGCCCACATCTCCGTCTGGCGAGGATTGATTTTTGCAATCTGTTGCAGCTTCTCTTCCGCTGCCTTGTACTGTTCCGAGTCGATGAGCCGTTCGACGCGAAACAGCAATGCGGGAATATGTTTTGGATTCAGTAGCAACGTCTTCGTCAGCGCAAGAGCTGCGCGCTTAGTATCGACGCCGACAGACGCTTTGGCCAGACCGAACTGCACATCGGGGTCTTCGGGGAATCGCTTCAGCGCCGCTTGGAAGATGTCGGCGGCGAGCTCCGGGTCGTTCTTGTCGAACGCCAGTTCTCCGCTGGCCAAATAGGCTGCCCGATGATCGGGGTCGTTCTTCTTTGCACGGTCGTACAAGCCGACAAGGACATCGCGGGCGTCGGCTCCCATCAACAAGGCGGCTCGTCCTAATGCAACGAGATCATCGGCATCGGTGTATCGCCAGGGAGTGCGGTTGGCGAGCTCGTCGATTTCCTTCAGCAATTTCGTGCCGCGCTCGGCGTGGCCGTTTTGGCAGGCGGCATCGTGTCCCACCAGTCGCAGGCAGATGCTCCAACTGTATCGTTTTAAGCCGGCATCGACGGTTGCTTCGGCATCGCGGTAGCGGCCAACTGTCAGTTCGGCCTCGCTTTTGAGAACATACCAATGCTCGCCGTAGGCGCGACTATCAATTGCCTTGTTCGCATAGTCAATGCATTCATCGTAATGGCCGGTGATAAGCAGCTTGCGGCACTCTGCAATTTCGGCGGCAGAGGCGGTCGCGGCCGAAGTGAGAATGACGGCCAGCAGCGTCACCATTCTGGCGGTGACCCGCGTTTTGGAATCGGCCCGGCGAACGGTCTTTTGACCGCCGCTTCGATGAATCTGCAGTCCCCGGTTATGAGAACCGCCCGGCGCGTGAGCGCTCGTCGACCGAAAATCCAGCATAAGCCCCCTTCCGTGGGAGAGGCGTTACGGCCGCTGGATTTTCACATCCCTCGACCGCACGTGAGTCGTACATCCATGCACAACGTCGCTGAGGCCTATCATTGTTGTCGGTCAGAATGCGGAACGTTAATCAATGTAGAAGTTTTGCTCAAGAACAAAATCGGGCAATCTGAGACGAAAGTTGATTCCGCGACACGAGTTGCGTAATCCTACCCGCTACCGACTGATGTCGGGTTGCGCGCCGCATCCAGATTGCGCACCTTTTGCAACTTCCCACACGCTTTTGCGACTGCGGAATCTCCCTCCTGATTCTGGAGGGTCTGTGATACAACAAACAGTGGTCGACGGGCTGCTTGTTGAGAGCAGAGCCGGTGCATCGTAACCCGAGGCGTAAGCTTCGAAGTTGCGAATTTCAGTGTTCAGGCCGGAGAAAGGGTTAACAGCCCCCGTTTATCGAAGCCTGAAGCGCAAGCGAAGGATGGTTCCAGGGCGATGCCAGCAAGCTCCTTCGCTTGCGCTTCAGGCTCAAATACTTGGGGTTTTTGTCTCCAGTCAAGCCAAGTGCGCAACTTCAAGAAGCGTAAGCGAGGACCGAGCTGCAATCCACGGTTTTTCTCGCTTACGCTTCGGGTTACGATCTCGGCCACTGACCCGAATCCTCTGCAATTACGAACGGAGTTGTGCGTTGTCGCGGCGAATCATTCTGCTGGGTGCCAGCAATCTGACAATGGGACTTCCGCGTCTGGTTCGCGCTTTGGCAGCCGGTTTCGATGGGCCGTTGGAAATCTTCGCTGCACTCGGTCACGGCCGGTCGTACGGCATGTGGAGCCGCGTTCTGTATCGGGAATTGCCCGGCATCGTCGATTGTGGATTGTGGCCGGCAATTGCAGCGAGCACCGAGCAGCCAGGCAAGACTTTGGGACTGATTACCGATGTCGGCAACGACTTACTGTACGGTGCCGACGTTTCGCAGATTGCCGAATGGGTGGAAACGTGCATCACGCGAATGAAAGGATTCGGTGCCGACGTGGTGCTGACCGCCTTGCCCATCGACTGTGTCGATCGTTTGGGACCTTGGCGGTATTACCCAATTCGCAAACTGTTGTTCCCCAAGAGTCGCATCAGTCTGGAGGAAATACGCCGCCGCGCTCACGAACTGAATGAACGGGTGCTGGAACTCGGACGGCAGCATGGAGCAACCGTCGTCGAGTTACCGGGCGAACTGTATAGCTTAGACCCGATTCATTTTCGGCACACGCGCCGCAGCGAAGCGTGGCGTCGCATTCTGTGCGGATGGTCCGATTTCCCCCCGGAAACACCGACGCACCTTGCGTCGCCGGCTGCATGGTTTCGTCTGTCCCGAATTCAACCACAACTCCGCCGCGTGTTCGGTTACGAACGCCATACAAGCCAACCCGTCTTCGGGCGCGGTCGGGTGAGTGTCTCGCTGTATTGACTACAAAAGCTATCAGCTTTCAGCGATCAGCCAGGGCGCCAGCGAACACCACCAATCAAGGTGCGCCTCGCTCGCAGATGTGCATCTCTGAGACTTTTGCGCGTGACGGCGAACGGCAACTCTGTTAGAAACAGGTGCCGCGTCAAGTTTTGATTGTTGGGTCGGGTGCCACTGGCGTGTCGCCAGTGCCCACCGCCCTGCACTGGCGACACGCCAGTGGCACCCCTCAATTGAGAGTTGACGAGGAATCAAAAAGCAGTGTAAACGCTGCGCGTTAGTGGTTGCCGACGCATTACGCGGGGGACGAACCAGATGGCCGGAATTTCGGAAACGCGCCACAACAAGGTACTCCTCGCCAGGCAGAAGAAAAACACTCTTATCGTCACCCCGGCAGGCGACGCGGTTGGGTTCGACGGAGGGAATCTGCAGGACGAGTTACGGATTCTCATCAGTCTGCTCGACGGGACCGACTTGAAAAACGTCGCCATCGATCTCGGTGGGGCGCATTACTTTGGCACCATTGTCATCGGTGGCATCACCAGTCTTGGGCAGAAAGCCGAGGAAGTTGGAGGTCGGCTCGTCATCTGCAACGCATCGGAAGAAATGCAGAACATTATGCGGGTGATGCATCTGGAAGAACGATGCCCGCACTTCAAGACGCTCCGCGCTGCGTTGAAGGATTTGAATTGACGCGCAGCGAATTTGGGAACGAAGGGCATGGAAGAGTTCTTACTGCCAATTTTTGCGGTTCTGGCTCTCATCCTTGTAATAGTAAAGTTCGTCCACATTCTGTGGACAGGCAAGGTCGATCTGCCGAGTAACATGCCTCCGTGGAATGATAGGGGGATCACGAGGCAGGTAGAGCCTCGATTATATTGGCTGACGGTTATCCTCTACCTGTTGTTCGTCACTTTTTTTGTGTTCATTGCCGTGTCAGGGCGATTGCACCAAAAGTCATGGTGCGCATAGGACTTTATTGAGATAAGTCTCGTCCCATCCGGCGGTGAGTCGTTTGTTCTTGATGCC
>Ga0209501_10002253_pt1 | contig 20454 bp, 25 predicted proteins | sample ArcticOcean_MG_C_4_FD_187434 | JGI IMG/M metagenome (GOLD analysis project Ga0209501, IMG submission 187434) | Marine microbial communities from western Arctic Ocean - ArcticOcean_MG_CB4_134 (SPAdes) (version 2) | ecosystem: Environmental > Aquatic > Marine > Oceanic | place: Arctic Ocean...
CAATTTACATATCTGAAGATCTGTTAGTTTTATTTCCCGTACGCCGCATCGAAAAATGCGACTTCCAATTTGACCGTGCGAATAAAAATATCCTGCACGTTTTGGCATTCGCCGCCGGATAGAGTTGGACCCAGGCGGTCCATTTCCGAGCGCATCCAGGTAACGAAAGTTTCGAAACCCAGATCCGTGTGTAGATTGATCCATTCCTTGAGGTAAAAGCGGGCCGGTGTGCACGCCGCCACTGATTGGGCCCAGGTCAGATAGACCCACTCCACCGCCAGCAGGCTGGCCAGAACGTCCGCGTATGTGAATTTTCGTTCGTCCCCCAGCATGACCTCTCGAAATCCCGTGACAACGGCATGGTCCGAGGGTTGGCGCCATTCTCCTTCCCTGACGCCCATGGCGGCAAAGGCGCGTAAAAAGTAGTCGTCCTCGTCACCGGTCAGGACACCTAAAAAACTGGAATACCGCCTTTTATCGGCCATGTTGGGCGCCGTCGTGACGGCTTGACCCACATGGGAGACTAGGATGTCGAGAAAGGCGTAGTCGAGAACCAGATACCGGGCATAATCGGCATCAGTGATCAGATCGTTGGCCAGTTCACCGACGAAGCGATGTTCCGTAGCCGCCTGCCAATCCGGTTCGCTGCCCTCGCGGAGTTGCTCTGAAAACGATGTTTTTGAAGGAGACTGCACGACTGTCGTTTTCCTGCTCATTTTTACAAAGACCCTTGATCCAAAGCGCGATCATAGGGTCAAGCGACGTCCCATTACATCACATTCCGCGCTTTTGGCTTGCTCTTAGAATAGACAGATCACATGTTGCGGACGGGGACATCTGTTTTCCTTGCATGGCCCATGATCGGCCCTATGATAAGGGCTCCAAAGCGGGGGGAGCCGTCATCGCGGCTGAGAGGATCCTGACAAAGGACGACCCCTTGAACCTGATCCGGATCGTACCGGCGGAGGGACGCGTCCATTGCCTGCCCAAAATTCTGATATTACGACAGCCCTGAGCCCGGACACGCCCGCCATCGGCATTGCCTTGCGTGGCGGCGCCCTGACCTTCGGCGACAAACGGGTGTTTAACCAGCTGGATCTGGATGTCCCAGCCGGACTGACCACCTGTCTGTTGGGACCATCGGGGGTTGGAAAATCCTCCCTGCTGCGCCTGATCGCCGGCATTGCGCCCGAGGCCACGGCCCAACATCTGGAGACCAGCGACGGCGGCCCAATCGTGGGGCGCATCGCCTATATGGATCAACGTGACTTGCTACTGCCCTGGCTCAGCGTATTTGACAATGTCACCCTGGGCGCCCGGCTACGGGGCGAAACGGCGGATCGGGCGCGGGCCGCGCTATTGCTGCAACGGGTGGGTCTGGCCGGCGAAGCCAACAGCCTGCCCGCCGCCCTGTCGGGCGGCATGCGGCAGCGGGCCGCCCTGGCCCGCACCTTGATGGAAGACCGGCCGATGATTTTGATGGACGAGCCGTTCTCGGCCGTGGATGCATTGACCCGCCTGCGGCTACAAGATCTGGCGGCGGAATTGCTGATCGGGCGGACCACGTTGCTGGTCACCCATGACCCCTTGGAAGCCCTGCGCCTGGGCCACCGGGTCCTCGTTCTAAGCGGCGATCCGGCCCGCATTAGCGAACCGCTCGACCCATTGGGCCTACCGCCCAGACCGTCGGACGATCCCGCGCTGCATGGCCTGGCCGCGCAAATTCTGCGCGACCTGGCGGGATGAGGGATTGGCATGCAAACCACGCGACGCGCCCTAATCTCGTTTGCCGTCCTGCTGGCCGGCTGGCAGGCGCTGGTCTGGGCCACCGGGGTCGAGCCATTTATCTTGCCTGGGCCCTGGCTGGTCCTGAAAAGCCTTGCGGGGCATTTGGGATTGATTGGCCGGCACGCTACGGTCACCTTGCTCGAGATCGTACTGGGCCTGATCTTCGGCAGCGGCCTCGGCATCGCCAGCGCCATCGGCCTGAGTTGGTTTCCCAGCCTGCGGCGCTGGCTGTTGCCCCTATTGGTGGTGATGCAAGCCATTCCAGTGTTTGCCCTAGCGCCCGTTCTGGTGCTGTGGGTAGGCTATGGTTTGGCCTCCAAGGTCATGATGGCCAGCCTGATAATCTTCTTCCCCGTCACTGCCGCGTTCCTGGATGGCCTGCGCCGGACCGAGCCCGGCTGGCTTGACCTGGCCCAAACCATGACCGCGGGCGGCCATGGCCCCGGCCGGTGGATGATCCTGCGCCACATCCGAATCCCAGCCGCCCTGCCGGCCCTGGCCTCGGGCCTCCGCGTGGCGGCGGCCGTGGCGCCCATTGGCGCGGTGGTCGGGGAATGGGTCGGCTCTTCCGTCGGCCTGGGCTATCTGATGTTGCATGCCAATGGCCGCATGCAGATAGATTTGCTGTTCGCTGCCCTGTTCGTCCTGGCGGCGATGGCGGTAACGATTTTTTTCACCCTGGATTGGCTGCTGCGGCGTCTGTTGCCCTGGCAGCCGGACACTTTACCTAGCGATTAAGGGAACTCACGACATGCGACAAATTACCATCTCGTTGACACTCATTCTCTGCCTCGGCGCCCTGCCGGCCCAGGCCGCGGACAAACTGACGGTGTTGTTAGATTGGTTCGTCAATCCCGATCACGCGACCTTAATCATCGCCCAGGAGAAAGGTTTTTTTGCCCAGGCCGGTCTTGAGGTTGAGTTGACGGCCCCCGCCAATCCCAATGATCCGCCCAAGCTAGTCGCCGCCCGTAAGGCCGACCTGGCCATATCCTACCAACCGCAACTGCATTTGCATGTGGACCGGGGCCTTCCCTTGCGCCGCATCGCGACTTTGGTCGGGACGCCGCTTAGCTCCCTGGTCGTGCTCAGAGACGGACCGATCAAAGCCATTGCCGATTTGAAGGGCCGCAAGATCGGCTTTTCGGTCGGCGGGTTCGAGGATGCCATATTGGGCGCCATGCTGCGCAAGGCGGGCTTGAGCCTGGAAGATGTGACGCTGATCAATGTCAACTTTTCACTCTCTCCATCCCTAATTTCCGGCCAGGTCGATGCGGTCATCGGCGCCTATCGCAATTTCGAATTGAACCAGATGGATATAGTCAAACGCCCCGGCCGTGCCTTTTACGTCGAGGAAGAAGGGGTTCCCGCCTATGACGAATTGATCGTGGTGGCCCACGCCGATCGCCTAGGCGATGCTCGGCTAAGCCGCTTTGTGACGGCCTTGGAGGCCGCCGTATTATTCCTGATCAACCATCCGGCCCAGGGCTGGGACCTGTTCATCAAGGGCCACAAGGATCTAAACGACGAGTTGAATAGACGCGCCTTTCGCGATACTCTGCCTCGCTTTGCCCTGCGGCCCGCCGCCCTGGATCAGGGCCGCTATCGGCGCATGGCGCAGTTTCTAAAAGACCAGGGATTGATCAGCGCGGTCCGCCCCGTCAGCGACTATGCCGTCGAATTAAAATAACTGCTTACAAAGAGACGAGGCGCAAAACGCGCGGACCACCGATACTGCCAATCGATCACGAAAAGTTTATTAGAAAACCTGCCAGAAACATCAATTTTGATGCTGGTGCCTAGGTGAAATTGATCTCGGCCACCAGCGGACCCTTGGGCCCGTTACCGATTCGTATCTGCAATGCCTGGCCCGGCAATACATCGTCGGCACCGAAACGGCGCAAAGTTTCGATATGGACAAATATATCGTCGGTGCCCTCGCCACAGGAGACAAAGCCATAGCCTTTGACCCGATTGAACCACTTTACCGTGGCATCAACGAAATCGCCTTCGGCTTCAACCGTGGCCGGCTGGGTCTGGCCGACAGGCCAGATCGGTTTTGGCATTGGTGCTATCGCGCTGCTATCGTCCATGGAAATTACACGAGTCGCCTGTTGGCCCCGCTCCCGCTGCACCACCTCACAAACCACTGTGGTGCCTTCATAGATGATCTCTATGCCAACGTCGCGCAGGACCGATTTGTGGATTAATACATCGCCGGAATTATCGCCCGGTACAAAGAAACCGTAGCCTTTTACGGCATCAAACCATTTTACAGGCCCGTCTTTGACAATGCTCTCGGTATCCGCCAAATCCTCGGTACGATATTCGACACTTAAATTTTCTACGTTCCCAGCGTTCTCGACCTTGTCAACATTGTTGCCAACATCGAGGTTATTTGCATTCAAAGCCATTTGACTCGCTTCCCCTTGTGAGTATGTGCCCCCAAACAGCTGAATACTCACTGTACTTTACGAGTTAACAGTCCCTTAAGGTATAACTCTAACCGCCACAGACAAGTCCTGGCAACTTGGAATTGACCTATGGTGGGCCGGGAAGGTGGGAAATTGGATCAAATCATCGCCACAAATATCACTCCAACTTGCGAAGATGCGCTTTCTGCTGGCAATAATGGCCCGGCTCATACTAGTCTTCCGAAAAATCGAACATGGAATAGAATAGGGTCGTGGTGGCAAGTCGTGACAATGCGGATGGTGGCGGGGTAGGCTACCGCCAAATGATCCATGCCATTGGCCTTTGCCTGGCCTTAAGCGCCGGTTGGCTGTTGTTGTCGGGCTATTTTCAGATCTTGCTGTTGAGCCTTGGCGCCGCTTCCGTCACCTTCTGTGTATGGATTGCCGTACGCATGGACGTGATCGATCATGAAGGCGTGCCACTGCATATCACCTGGGCCGGCCTGCGTTATGTGCCATGGCTAATATCGGAGATAATCAAGGCTAACATCGATGTGGCGAGGCGGGTGATCTCGCCCTCTCTACCCATCGCGCCCAGCCTGTTCGATGCCCCGGTCAGTCAGAAAACCGATCTGGGTCAGGTGCTTTATGCCAATTCCATTACCTTGACGCCCGGTACCGTGGCGGTTGATCTTGACCCTGGCGTAATCCGGGTGCATGCCCTGCATGATGGGGCGGCGGCTGGCGTGCTGGACGGCGAGATGGATCGCCGGATCTCGGCCGTGGAGGGACAATCCTGATGTTCACCATGACCGCCTTTGCCGTCCTGATCGCCCTGGGCCTCACCCTGGCCCGCGCATTTTTGGGCCCGACGGTGTTCGATCGCGTCCTAGCGGTCAATTCCGTGGGCACCAAGACCGTATTGTTGATTGCCGTGCTGGGCTTTCTTACGGGCCGGCCGGATTTCCTCGACATCGCCATCGTCTATGCCTTGATCAACTTCATTGGCGTAGTCGCGGTCTTGAAATACGTCAAGTACGGCGATGTCGCCCACCCGGGAGATTTCGCGCCCGCCCCTACGGACGATATCGGGGACCAGCGATGATTGGGCAACTGGTGGACGGGTTGAGTTGGCTGTTGCTGCTGGCGGGGGCGGCCTTTGTGATGATAGGCGCTTTTGGCATGCTACGACTGCCTGATTTTTACAGCCGCCTGCATCCCGCCGGCCTGACCGATACCATGGGCGCGGGCCTGATCCTGCTGGGTTTGCTGTTGCAAGCAGAGGCTGCCATTGTCGCTATTAAATTACTAATCATAGCGGTATTGCTCTTGTTCACCTCGCCAACGACAAGCCACGCCACGGCGCGGGCGGCCATGGCGGCGGGATTGCGGCCCTGGCGGGCCCCTGAAACGGGCCGTGGCAAGACCGGCAAGGCCGATGAGACATGATCATTACCCTGATCGATATCGCCCTGCTGACCTTCATGGGGGCCACGGCAATCGCCATATTGCGCCTGCGCAGCCTGTTTGCCGTGGTTATGCTGTCAGGCATCTACAGTCTGCTGGCCGCCTCCATGTTCGTGGCCCTGGATGCCGTCGATGTGGCATTTACCGAAGCCGCCGTGGGCGCGGGCATCTCCACAGTGTTGATGATCGCCGTTCTGGCCTTGACCGGCGAGCGCGAAAGGCCGGCGGCGCACCGGCCACTGCTGCCCTTGGTGGTGGTGACCCTGACCGGCGCCGCGTTGATTTATGCCACCTTTGACATGCCGGCCTTTGGCGATGCCAATGCGCCTGTGAACCTTCACGTAGCGCCGCGTTATCTGAATGAAAGCTTCGCCGAGGTCGGGCTGCCCAACGTGGTGACCTCTGTCCTGGCCAGCTACCGCGGCTATGACACGTTGGGCGAGGTGACCGTCATCTTCACGGCCGGGGTTGCGGTCATGCTGTTGCTGGGCGGGCGCAAGGGCGACGATGCCGGTATCAAGAACGAGCCGGCGGCGGAAACAGACGGCGATGACCGTGACAGCGGGGGCACGGCATGAGGCATCACCGTGTCCTGCGCATCATCTCCAAACTGCTGATCCCGTTCATCATGCTGTTCGCCTTGTATGTGCAGTTCCATGGCGACTTCGGACCGGGGGGTGGCTTTCAGGCCGGCGTCATCCTGGCCTCGGCCTTTATTCTATACGGTTTGATCTTCGGCCTGGAAAATGCCCGTAAGGTGGCCCCTCCGGCGGTAGTCACCAGCCTGATTGCCGCCGGCGTTTTGATTTTTGCCGGCACGGGTTATGCCGGCTTACTGGGTGGCGGTGATTTTTTGGATTACGGCGTCCTACGCGCGGACCCGGTGGCGGGACAACATCTGGGCATCATGGTGATCGAATTCGGCGTTGGCACCACCGTGGCGGCCACCATGATCACGATCTTTTTCCTCTTCGCCGGGCGGGATCGCTAGATGCTGCAGGCCATTCTGGATCATTACAATTACTGGATCGCCATTTTCCTGATGATGGTCGGTTTTTACACGGTCGTGGCGCGCAGCAATCTGATCAAGAAACTGGTGGGGTTGAACATTTTCCAAACCTCGGTCTTCCTGCTGTATATCTCCATGGGCAAGGTCACGGGCGGCACAGCGCCGATCCTGGATGACCGCTTCCCGATCTATTCCAACCCGATCCCCCATGTGCTGATCCTGACCGCCATCGTGGTCGGCGTCGCCACCACCGCCCTGGGCCTGGCCCTAGTCGTGCGCATACGTGAAAGCTATAGCACCATCGAGGAAGACGAGCTGAACCTCGCGGATGGCGAGACGTGAGCGGCCTGATTGCTGACCTGACGCACCATCTGCCGGCGTTGCAAGTGGTGGTGCCCCTTGTGGCGGCGCCCTTGTGCCTGTTGGCGGGGCGGGCCTGGCTGGCCTGGATCATTGCGTTCGCGGCCTCCGCCTCCGCCACCGTGACCGCCACCATCCTGGCCTATTTAACCTTTCACAATGGCGCCATCAGTTACCACATGGGGGGCTGGGCCCCGCCTTGGGGCATTGAATATGTGGTCGATACGGCCAATGCCTTTATCCTGATGCTGGTATCCGCTATCAGCACCGTGGTGCTGGCCTATAGCCCGGCCAGCGTGGCCCGGGAAATTCGGCCCGGCAGCCAGCATCTGTTTTATTGCATGTTTATCCTGTGCCTGACCGGGCTGTTGGGTATCACCGTTACGGGGGACGCCTTCAACGTCTTTGTCTTTTTGGAAATCTCCTCCCTATCCAGCTATGCCCTGATTGCCATGGGCGGGCAACGCAAGGCGCTGACGGCAGCCTTTCAATATCTGATCATGGGCACCATCGGGGCGACCTTTTTTCTGATCGGCGTCGGTTTGCTGTACATGATGACCGGCACCTTGAATATGGCCGACATGCAGGCCCGAATTCCCAGCCTTCAGGATAGCCGCCCGGTACTGGCCGCCTTTGCCTTCATCACCGTTGGCCTGGCGCTGAAAGCAGCGCTGTTTCCCCTCCATCTGTGGCTGCCCAACGCCTATGCCTTCGCGCCATCGGCTGTTTCCGCCTTCATGGCGGCGACGGCGACCAAGGTATCGCTATACGTCCTGCTGCGGTTTACCTTTACGATATTCGGCGCCAAGTTCGCGTTTCTGAACCTGCCCCTGCACTGGGTCCTGCTGGTGCCGGCGGTGATCGCCATGTTCGCCGGTTCGTTCAGCGCAATTTTTCAGCGCGATATCAAACGCATGTTGGCATACTCCTCTATCGCCCAGATCGGGTACATCACCCTGGGCATCAGCCTAGCGTCCTCCGCCGGGATCGCCGCCGCTCTCATTCATATATTTAATCACGGTCTTATGAAGGCAGCCCTATTCTGCGCCATAGGCTGTATTTTCTATCGCATCGGCACCACCCGGATTGAACAGATGGCGGGCCTGGGCCGGCAAATGCCATGGACCACGACGGCCATCGTCGTCGCCGGATTGAGCCTGCTGGGCGTACCCCTAACCGCCGGGTTCATCTCCAAATGGTATCTCGTCCAGGCGGCCTTGCAGGCCGATCTGTGGTGGCTGGTTGTCCTGGTCGTGTTAAGCTCCATGCTGGCGCTGGTATATATCTGGCGTCTGGTCGAGGCGATGTATTTCAAAGAGCCGCCCCCTGGTCGCGGCGCCGTCGCGGAAGCCCCCCTATCCATGCTGGTGCCGACCCTGTTGCTGGCGGGGGCAAATATCTATTTCGGCATTGATACCCGTGTACCAGTAGCGATGTCGGAAAGTGCCGCCACCCTGTTGCTGCGGGGGCAGATGTAGTGACCGGCGCCACGCTCATCATTCTAGCCCTTGCTTTGCCGCTATTCGCGGCCCTGTCGATCTGGATTGTTGGCAAATATCCCAATCTCCGCGAGGCCGTCACCCTGACTACGGCAATGGCCCTGTTGATGGTGGTTTTAGCAATCTTGCCGCTGATCCTGGCCGGCCTGCCCGTGCGCCTGGACCTGATTGCGCCGGTGCCAGGCCTAAAAATTGCTTTCGCGGTTGAACCCCTGGGCATGATATTTGCCTGCGTCGCGTCGTTTTTATGGATCGTCAATTCGGTCTTTTCCATTGGCTATATGCGCGGCAATAACGAGCCGCGCCAGACACGCTTTTATGTTTGCTTCGCCATTGCCATTGCAGCGACCATGGGCCTTGCCTTCGCTGAAAACCTGTTCACCCTGTTCATTTGTTACGAGGCCCTGACCCTTTCCACCTATCCCCTGGTCACCCATCACAAGAATGACGAGGCACGCCAGGCGGGCCGTACCTATCTGGGCATTCTGTTAGGCAGTTCGATCGTCTTGCTATTGCCGGCGATCATTGCCACCTGGGTCCTGACGGGCAGCGTCACTTTCACCCCGGGCGGCATCATGGCAGGCAATGTCGCGCCGCTGATCGGAGGCATATTATTACTGCTGTTTCTCTACGGCATCGGCAAGGCGGCCTTGATGCCCATGCACCGTTGGTTACCGGCAGCCATGGTGGCGCCGACCCCAGTCAGCGCTCTGTTACATGCGGTCGCCGTGGTCAAGGCTGGTGTCTTCACGGTGCTCAAGGTATCTGTCTATATCTTTGGCCTAGATTATTTGCGCGAACTGGCCATGGCCGATGCGGCCCTGTATCTGGCGGGCTTCACCATTTTGACGGCCTCCATCATCGCCCTGCGTCAGGATAATCTGAAACGCCGGTTGGCCTATTCCACCGTCAGCCAGCTGTCCTATGTCATTCTAGCGGCATTGATCTTGTCGCCCCTGTCGACCATGGGCGCGGCCTTGCATATCGCGGTGCATGCCTTTGGCAAGATCACCCTGTTCATGGCCGCTGGCGCCATCTATACGGCCGCCCATAAAACAAAGGTCTCCGAACTAGCTGGGATTGGGCGCCGCATGCCCTGGACCATGGGGGCTTTTGCCATTGGCGCCCTCTCCATGATCGGGCTGCCGCCCGCGGCGGGCTTCATATCAAAATGGTACATGCTATTGGGCGCCATGGAGGTTGAACAATGGTTCGCCGTGGCCGTGATCCTCGGCTCTACCCTATTGAACGCGGCCTATTTCCTGCCCATTTTATATACCGCCTTCCTGAAGCCGGAAGCGGCGGATGGCCATGGACATGAACATGGCGAAGCACCGCTGCCCATCGTCCTGGCTCTGGTGACTACGGCGGCGGGAACCATTTTGTTGTTCCTAATTCCTGGTCCAGCGCTAGAACTGGCAGCCCGCCTGGTCGGCCAATAGGAGAATATGACATGACCAAAGCATACCCAAATGATCATGCTCCGGAAAAGGACGGCGACAAACGCTATTGGCTAGACAACATGCGCAACGTCTACAAGCTGTTCTGGGCCCTGGTCGTGCTCTGCGGATTATTGCTTTTCTCGGACGCGTTTTACAAAAAGCATGTGGTTTTTGAGTTCGAACACTGGTTTGGATTTTTTGGCCTATTCGGGTTTTTCGTATCCTTCGCTCTAGTGCTGACAGCGCGCGAACTACGCAAGATTCTGATGCGCGGCGAGGACTATTATGATCGCTGAGTTTCCACCCGGCCTGCTGCTGATCGGCGGCGCCGTGTTGGTGCCGTTTCTCCGGGGCAATCTGCGCTCAGCTTATACACTGCTTCTGCCGCTGCTTGGCATCCTGCAATTGACAGCGTTCGAGCCAGGCAGCTTTGGCTCCATGGCCACATTTGGTTTTGAGCAGACCCACGTGCGCATCGACAAGCTGAGCCTGTTGTTCGGCTATATTTTCTATATCGCGGCGGTCCTGGGCGTCTTGTTCGCTTGGCACAACGATGACCCGTTCGAAAAGTCCACTGCCCTGGTCTATGTGGGGGCTGCTATCGGCGCGACTTTCGCCGGCGACTTGATCACACTGTTTTTTTATTGGGAACTGGCAGCCATCGCAGCCGTATTTCTGATCTGGGCGGCCAGAACGGACCGGTCTTTCCACGCCGGATTCCGCTGTTTACTGATCTACATGGTCTCGGGGGTGCTGTTGCTGTCAGGTGCGGCCCTGCACGCCAACGCCACTGGTTCCGTTGCCTTCAATAATATCGGCCTGGAAAGCCCCGGCGGTGTCTTCATCCTGCTCGCATTCGGTATAAAATGCGCATTTCCCCTGCTGCATAACTGGCTGCAGGACGGCTATCCGGAAGCTTCCGTCACGGGCACGGTCTTCCTCAGCGCCTTTACCACGAAACTAGCGGTCTATGCCCTGGCGCGCGGCTTCGCCGGTACCGAAGTCCTGATCTGGATCGGCGTGGCCATGACCGCCTTCCCCATATTCTATGCGGTGATCGAGAACGATTTGCGCCGGGTCCTGGCCTATAGCCTCAACAATCAGTTGGGCTTCATGGTGGCAGGCGTCGGCATTGGCTCTACTCTGGCCATTAACGGGGCGGTCAGCCACGCCTTCGCCCACATCATCTATAAGGCGCTTTTGTTCATGACCATGGGCGCCGTGCTTTTCCGCACCGGCACGGCCAAGGGCTCGGAATTGGGCGGACTGTACAAGACCATGCCATGGACTACCGGGTTCTGCATTGTCGGCGGTGCATCCATCTCCGCTTTTCCACTGTTCAGCGGCTTCGTGACCAAATCCATGATCCTCACGGCGGTGGCCGAGGAAGGCTATGTGATCCCCTTCCTGGTGCTGTTGTTCGCCTCCGCCGGCGTCTTTCACCATTCAGGCATCAAGATCCCATTCTTCGCATTCTTCGCTCATGATTCCGGCAAACGGCCCAAGGAAGCACCGTTCAACATGCTGTTGGCCATGGGCTTGGCTGCATTCCTCTGTATTGCTATCGGCGTCTATCCCGAACCCCTGTATGCGCTGCTGCCCTTCCCTGTGGATTACGCCCCTTATACAACGTCCCATGTGGTCACGACGCTGCAGCTTCTGGTTTTTTCTGGACTTGCTTTCGCAACACTACAAAGAACCGGTCTCTACCCGCCGGAGCTACGATCCACGGTGCTCGATTTTGATTTCAGCTATCGATGGCTCGCGCCCCGAATCATCGGCTGGATTATGGCTGCAGGCGGGCGCGCCTGGACGGCAATGACGCGCGGCGTTCTACTTCTACTGCGGCGCCTAATCGGGCGGATTTTCCGCACCCACGGCCCCCACGGCATCCTATCGCGCACCTGGCCCACCGGCAGCATGGCCCTGTGGGGTGCCGCCCTTTTGGCGTTGTCATTGCTATTCTATTACTAATAGACGCTGTTTGTTCGGTTCGTGCGCGGGGCGGTCGTCATGAATCATGAAGCTGCCTCATGTCGGGGCAGGTCAGCCGATTTTCGTAACGCGGCGATGCGATCACGGACGGCGTCTTCGACGCCGCGGGTTGGCACGAAGCCCAGCTGATGGCGCATTCTGTCAGTGGATAAGTGACAGGCATAGGGTTCATCGGCCGGTTCCAGGTCGATGGATATATCCCCGCCAGCAACATTCTTCACGACCTTCGCCAATTCAAGATATGTCAGGTTTTCGGTGCAGGCATTGAAAGCCCTGCCATCAATTCTAATATCAGGCTGGTTCAGCAGAAACAGATAAAATGCCACCATGTCGTCGATATGAATGAAGGGGTGTTTTCGGTTGCCGCCCAAGACCCGGATTTGGCCCTGGTCGATGGCAGCCTTGGCAAAGGTGCTGACGATATTGTCATGGCGTCGGCCGGGCCCGTCGCCGCAGACCGCCCCTGGCCGCACCGTACAGGTGACAAACCCGGATACGCGTTCCTCTGTCAGGACCTGCTCGCAAAATGCCTTGTCTTTCGCATCCGCGCCGGCTGGGGCCAACGGCAGATCCTCGGTGGCTTCTGCCCCGCCCCGGTCGCCGTAGACGCGGAAGGACGAGGCATACATGAACCGTTTGACACCAGCCTTCCTGGCGGCCCGGACCAGAGGCCCAAAGGCGTCGTGGTTGACGGATTTCGTGCTATCGCGATCAGGCGACAAGCCGTCTGAAAGGTGCGCGAGATGAATAACGCCGTCACAGCCCTTGAGCGCCAATTCGAGCGTTGGTTGGTCCCTGATATCACCTTTGACCTCGCGCAGGTTTTCATAGCCGTGAAAGGCGTTGAAAACGTCGTCGCCATGGGGATAGAGGTCGAGGAGGACGACCGAATGTCCGCGCCGCAATAATTCGGGCACCAGGGCGCTGCCCACGTAACCGGCACCACCCGTCACAAGAACGGTCCAACCCTTCTTCTCGTGGGTGAAGACGAGGAAAAGACCGAACAAGATAGCCGCCGCCGGAAATATCAGCAGCGCCATGGCCCCCGTCGAGGAGCCGGAACCAGTGCCATGGGCCAAAGCAGGTGAAATTAGCACCCCAGCCGGCCCCCAGGCCGACAGAAATATTACGGTAGCCAGCATGAAGCGTTTCGTCGTTGTCACGTTTTATTAGTCCATTTAGCGGGCGACCGCCCGGCAAAATCCGCAGCGAGAGATCCATAATGCATCCGCGCCCACGGGTCCAATGGCCATGATCCCGGCACCCCGCTTTATCTGCAAGTCCATTACCGCTAGAACGGCACCATGAAGACATCCTACCGGAAAAATTTGCCGCTATTCGGGATCGGCGCCGGGCTGCAACTGACCGCTTGGCCGGCCTCGGCCCATGCCTTCGGCGTGCGCTACGACCTGCCCCTTCCCCTGGGACTTTACCTCACGGCGGCCGGCGCCGTGGTGCTGTTATCGTTCATCGTCATGGCCCGGTTCCTGAGGCAGCGTGGTGGCTCGGGGGAAACACTGCGCTTTGATCTGCTGGCCTTGCCTGGCGCTGGCTGGCTGGGTTCATCAGTAACGCTGGGCGCTTTAAGATGCCTCTCGGTCGCGCTCTTCCTGTTGCTGCTTGCCGCCGGTTTCTTCGGCAACCCGGACCCGTTAAAGAACATCGCACCGACGTTTATCTGGGTCGTCTGGTGGGTGGGAATGGCCTTCATTTCGGCCCTTGCCGGCAATCTCTGGGACCTGGTTAACCCGTGGAATATTCTATTCGCCTGGTACGAACGGGCGGCGGGCGCCTTCCGTCCCGCGTTTGCCTATCCCGACTGGCTGGGACACTGGCCCGCGGTGTTGTTGTTCCTTGCCTTCGCCTGGATGGAGCTAATTTCCGAGCAGGCCGAACAACCGCGCGTCCTGGCCACGATGATCGCCGTTTATTCGGCCCTCACGTGGACCGGCATGGCGCTCTTCGGGCGCGGGATATGGCTGCGGAATGGCGAGGCGTTCGCCACCGTCTATGGCCTACTGGCGCGGTTCGCGCCAACGGTGGGAAAGGCTGGCCGGTGGGAGCTGCGCTTGCCGGCGGTCGGGCTGTTGAGCGATCGCCCCGTCCCAGTCCCAACCGTTTGTTTCGTGCTACTTTTATTGACCACCGTTACCTTCGATGGCATTCTTGAAACCCCCATGTGGGCGGGTATCCTAGAACAAATTGCCGAGAGCCAAACCCTACGCACGCCCCTAATCGCACTGCAAAACGGCGGTGTCGATCTAATTGTCCTGATCAAGACCATCGCCCTGGCCGTACTGCCCTGCGTCTTCGCCGCCGTCTACCTGATCTTCAGCCACGCGATCGCGATGTTCGGCAGCAGGGGCCGGGTTCCCAGCCGCGATGTATTCGGCTATTTCGTGCTGTCGCTGATCCCCATCGCCATAGCGTATCACCTCTCGCACTATCTCTCGTATCTGTTGATCGCCGGTCAGTACATCATTCCCCAGGCCTCGGATCCATTCGGTCGTGGCTGGGACCTGTTCGGCACCGCCGCCTATCAGATCGATATTGGCATCGTCAACGCCAAGATGGTCTGGTACACAGCCATCACCGCCATCATTATCGGCCACGTGCTAGCCGTCTACGTCGCGCATATCATGGCGATGCGGGTGTTCGCCGACCGCGGTGCGGCGCAGCGCAGTCAAATTCCCATGCTAGTGCTGATGGTCGTCTACACCATGATCAGTCTGTGGATACTATCCCAGCCGATCGTCAATTAGAGCAGTTCCGGGCTATTCTGGATCAGTCGGAAATGTTACAGGATATTTCCCAGCGGACTTGCCCGTTGCCCGATAGCTTGTCGTAGTTTAGGCGTTTTTTCTTCGCATCCTGGCGAAACAAAGCTTCCAGTTGTAGGCGGGTTGCCTCATTCAGATCGTCGGCATCCAGGGTAATGGTCACGGGCAGCTTGTTATTTCGATTCGCAGCGGTGGATTTCCCCGCCTTGCGCGCCCCTTTTTTTCCGCCCGCGCTAAAAATATCGTCCCAGCCGGAACGATATTCGTTGGTCGACACGGAGGAGAAATAGCTGATGGGCCGGCTAGGAGCGGAAGATTTCTTGCTGCCGCCACCGCTGCTACCGTCCGCGTCAGTTGTTGCTGCCGGGGTTTCAGTTGCCGCCGCTTCGGTTTTCACCGCGTCAGCCTTGGGCGTCGTGCTATCGTCGGCCTTTTTTGTCTTGCTGTCCGTCTGGGTCGTGGGTTTCGTTGCCATCTGCGTTTACATACCAATTCGTAAAAATTGAGATACCACCATTGTGGCCCCATTTATCAAAAACATATAGGAACTCTCAAGCGAAATCGCATCGTTCCCTTGCTGATCTTGCAAACATAGTCTTTCCAGCGCGGGACTGAGCGAATAATCTGGCGAGAGATCACGTCTAAAAGGCAAGTTGCCAAGGCTGGTTGACCGAGCCGAAGAGGGCGTTGCCGGCCTGGCCCTCGAACTCGCGGCTGCGCGGGACCGAGGTATAGGCGAATTTTACACCGCAGGTTTCAACGGCCAGGCTAAAAGACAAATCGTCCACCAGGGGCTTTCTAGGGACGCCGCGGCTGCTGCGCCGGGTGTTTGCCATCCAAGAAGTGTTGTGCGCCACATAGCGCCCCTCGGCGTCCCCGAAGGCATAGAGGCTGAATTTACCGCCCGTTCGTTCGGCGTCCATGGTCCGCATGCCCTTGATCAGGTTGGACGGTCCGAAATCCCTAGGTATGTTGTAGCCGTAGCGCACCGCGCCGCCCAGGGTTACATGGCTCAACACATTCCCGATACTGCCGCTGATACGCGGCACCACATCGAATTTCAGTTCACTTGGCAACTTCGTCCATGGCTCGCGGCGCCATTTTCTTTCATAAATGAGAATTATTTCGGGGTCGTCCCGCAACTGGGTTGACCAGCCGTCAAAGCGGTCGAACAACCGAATATCGTGGATGTAATCCTGGACGTCCCTGGCGTAGGCTTCGATACCGCTGAGATCCAAGTTCCCCGACAGCATGTTACGCTCGCTCTTAGTTCTCGCTATTGCTTCCTCGAAACTCATGGCGCGAGTACGGCGTATCGCATTAACAGGGAAAACCGTGCATGCGCGGCAATGGAATCGTCCGTGGCATAGCGATGATCGCACTCCACCACCGCGACGCTCTTGACTGTCGATGGAGCAGCAGCACCAACACAACTAAGCGCCTGGGCCAGGTCGTCGACGACGGTTTCGCGGGCAGGATGGGCGGCGCGAGTACGGTTCCTTGGAACAATTGCCCCATGGCCAACGTTCGGGCATCGACCGAGCTATGCCCCCCCTGCTACAATAGGGCAAATCAACCGGTGATCTGGGGAGACTTGGGAAATGGATGTGCGGGCAGCCGTGGCGCATAAGGCAGGCGCGCCGCTTAGTATCGAAACGGTTCAGTTGGATGGCCCACGGGCCGGCGAATGCCTAGTCGAGATCAAGGCCAGCGGCGTTTGCCACACCGATGCCTTCACCTTGTCGGGCGATGACCCGGAGGGCCTGTTTCCAACCATTCTGGGCCATGAAGGCGCCGGCGTGGTAGTCGAGGTTGGCGCGGGCGTCACCTCCCTGGGCCCAGGCGACCATGTCATCCCGCTCTACACACCCGAATGCCGGCAGTGCGATTTCTGCACCTCCGGCAAGACCAACCTGTGCGGTGCCATTCGGGAAACCCAGGGCCGGGGCCTGATGCCCGACGGCACCTCGCGGTTCAGCCTCGGCGGTGACCGGGTGTTCCACTACATGGGCACCTCCACATTCGCGCAATATTCGGTGGTCCCAGAAATCGCCCTGGCCAAAATCCGGCCCGACGCGCCGTTCGACAAGGTCTGTTACATCGGCTGTGGCGTGACCACGGGGATTGGCGCCGTGATCAACACGGCGAAGGTCGAGGCCGGCGCCAATGTGGTGGTCTTTGGCCTGGGCGGTATCGGGCTGAATGTATTACAGGGCGCCCGCATGGTCGGCGCCAACATGATTATTGGCGTCGATACCAATCCGGGCAAGCGCGCCTTGGCGGAAAAATTCGGCATGACCCATTTCGTCAATCCCAATGATGTTGGCGGCGATTTGGTCGCCCATCTGGTTGAATTAACCAAAGGCGGGGCCGATTATTCCTTTGAATGCATCGGCAACGTGGACGTCATGCGCCAGGCGCTGGAATGCTGTCACAAGGGCTGGGGCGAAAGCATAATCATTGGCGTCGCCGGCTCGGGCCAGGAAATCAATACCCGGCCGTTCCAGCTTGTCACCGGCCGGGTCTGGCGCGGCACTGCATTTGGCGGCGCCAAGGGCCGCACGGACGTGCCGAAAATCGTTGATTGGTACATGGACGGCAAGATCAATATCGACGACCTGATCACCCACACCATGCCACTGGCGCAGATCAACGATGCCTTCGATCTGATGCACGCAGGCAAATCGATCCGCAGTGTGGTGACATTCGATTAGAGCAGTTCAGGGCTATTTCTTGGCCCGTATTTAGCCATATTTTTGAAGCTGTTGACGTTTCCGATGCCCCGGACAATTGCTGTGGGCTTGCTTTATGCCTGCGCCGCCAAGGCCCGTCCAAAGAGAAATACGTGTCCATTGACGGAGCGGTAGCGGAAGTTCGTAACGTCGACGCCGGAGACATCCAGCAACAGCGCGTTGATCTTGGTTTCAAAAACAGTTGTTCAACGTCTGGCCTGTAAGTAACTATGAACTGTTATTCTGGTATCCGCTCTTGGCTATTAATGCCCGTTCTCATCACTGCCAATTTTCTTCCGCTCAGGATGGCTAAGCAGACATATTTTGCCAAAGAGTCCGTAGTAAGGTGGTAGCCGGATATGATCTGGCGAAGTTCAAAACGGTAGGTTTTAACCCATAAAAGACAAATAAGCTGGTCAATCACGTGTTGTACCCATATCTGAGCATGAAATGCCTCTATACCGCGGACCAGTTTGCCGGCCTGGACCTTGATCGCCTCCGCCGCGATCGCGCCGGTCAACATGATGTCCTCATCGTAACCGCTGGCGCCAATAGCGATGAGGTCACCGGTCATCTGATCAAGAACCTCGCCGCCGCCGCGGCTTCACCAGATCATCCCGCCGGAACCGGTCAAGCGCCGCAGACGGAGCTTTTATAGAAATAACTGCCAGGCAGCCTATTGCGCCTGCCGGCGACCGTAATCGGACGGGCGTTATTGCAAGCTGCTGGGCGGCGACATCAATTTATTTGAACCCACTGCGGCATTAACAATAACGCCATCCACACCAATCGCCGCTGCCGCCGTCTGAGCCTGAGACGGCGCCGCCGCATAAATAACAAGGCGAACGCCAAGCAGACCAAAAGCCGCGACGCAAAGGTGAATATGCGGTCTGTCTTAAGCCAACCCGGGGGAAATGAACACAGCGCACCCCCATCACGGCCGTAACCAAATATTTCGATCGGGAAAATGCTCAGATCTTTAGAAATCGAAAAAATTTTCCGATCGGTTAGGATCGCGGCGCGAGTCTCACTGTTTCCGAATTGCTCTAGACGGACCGCTTGCGATGAGCGTTTTTTGCCTTTGGCGGCTGGTAGGCCATGGCCGCATGGTAATCGCAATAGGGCGCGGCCACCTTGCTGTTTGCGCCGCAGAAATGGAATTCCAGATCCCCGGGATCTCCAATGGGCCAACGGCAGGTAGACGCGGTCAATGAAAATATGGTTGCACCTTCATCCATTGGAGGTTGCAACTGCCGGACCTTTTCGGCCCGCTCTTTCTGTCGACTTTGGCGGGTGACGGAGGATTTTGATGGCTTTGAAAGGCCCAAACGATTGGCCTTGCCAATCACAGCGTTTCGGGTAATTCCATCGGCCAAACGCTCGGCAATTTGCCTAGCAGAGTAGCCCTCCTGCCAAAATCTCGTTAATTCTGTAACCCGTTCGTCGGTCCAGTCAACAGTCATGACACGCCCCTCAGCGGAATTTATTATTGTTGTTATATTGCTGGACACTGTAACGACGCTTCGCGATCAAAACAATATATAATGTATGTGCGGGATAGAAAATACACTATATCCTGTGGATAACCTTGTGGCCCGTCTTGTGGAGATCTCGGGTAAAAGATGCCAACTTAAAGCCGTTGCGCAAGGGAATTCAACACTCTAACCAGGTGCCAGGAGCGATTGCACCTGTCATGGAAACCGACATGGTCGCGACGACGGAAAAATTCAGGGAAAAACCATGAATTGCCGTCCCATGTATAGTCTAAACAGGGCGCCACGGGCACGATGGGATTGCCCTTGGCCATGAGCAACAGGGTCAGCACCCGGATTTGTGACATATAGCCCAACGCCCGTCTACTCTCCTATTGGTTGTATTCATCCCGATAGCCATTGCGCGGTGCAACGAAGTCATTATCCAGTTCAACGAGGTTCCGCGCTGCTAGAATGGCGGCCCGCTCGGTCCCATTGATGATGGCGCCAGGGGCTAGGCATTCGCGGCAAAAATCCCGCAATAATTTGCGGTTATAGAGCGTATTGTGCCGGCGCAACATGTTTGCGGAGGTCACCGCCAGATCAATTAGCGCAGAGATTAGTTGCCAGCGCGCGGAGGGGTAATTTGGCGCCATATTCGGCAGCAAACTTCAGGCTCATATTGCCTGTAAGAGCAAACTCGACGGCGACCACCCTCTGGGTAACCGAGGCCGCCAGCAAGGTGTGAATGGGGTCGCGCAGAACCTGGTTTCGCCCGGCATGGGATTGCAGGGTGCAGGTCAGCCGCGAGGGGCCCGCGCTGCGCAAGTTTAGACGCAACACGCTCTAACCCCGGGCCAGGAAATACCGTGCACTAACCGGGATATAGCGGCTGTCCTCTGACCCGGCCAGGCCGTGGATCAATATGACCAATCGCTTGGCGGCATCATCACCGGCGTTGTACAAGGCCCAAAGGGGGTCACCGCCGCCATCCGCCACCGCCAGCATTAGACGTTCTCCGGGCGACGGCAGGGTCTAAATCACCGCCCCACCAGGGCGGGCGCTGACGGAAGAATTCAGAAGCGGTCCGCACGGAACGGCGTGGTGTCAATTCCAGCAGCGCGGTCCTGCACTAGATCGGCAATAAGGCGCCCGGTAACGGCGCCCAGCGACAGGCCCAGGTGGCCATGGCCAAAGGCGAAAAAGACGTGAGGAAAGCGGCTGGACCGGCTGATCACGGGCAGGGAATCGGGCATCGAAGGCCGATGGCCCATCCAGCGTTCCGCGCCGCTATCTTTTAGGTCGGGAAACAACCGTTTGGCTTTTGTCAGCAGGGCATCGGCACGGGCATAATTGGGCGGTGCCGTCAAACCGCCGAATTCGACGGTACCAGCCAGGCGCAGGCCATCGTTCATGGGGGTAATGCCAAATCCCAGAGAGCTGATCAACATGGGCACCCGCACTTCTACCTCCGGCGTGGGTAGCATCATATGATA
>Ga0209501_10002256_pt1 | contig 20382 bp, 13 predicted proteins | sample ArcticOcean_MG_C_4_FD_187434 | JGI IMG/M metagenome (GOLD analysis project Ga0209501, IMG submission 187434) | Marine microbial communities from western Arctic Ocean - ArcticOcean_MG_CB4_134 (SPAdes) (version 2) | ecosystem: Environmental > Aquatic > Marine > Oceanic | place: Arctic Ocean...
CACCCAGGGCGTAGAGGTTCAATTCTGAAGCCTTCCAGTCCCTGTACGGTCCGGTCTGGCCAAAGTTGGAGATGGACGTCATCACCAGAGCCGAATTGACCTTCTGCAATTCTGCGAAAGAAAGACCTAGGCTGTCCATGCCGCCGGGGGCAAAGTTCTCAACCAGAATGTCGGCCTTGGCGGCCAGTTCCAGGAGCACCCGCCGCCCTTCAGAGGACTGCAAGTCTAAAGCCACACTCTGCTTGGCAGTGTTCAGATACAAGAACCAGGCCCCATCTTCAGGCGGAGTTCCTTCCTTTCGTAAAGGGGGGCTAGGGGGAATTACGGTCTTGCCTGAGGCGAACGGCCCCAGCCACCTAACTCCATCGCCGCGTGTGGGGTGCTCTATTTTGAGTACGTCTGCGCCGAGGCCAGAGAGCAACTTGGTGCAGTATGGTCCGGCTATATAGTGGGTCAGGTCCAAGACCTTGACCCCTTCCAGTAATCCTGGCATTTATTTTCTCCAATTGAATAAAACGGGGGCACGGGTTCAGGCAATCTCAGGCAGGAATACCCGCCCAGAGCCGCTGAGATTGTTGCACCGGGCGTAGGGAATTGCAACCACGCCTGGACGCCACGCCTGGCCCTCAAGACTCAATGCATGACTGGTTTATGGTATTCTTCTGCCCACCTGACACGTGACCAATATCGCTCCATTAACGGCCACCAGAACGTAAGATTTTAAGTATCGATTTAGAAAATATTTGTTCAGTAAGAAACCTAGAACTCTTATTGGCAGGAGACAACCTTTATGGAACGCCCTATTTTCCATCCGGTGGGCACCCCGGTAGAACAATTGGACACCCCGGCATTGGTGATTGACCTGGATGTGATGGACCAAAACATCCGCACATTCCAAGGCTATTTCTCGGCCACCACGGTCAAGGCCAGGCCAGTGGTTACCAGCCATCTCTGTCCACTGATAGCCCACCGACAATTGGACGCCGGCGGGACTGTGGGCGGCATCGCCGTGACCACCTTGGGCGAGGCTGAAGTGTTTGCCAACTCTGGGTTCACCGACATACTCCTGGCCAACCAGGTGGTGACCGTCTCCAAGATCAGACGACTCTGCGCCCTGGCTGGGCAGACCAGCGTTGGTATCGCAGTGGACAACTCAGACAATGCCAAGCAGTTATCGGAGGGCGCAGTTGCAGCAGGGGCCGAGTTGCGAGTGCTCGTTGAAATCGAAGCCGGAATGGGCCGCTGCGGCGTTGCTCCCGGCGTCGATGCTGTCGCCCTGGCCCAGGTAGTAGAAGGGCTGCCAGGCCTAAAGTTTACCGGCATCATGGGCTCTGTGCCCGGCCCTAGAGGCGATTATGACCGGTCCGTCCACGAAGCCAAGTCCCGCGCCAGTCTGCAGATAGTCCTGGATAACAAGATTGCTATGGAACAGACTGGCTTGTCTGTTGCCGTGGTCAGTGTCGGCGGCACTCACTGTTACGCCCAGGCGATACAGATGCCGGGTGTGACCGAGGTCCGCGCCGGACGTTATCCGCTGATGGACCACCGACTAAAACCGTTTCTCCCGGAACTCGCCCCGGCGGCTAGGATCCTGGCGTCAGTCATCTCCCATCCGATAGACGGCATGGCAGTGCTGGATGCCGGACACAAATCTACCGCCCCCGACCAGGGACGCCCAGTCCTAGAGGGAATCGACGGCGGAATAGCAACTCGGTTCAGCGCCGAACACGGCATCGTGGAACTGGAAGGCGACGCCCAGACCAAACTCAACCCCGGCGACAAGGCTTGGCTGGTGCCCTACGAACTGGGTTCCACCGTGAACCAATACGACTACTTCAGGGCCTCCAAAAACGGCAAACTGGAAGGCTTCTGGCCCATTTCAGCCAGAGGCCGACTGGCGTAAATCCCCCCAACCCCCTTTACGAAAGGGGGGCTAAAAAATCTCCCCCTTTCGTAAATGGGGATTAAGGGGGATTTCCCCTTGATTACCAATCGCCAATAGCAAAAACGGAGTTTTTATGAACGAAATTTATCGACCAACACCCGGAACGCCCATGGAAGACCTGGACACACCGTGCCTGATTATCGACATGGACGACCTGGATAACAATATGGACGTCATTGCCAACACCTATGAGGGCAAGAGCACCAAACTCAGAGGGCACTCCAAGAACCACAAGACACCGGCCATCGCCCACCGGCAGATACGCCGAGGTGGCACTGTGGGCGGTGTCTGCGCGGCCAAGGTCTCCGAGGCCGAGGTTATGGTCCACGGCGGAATACCCAGCGTGTTCATCACCTCAGAGATCGTGGAACCCATGAAGATCGAGCGTCTCGCCGCCCTGGCCGACCAGGCCGAGATGCTGGTGGCCTGCGACCAAGCCTCCAATGCCAGAGACCTCTCCAAGGCCGCCCAAGCCAGGGGCGTAGAGATCAGCGTGGTCATCGAACTGGAGACCGGGCTGGCCCGCTGTGGCGTGCGGGATATCGATGCCGGTGTGGCTTTGGCCAAGGAGATTTCGTTGCTGCCCGGACTACGGTTCCGCGGCGTAATGAGCCACCAGACGATTCCAGACATGCCAGACCGGGAAGACCGCGCCGTAGAGGCGGCCCGTACCATCAAGGGCGTGATCGACCTTAAAGATGCCATTGAAGGCCAGGGTATCCCCATTGATATAGTCTCCACCGGAGAGACTTGGAGCTATGACGTTGCGGCCGATATTCCCGGAGTAACGGAGATTCAAGGCGGCAGTTATCTGATGATGGAGACCCACTACAGCTACATGACCGAGTTCCATTACGCAGGGAAAATACTGACCACCATCATCAGTACACCAAGGCCCGGAGTTGCCATTGGCGACGCCGGCGTCCGAGCTGTGAGCAGCCTCTCCGGCATGCCCACTGTGTTTGACCGGCCCGGTGTCACCGTGGAGGCTCTGGACAGCGACCACGCCGTATTCAAGATCGGCTCCGGGGCCAGCCTGAAAGTGGGCGACCAAGTGCTGCTGATACCGGCCCAACAAGACGCCATGGTCAGCCGCTGGGACCGCTTTATCGGTCTACGCAAAGGCAAAGTGGAAGTGGTCTGGGACATCCAAGCCCGTGGTTGTCATAACTAGCAGGCAGTTTTCAGCAAACAGCCGCAAGCTGCGTGGTTGTGGGCTGGCTAATCGCTACCAATCGAAGGCAGATAATAAAAAATACCCGGCGTTTAACGCCGGGTATTTTCGGTTTCCTGAAAGCTGATTACTGTCAGCTACTCCGGTACTGGGCCAAACTCTGACGTGTTCATAAGATGGGTGTTCTGGGCCACTAAAAGGCCACGGACTCGGGGAATGTAGGTGCCTGACCATTCGGGGTCAGCATTGACGGCTTCCTTGCCTTCTTTCAAGTGCTTCAGGTCCCTGTAGGCCCAGATGTGGGTCACCTGGTTCAAATCGCCAACGTCACTGTAGAACCAGCCAGCCAGGTTGATGCCTTGGCGTTTCCGGATGGGGAGAGCTACTTCCTCAGCGGCGGCCATGTACGCAGGGATGCCGCCGGGCTTGAAGGTATAGGTACGATAATCAAATACCATATTGTTCTTTTTGATGAACTCCGGTGTGCCTTCTGCGGGAACATCCGCGTTGACCGGGTAGACGGGCGCAAAGCTAGAGGCATTCATCTGAGAGGTCTTCTGAGATTCCACCAAGCCTCTAGTCCGAGGGAGGTATTTGCCCGCCCAATCGGGGTCTGAGTGGAACGCGTGTTTGGCCTCGGCCATGTGTTTGTCGTCTTCGTAGCCCCAGATGTGTACCACCTGGTTCAACGAGCCAACCTCGCTGTAGTACCACCCGGCAAGTCTGATGCCGTAGCGCTGTCTAATGGGCAGGCTGAGTTCTTTCACCCCGGCCCGGTAGTCGGCCGTTGCGCCCGGTTTCAGTGTGTAGACTCGGTAGTCGTAAATCATATTCTCTCCCCTAAATTAGTTCAATCAAAACAATTGCCAGAAAGGGCAATTATGGCAGTTAGCCCGTGTGTTCCAGAACAAAGTCCCCGATCTTGCCAATGGCCTTCCGGGCCTCTGGCAGAATTGGAGCGTAATGATGCCAAACGTGGGGCATATCATCCCACACTTCCATCTCCACTGAGACCCCTACTTTTTCAGCCCGTTCTTTCAGCATGGTGGAATCGTCCAACAACACTTCAATCCCGCCCACCTGGAGTAGCAGGGGAGGGAGGCCGGTGAGGTCCGCGTGGATGGGCGACGCCAGTGGGGCCTGTGGGCTCTTGCCGTCCAGGTAAACATCCGCAAGTTTTAGAAGGCGCTCTTTGGAAACCGAGGGGTCGGACTCGGCGTTGGTCGTCATGGACTTGCCTGTTGACTCCATATCGGCCCAGGGCGAGATGCAGACACCGGCTGCGGGCATGGGCTCTCCCACGGACCTCAGGGCAACCAAGGCAGCAACTACCAAACCGCCGCCAGCGGAGTCACCGCCAATGACGATATTACCCGAGTCGATTCCTTCGGAAAGCAGCCACTGGTAGGCGGAGACCGAGTCTTCAACCGGTGCTGGAAAAGGCATCTCTGGGGCCAGGCGGTAGTCCAAGGCCAGCACCCGTGCCTTGGCGGCCCTAGCCAGGTGGGCCAGCAGCACGCGGTGGGTTCTGACCGAGCCAAATACGTATCCGCCTCCGTGCAGATAGAGCACCACACGCCCTTCTTCCGACTCGGGTGCCCAGATCCATTCGGCGGATACCCCATTGGCACCCACTCGCTTGGTCTCGATGTCGTCATCTATGGGGAGTTCGGACATTATACGTTCGTAAGAAAGGCGGTCATCGTCGATGGTCTTTCTTACTTCTTGGGACCGGACTCGAATCATCTCAAGTACGGTATTTAGTTCTTGGCTGGGGGCCATGGCACGTCTCCTGGCAGCACTCTAGCTGGAGTGCGTTCACTGGGTGCGGCCATGATAGTTGCCCAGGTACCAAGTCGCAAGGGGCTGGCTAACATGTTGGCCGCCGTCATTCCTGCGAAGGCAGGAATCCAGATCGACCGCGATGGCCAAGCTACTTTGGGCAGAGGTATTCTGGGTTCCCGCCTTCGCGGGAAAGACGATGGGTTGTAAATACAGCCAGCTTTAGAACCGCTCATCCTGAGCTCCAACCAAGGTCGAGAGTCTCGATTTATCTGACTTGTCGAAGGACGCGCTGATGTGCAACCAATGACAGATGAGGAACGCGTTGTTCGCCCTTCTGCGGAAGGACACCATGAGCAATTGGGCTGTCCTGAGATTTACTGGGGGCATGGTTGTTTGGGCAAGTGGAATTTGGCTTTATTGTGACATGGCGGGTTATAAACCCGCCCCTACAGCGGTGTTCAATCCCTGGAGGTGCCTGCGCTCCCCGTCATTCCTGCGAAGGCAGGAATCCAGATCAGCTTATGGTTTAACAATGTCTGAGGCGTGATACATGGATACTCGCCTTCGCGGGAAAGACGGTCTGGGCGCGAGAGTGTGCCGGTATCTGATAAGTGTTTCCCGCCACCATTCGTTTTGAGCTCCGACCGGAGGTCGAGAGTCTCGATTTATCGGACCAGTCGAAGGATGCGCATCAGTCAAACTAGTGCAGGGGCAATGGTTCGACGGGCTCACCATGAACGTTGTGGCAAGGTGGTGTTAACTCAGAAGTTTCTTCAGGGCGCGGGCGCTACTGTGCGGTGCGGAGAGCACCGACACCGGAGACACTTTCTCCAGGTGGGTTAGGGCAGAGGCGAAAGAGAACTGGGTGAGCAGAACCACATCGACATTCGGAGCCAGCTTGAGAACTTCTTCTCCCAGTCGGCGTTCCAGCCCTGCTTGGCCCTCGGAGCGCATGACGGGTATCAAGTCCTCGGCCAGGCAAAGAACGGGTTCGATTGCGACTCCGGATTCTTCCGCGGCCAGCCGTAGGTAGTACTCAGCATCGGCCATGGTAGCGGCTACTGAGGCGATTAGACCAACTCTGGGCCCGCTGGCAACGGCGTCGGCCATCATCGGGCCGTAGGAAGACACCAGGGGCACATCAACGAGGTGCTTGGCCGAGTCGACCACCGGGGCGTAGACCGAACAGGCCAAGGCAATAGCGTCGGCGTGGTTGTCTTGGCAGTAACCAATAATGTTGCTCATCCGGCGGCGCAACTGCGGCGTCAGATGGCCTTTAAAGTCGATTAGCAGACCCTCGTCCAGGACGTTGATCACCTCGGCTTCGGGGAACACTTCGCCAAAGGCCAACCGCACCGGCGGGATGGATTCGGCGATTGCGTGGATCATGGTTACGCGCATATTGGTCTCTCAGTAAAAGAATTCAGCGGAAGTCCAGCGGAAGTTCAGCGGAAGTTCAGCGTAGCCCTGTTTAGCCGCCGGTTATCCGTTGGTAATCAAAATCAGCCAGGATATCGTTCAATTCACCGCCTCGTTCCTGCATCTCATACTCGGCGGCGATCATGGGCTTGTTGACAGTAATCAGTTGGTTTAGGTTGACCGGTGTGGCGTAGAGGATAAGATCTGCATCCGCAGCGTTAAGCGTCGCTTCAAGGTCAGCCAGTTGCTCCGGGTTGTACCCCAGTGCAGGAACTTCAGTCTCCATGTGGGGATACTGTTCGTAAGCCGACTTGATACTGCCAACGGCAAATTGTTTGCCGGGTATGATTGCGGCTGCTTCCAAGTCGCGAGCGGCAATGGTGCCGGCACCGTAGGCCATTCCGCCATGGGTTAATGTTGGGCCGTCACCCACCACCAGAACGCGTTTGCCCTTAATCAGTTCCGGTTCTCCAACGGTGACGATGGAATCGGCGAGTAACACTGGCACGTTTTCTCGGATCACCAAAGAGGCGCTGGCTTGGACTTGGGCCATCAGCTCCGGAGTGGCGCTATTGGCCTTGTTAATGATTACCAGGTCGGCCATGTGCAGGTTGGCCTCGCCAGGATGGTAGCTGGTTTCGTGGCCCCGGCGATGGGGATCAACCAGGACTATATGTAGGTCAGACTGGATGAACGGCAGGTCATTGTTGCCGCCGTCCCAGATGACTATGTCGGCTTCAGCCTCTGCCCGGTGGAGTATCGGGAGATAGTCGACTCCGGCGAATACTGCCAAATCGAGGCGAATCAGCGGCTCGTATTCTTCGCGTTCTTCAACTGTCGCTTCAAAGCGTTCCAGGTCTTCCATCTCGCCGAACCGCTGCACCCGCTGGGCTTCAAGGTCTCCATAGGGCATGGGATGGCGAATGACACTGACCTGGCGTTTTCGGTCCAAAAAGAACTTGGCAATGCGGCGGGTAGCGGAGCTTTTTCCAACACCCGTCCTGACTGCGCAGACACTGATCACCGGTTTTTTAGACGCGATGGCAGTGTGTCGTGGTCCCAAGAACCCAAAGCTGGCCCCGGCGGCCAACACTGCAGATGCCTTGTGCATCACGTCCATGTGGGAAACGTCACTGTAGGAGAAGTAGACCCAGTCCACGCGTTCCCGTTTGATCAGTGGAATCAACTCCGCCTCTTCAACTATGGGGATGCCGTAAGGGTAGAGAGGGCCGCTGAGGGCATGGGGGTAGGTGCGGTCTGCAATGTCTGGAATCTGGGCGGCGGTGAACGCAACGACCCTGATCAAAGGGTCATTGCGAAAGACGGTATTGAAATTGTGGAAGTCGCGGCCGGCGGCTCCCATGATAATTACTCTGGTGCGTGAGTCGTTTTGCATCGTGCTTATATGATACGGGTTGAAAGTTACAGAGTCATGGGAATTTGGTGTGGTTGCTAGCTTAGGCCAATAACCTCGCCGTCTGATGAAACGTCCATGTCCAGCGCTCTAGGACGGCTCGGTAGGCCCGGTAGCGTCTGGATGGGGCCAGCCAGCGCATAGAGGAACCCTGCGCCAACGGAAGCCCGGATGTCCGTGATGGGAAAGGTGTAGCCGCCGGGTCTTCCCTTCAAACTCTGGTCATGGGAGATGGACAGGTGGGTCTTGGCCATACAGATGGGTAGATTGCCCCAACCTTTGGACTCAAAGTACCGCAGCCTTCGTCGGGCCTCCGGCGACCAACTGACGTCGGCGGCGTTGTAGATCTTCTGGGCCAACGCCAACACCTTATCCTCGGCGGAGGCGTCGGCGGGATAGGCGTAGGTAATCTGAGGCGTGCGTTGGGAAGCGTCGACCACGGCCTGGGCCAGGACTTCACCACCGACGCCGCCCTGGGCGAATCCGTCACATTCAACTGCGGAAGTTGCCCCGGCGTCCATGGCGATCTTCTTTACCGCGGCTAGCTCTTCGTCGCTATCGGTGCCGAACCGGTTGATAGCCACGACGCAAGGCAGGCCAAAGCCAGTGACGATGCCAATGTGATGGACCAGGTTATCACCGCCAGCTACCACTGCGGCAGCGTCTGGTGTCCCCAGATCTCTACGCCGGACACCACCGTGCCACTTGAGGGCTCGGGCGGAGGCAACCAATACGGAGGCGCTGGGTAGTAACCCGCTCTGCCGAGTCTTGATGTGCATGAATTTTTCAAATCCCAAGTCGGAGGCAAACCCGGCCTCGGTAATCACGTAGTCGGCATAGCCCAGGGCCATCTTGTCGGCAATGATCGAACTACAACCGTGGGCGATGTTGCCAAAGGGACCGGCGTGGATGATGGAAGGTTGGCCCTCCATTGTCTGGACCAGATTCGGCATCACGGTCTGGTGAAGCAAGGTCATCAAAGCACCGGCAAAACCTAACTGTTCAACCGTGACTGGCTCCCCCTCTGAAGTCTCTCCGATGACGATGCGGGCCAGCCGTTGGCGTAGGTCTTCCGGGCCGTCAGCCAAGGCCAATATGGCCATGATCTCAGAGGCGGATACGATATCAAATCGGGCTTCCCGTAGGGGGCCGAAGTTGGCGCCACCGATTCCTGAAACAACCTGGCGCAGACCCCTATCTGAAGCGTCTGTCACGCGGTTCCACATGAGTCCACCAGCGGTCAGTCCGGGTACCGAGTTCCGGTACACGGCGTTTTCCACCAAGGCCGCCAGAAGGTTGTGGGCTGAGCCAACGGCGTGGGCGTCTCCGGTGAAGTGGATGTTGATCTCGTCTTCTGGCACCACCCGGGCCATGCCGCCGCCGGTGCCGCCACCCTTGATACCAAAGATTGGCCCCAAGGTGGGTTCCCGGAGATTGACCGATACCTTGTGCCCCAAGCGGCCCATACCCTGGGTGAGGCCAATGGCCGTGGTGGTCTTGCCCTCACCAGCTGGGGTTGGGGTGATGCCGGTGACCACCACCAGCTTGCCCCGGTATTCGACTGGGTCTTTCAGGGCATCCAGGGAAATCTTAGCCTTGTACCGACCGTAAGGAACCAAGTGGTCAGCGTCCAGGCCAAGCTCTTCTGCAATCTTTGTTATCGGCTCCACATCGTCTCCGGTTGCCAGATTGGGCCAGTGATTATTTTAAAACTGCTTATTTTGAAGCTTCCTGCTCCAGCCGGTCGATGTCCGACTCGCTCAGGTTGAAGTATTTGGCGTCGGGATGATGGAAGACCAGCGCCGATACCGACGATTCCGGGTCCATCATGTAGCCTTCGGTCAGTTCCACGTCCAGGTTGGCTGAGACGTCCAGCAGGCGGAATAACTGCTCTTGGTCTTCCAACCTAGGGCAGGCTGGGTAGCCAAAGGAGAATCGCTTGCCGTGGTACTGCGCGCGGAACAAATCCTGAGGGGTTGTTCCGGCTTTGTCGCCAAAGCCCCACATCTGCCGTATCTGTTGGTGGAGCAGCTCGGCAAAGGCCTCGGCGCTTTCCAGGGCCAGCGCCGATAGGATGTGGGAGTTCAAGAACTGTCCATCAGCCATCCATTTTTCGGCCAAAGCCCGGACACCGTTTCCAACGGAAACAACGAACATGCCAAGGTAGTCGGTCTTCCCGCTGCTCTGGGGCAACAGGTAGTCTGCCAAGCAGAGACCGTCCCGCTGGGATTGGCGTCCCAGATAGAATTCCTCGGCGATTTTTTTGTCTTCGGCGCCGTTGACCTGAATCCGTTGGCCGTCCGAGTTGGCAGGGAAGAATTTGAATATGGCGTGGGCCTTGATGTCTGATTGGGCCAACATCAAGTCTTCGACTTTTCTAACTGACTCACGCAGTTCTACTGCTGCTTCCACCCCAGCTTCCAGGTCATCGGCGAACCGGCCCTTGTAGCCCAAATGCCTTACGTAAAGCATCTGCGGGTTGATGAACGGGAAAATCTCATCCAAAGGATGGTCATTAATCACGTGTAGTCGCAAGTCGGGCGGGTTGGGTATGTCAAAGTCGTGCCGCAATTGGGCGGGGGGCACATCCTCCCCAACTTCCTCCTTGGAGGACTGAGCCGCTTCATCGGCGACTCGCATGGCGTCGGCTTCTTCGTCGAAAGACGCCACCAACTTGGCCCGCTCGTCGGCGTCCTGAATGGAGTTGGCCAAGGCCAGACCAGACATGGCATCTGGGGCATAGGCCACCATTCCGTCATACTCAGGGGCGATTCGGAGCCGAGTGAACCGGTTGGATAGAGCCGCGCCACCGACCAGCACTGGCGTGGTGATTCCGGCCTGGCTAAAGTCCTGTGCTGTTTCGACCATCATCTTGGCAGACTTAACCAGCAGCCCAGAGAGACCGACAATGTCAGGCTTGTGTTCTTTGACGGCTGCAATCAGCACATCGGGCGGAACTTTGATACCTAGGTTGATGACCTGGTAGCCGTTGTTACCCATGATTATTTCAACCAGGTTCTTGCCAATGTCATGGACGTCGCCTTTAACAGTTGCCAAGACGATCTTGCCTTTGACGGCAGCGTCTGCCTGCTCCATGTGGGGCTCAAGGTGCGACACCGAGAACTTCATGGACTCAGCGGATTGCAAAACTTCGGCCACAATCAATTGGTTGGCGTTGAACTGGCGGCCAACTTCGGACATGCCGTCCATCAGCGGTCCGTTGATGATCTCAAGCGGGGTCCGCCCCGTGAGGGCTTCGTCTAGGTCCTCGGCCAGTCCTTCTTTGGAGCCTTCAATGATGCAGAGAGCCAGGCGCTCATCTAGAGGTAGGCTCTTGCGTTCTTCTGAGGTTGCTTTGGGTGCCTTGTCCCGGAAATGGTCTGCAAAGGCTGCCACTGGGTCATCACCGCTGTACCAGATCAGGTTCTCGGCCAGTTTGCGTTCTTCTTCCGGGATGGATGCGTAGCGCTCCATACCCTCTGAGTTGACGATGGCCATGTCCAGTCCGGCTTGGACGCAGTGGTACAAGAATACTGAGTTCAGCACTTCTCTACCGGCTGCGGGCAGGCCAAAGGACACGTTGGAGATGCCCAAAATCGTCTTCACGCCGGGCAGGGCCTCTTTAATCAGCCGCACGCCCTCAACTGTCTCAGCGCCGGAACCAACGTAGTTTTGGTCGCCGGTGCCAACGGGGAAGACCAATGGGTCAAAGAAGATGTCTTCTATGGGAATCCCGTACTTCTCGGTTAGGAGTTTGGTCGAGCGGATAGCCACCTCAAGTTTTCGCTCCTTGGTGATGGCCTGGGCCTGCTCTTTATCATCGTCGATACAGCCAACCACGAGGGCCGCGCCGTAGCGCTTGGCCAGGGGAACAACGGCCTCGAACCGCTCTTCACCGTCTTCCAGGTTGATGGAGTTGATGATGGACTTGCCCTGGAGTTTGGTTAACGCAAGCTCAATCACGGCCGAATCAGTGGAGTCAATCATGATGGGAGCTTTGACTTTTTTGGTCACCAAGTCCAGGAATTGAGCCACGTCTGCCATCTCGTCCCGGTCCGGGTCTTGGAGGCAAACGTCCAAGATGTGGGCGCCGTTTCTCACTTGACGGCGACCGATCTCGGCAGCCTCTTCAAATGAGCCCTCTTTGATGAGACGGCGGAACTTTCTACTGCCCAATACGTTGGTGCGCTCACCGACGATTGCGGGGCGGACTTCGTCATCGATCAATAGAGCCTCAATGCCGGAGACGCGGGTCTCTGGGCTGTCCACCAGCGGTCGCGCGGCCTTGCCGTCGGCCATCTCGGACAACAACTTAATATGCTCGGAGACGGTGCCACAGCAGCCTCCAATGATGTTGACCCAACCAGACTCGGCGAACCGGCCTACGGTCTCGGCCATGCCCTCTGGTGTCTCGTTGTAATTCCCGTCTTCGTCGGGCATGCCAGCGTTGGGCAGGCAGGCCACGGGGAACTTGGAGAGCGAGGCCAGCGTCCTGATGTGGTCGGTCATGAAGCTAGGGCCAGTGGCGCAGTTCAGTCCGATCCAGAGCAGGTCACGGTGAGCGAGGGACGTATAGAAAGCTTCAGCGTCTTGTCCTGCCAGCAGGGTGCCCATGGGCTCCACGGTGCCCTGTACTGCAACTGGGATTTCCTTGCCTAGTTCGGCAAAAGCCCGGTCAATGCCTTCTAGTCCAGCTTTAACGTTCAGGGTGTCCTGGCTGGTCTCCAGTAACAGCAGGTCAACGCCGCCCTCAATCAGACCGACGGCCTGAATGTGGTAGTCGTTGGCGAGTTCCTCAAAGGTAATACCACCAGTGACCGAGATCGTCTTGGTGGTGGGGCCCATGGAACCGGCAATGTACCGGGGTTTTTCCGGGGTCGACTCTTCCATTGCCACTTTCAAAGCGATAGCTGCGCCTTCTCGGTTGATGCGGCGGGCTTCGTGGGCAAGGTCATACTCGGCCAAGACCACTGGCGTAGCGCCAAAGGTCCCGGTCTCAATGATGTCGGCGCCAGCCTGCAGATAGCTCCGGTGGATATCCTCAATGACGTCCGGCCTGGTGATAATCAGGTACTCGTTGCACCCTTCATATTCTTCACCGCCAAAGTCTTCTGGCCCCAGGTCTTTGTTCTGGATGGCAGTGCCCATGGCCCCGTCCATCACGAGTATGCGTTGGGCCAGTGCCGATTTCAGTTCATCTATACGTGTATTTGTTGACATATTTGTTCAATCGTTGTTCAGATTTCGATTATTGAAAGACTAGCTATTGTAGCATCGGCCCACAGATGTGTGAACCGGAGACTTCCAATTTCGTGCCTGAGTGGAGACGTGATTTTGCCAGCGTTGCAGGCGTTTTATTTGTTGCTGGCGAACCAGTCTGTTAGAAGTGGACGGTTGATCTCCAGCCATTTAATGTTGAGTTTCACTCTCTCTAGGACTTGTCGAATGGTCCGTTCCGCTGCCGGGGCCGGGTGCTCCGCGAAGAAACTGTCCACCTCGTCAGACTTTTCCTGGGAGCTGAAGTGGCTGCAGATAGAGACCAACCGCATGAGGCCAAACCCGCCGCCGCCGTAGCGTCGGTCAAACTCTGTCCAATTGGACTTCACAAAGTCCCAGGCCAGGTCACGGCCCTTGGGGTTGGCAGCGATGCTGGCAACCAGGGTGACGGTGTCCTGAGATCTGACCTTGGAGGACAAAGAGTCTTCCAAAGCAGCGGTTAGGAGGTCTGCCTGCTGGAACCGGCTGAGCGACATTAGCAGCCTGATTTTCTCTTCGGCTAGGTCTGTCTCGCCTTCCAATTGCCAGATCGAGTCGTAGACATCCTTGCCGCCAGACTGGGCGGCAAGGGCAAAGACCACGCCGCGCAGATCGGGCGTCAATGTCTCCCGGTCAGCCAGGTATTTCTGGAAGCGTTCGGTAGCCTGGGCCGTTACCTCGGCGTTGTTATAGCTGCCGGCCTGACTGAGGACCGTTGATCGGAGCAACGCGTCCAGGTGACCCTCATCGGCCTTGGGTTCCCAGCCGATCTTCGCAGCTGCCGGGGCAAAGAGTTCACGGGCAAACTTCTGGTACGCGCCGTGTATCGGCTCTTCGGAGATGAGTTGTTCAATGTCCCGTAGGTTGCTGGCTAGGTCGCTCCACACCGAGGCATCGTTCTCGTTCTTGTAGGCATTGGACATGGATATGAACTGGGTCACCGGAAGGATACCGGCTCGGGAGAGGGCGTAGGCGTCGTTTTGGATACCCAGACGGTCGGTGGCGTGCAGTTCCAAAGACTCGATGGCCGGGACCAGACGCTGCCAGTCTTCTGCAGAGTAGTTCACCCGGAAGAACCCCGTCTGTAATGGGTTCAGTTTGACCCAGCTATCGGAGTTGCCGGGTACTTCAATCTGGGTTTGGTTGCCTTCCATGACGGTGATGGGAGATTCCTCCCCGCCCTGGCTGACGCTGATTGGCACACGCCAGACTTCGGCGTCGGGTTCGCTATCGCCCAGCAGGCTGTCATAAACGAACCGTTCTTGGCTCACCGATAGTTGGGTCTTAGCTCCGCTGCGGTCTGACTCCACCTGCAGAACTGGGTAGCCCATCTGCTTCACCCAGGAGTCCATGATGGCTGTGACCGGCTGACCGGACTCCGTCTCCAGGGCTGACCAAAGGTCTTGGGTGCGGGCGTTGTCATACATGTGCCCAGACAGATAGCGGTTCAACCCCTTGCGGAAGGTCTCTTCGCCCAGGAAATTCTCCAGCATGCGGATGACCGACGCTCCCTTGCTGTAGCTAATGGCGTCGAATAGCTGGCTAACCTCCGCGGGGTTCATCACTGCCTGCTCGATGGGATGGGAGTTCTTCAGACCGTCCAAGCTTAGAGCCCGGTTGGTATCCATGTTCACAAACTGGGTCCACATTTCCCATTCGGGGAAGAGCCAGTCAACTGCTTTGTTGCCCATCCAGGAAGCAAAGCTCTCATTCAGCCACAGGTCGTCCCACCATTCCATGGTTACCAAGTCGCCGAACCACATGTGGGCCATCTCATGGGCAATAACTTCAGCAACCCGTTGGCGGGTGCCGGCTGAAGAGTTATCCGGGTCAACCAACAGAGCGGTCTCCCGATAGGTGACTGCCCCCCAGTTTTCCATGGCTCCAGCGGCGAAGTCTGGTATCGCGATGTGATCAAGCTTGGCTAGGGGATAGGGAATCCCGAAATAATCGTTGAAGTACCCGAGAAGCTTGACGGAGGTATCCAAGGCAAAGGTTGCCTGGTTTTCCTTGCCGGGGGTGGTCCAGACTCCGACCTTGGTGCCGCCTTCGGCACGCTCTTGGATCGAGACTAGGTTACCGACGATAAATGCCAGCAGGTAAGTTGACATAACCGGCGTTTCAGCGAACCGGACCGACTTCAAACCAGGACCCGGAATAGCCTCGTCAACCGCAGGTGTGTTAGAGATGGCTTCGTATTCGTCTGAGAACACCAGAGTAACTTCAAAGGTGGCCTTCTTGGCCGGTTCGTCCCAGCAGGGGAAGGCGCGGCGGGCGTCGGTCGGCTCAAATTGAGTGGTGGCCATGTACCGGGTTTCGCCGTCTTGGGCGGTGTATTCAGAGCGGTAAAAACCCATTAACTTATCGTTGAGTTCACCGCTGAAAATCATTTCCAATCGGCCGTCGCCCGGCTGAATGGTCTCACCGAAATCCAAGGTCGCGGTCTCTGATTCTTTATCGATAGTGATTTTCGGGTTGGACAGCGTTACGCCATTGGCATGAAGGGTGGCAACGCTGATTTTAAGGTCGATGACGTTCAATACGATGGAGGTAGTCGCCTCCAACACCTGAAGGTCCACACTCTGCTCGCCGCTAAAGGTGAAATTCTTGAGGTCTGGGTGCAGTTTGATACGATATTTACTAGGTCGGGCTGTTTCGGGTAGGACCACCGCTTCGGATGCGGGCATGGCAATCTTCCTCCGTGGGTTTGACCTGATTTTTGGGGTGGGTTTTAGGCTGTTTAGCGCTGAAAACCAAGATAAAAGCAGAAGCTAAAAACCGCGATTATGGGCCTTTGAGACGGTGTCTAGCCCTGCTGGTTAGGCGTAGCGCCAGTGTACCATTAACCCGCTAACGCCTCTACCCACAACGGGAATAGCGGCTCTCCATAGAGCGAGCGCGAGAGCGGGCGTGGCGGCGAGACCACTTGGTGCTATAATACGAACCGGTTTTAATGACTCGTTTAGGCGTGAAACAGGCTGTCACAGGTAATATCCGCCCGCCGGATTTTGATTTAACGAATTTTAAATTCAAAGGAAAACCCAAATGCCTCCCAAGACGATGTTCGAGAAGATCTGGGCCGACCATGTGGTCGCTGAAGAGCCCGGTGAGCCGCCGATTATTTACATCGACCTGCACCTGGTACACGAAGTAACCTCCCCCCAGGCCTTTGACGGCCTTAGGGATGCTGGCCGCAAGGTCAGACGCTTAGATCTAACCATTGCCACCGCAGACCACAACACCCCCACATGGGACCTGTCTCTGCCGGTGACCGATGGGATTTCCAAGAAACAGCTAGACGCCTTGGACAGCAACTGTGCCGAGTTCGGCGTCACGCTTTACGACCGGTTCAGCCCGCTACAGGGCATCGTCCACGTGATTGGGCCAGACCTTGGCTACACCCAGCCCGGCAAGACCGTGGTTTGCGGCGACAGCCATACCTCCACCCACGGAGCGCTGGGTGCTTACGCCATCGGGATTGGCACTTCTGAAGTTGAACACGTGCTGGCTACCCAAACGCTACGCGCCTTCAAACCCGACACCATGGAAATTAGGGTCAACGGTAAACTTCCTAAAGGAGTAACTGCCAAGGACGTCATTCTGGCTATCATTGGAAAGATTGGGGTTTACGGCGGTGTTGGACACGTTATTGAATACACCGGTGATGCAATTCGCGCCCTGTCCATGGACGGACGCATGACCGTCTGCAACATGAGCATTGAGGCCGGTGCCCGCGCTGGTATGATCGCTCCCGACCAGACCACTTTTGACTACCTTAAGGGCCGCCAATTTGCACCACAAGGCGCTGAATTCGACGCCGCTGTAGAACGTTGGAAGAACCTAGCCTCCGACCCCGGTGCCACGTACGACAAGGTGGTGGAACTTAACGCTTCCGACATTGAACCTCACGTAACCTGGGGCACCACCCCCGGCATGGTTGTGCCGATCTCCGGGAAGATACCCAACCCGGAAGATGCCGAAGACGAGAACACCAAAGATGCGCTAAACCGGGCCCTCCAGTACATGGATCTGAAAGCCGGTATGGCGATCACGGACATCAAACTGGACCGCGTTTTCATTGGCGCCTGCACCAACTCCCGACTGGAAGATATCCGAGCAGCCGCCGAAGTGGTCAAGGGAAAGAAGGTCCACGACGACGTTTACGCCATGATGGTCCCCGGATCTGCAAAGATTAAAAAGGAAGCCGAAGACGAGGGTCTGGACAAGATTTTAATTGAGGCCGGAGTCGACTGGCGGGTCGCCGGTTGCTCCATGTGTCTCGGTATGAACCCGGACATTCTGAAGCCTGGCGAGCGCTGCGCTTCCACCTCCAACCGTAACTTTGAGGGACGGCAGGGCAAGGGCGGACGCACTCACTTGGTGAGTCCAGCCATGGCCGCAGCAGCAGCCATCGCCGGTCACTTCGTCGACGTCAGAGACCTTTAAACCCGGGACCAAACCCTGAAAACCGACCAGCGCCCAATAAACTAGGGAGATAAACCATGGACGCCTTTACGAAATTAACCGGTGTGGTCGCGCCCATAGACCGCGTCAACATCGACACCGACCAGATCATCCCGGCGGTGTACCTAAAGAGCATCGAGCGCAGCGGGTTCGAAGACGCGCTGTTCTCGTCGTGGCGGTATAACGCCGACGGCTCCGACAACCCGGATTTCATCCTGAACAAAGAGGGCTACCGGAACGCCAACGTTCTGGTGGCCGGACCCAACTTTGGTTGTGGTTCTTCTAGGGAGCACGCCCCGTGGGCGCTCCGCGATTACGGAATCAAGTGCATCATCTCCACCAGCTTCGCCGACATTTTTTACAACAACTGTTTCAAGAATGGCGTGCTACCTCTGGTGCTCCCCGCGGAGCAGGTACGGGAGATTATGGACAAGGCCGAAGCCGACCCTGGCATTGAACTGACGGTCGACCTGGTCGGCCAACGGGTCTGGGACGAGAGCGAGGAGATTTCCATTTCGTTTGAAATTGACGCCGCCCGCAAGGACGCATTGGTTAACGGCCTGGACGACATCGGCCTAACCCTCCGCATGGAAAACGACATCGGAGACTACGAAACCAAGCACGGTCTCTAGCCACCAGGCTGCCAGGCTGAGCCTGGACCCAAATACCTTCGGCGCCATAGTTTGAGTTGCTTCGGTGGTCTCGGTTCAAGTCATGTCATTCTGAGGCCGAAGCCGAAGAATCTCGTTGCTGATGCGACTGCACAGTGGAGAGAAGAGAGACCAGGCTGAGCCTGGACCCAAATACCTTCGGTACCATAGTTTGAATTAGGGAATGAAAATGCCAGCGGGGCAATATTGCTTAGCTGGCATTTTGTTGCTCTGAGAATCCGATTGGACGGGGAGTAATCTTGTTGCTGATTATCTTACAAGGCGTAAAAGGGAAGAGATTTTAGAAATTTAGTGGCTCTAGTTTTACTGTGGTTCCTGTTGCTGCTGATTTAATCATGGCTTCGATAACCTGGACGGCTTTTAGGCCATCTCTTGCAGTGGCCGCTGGCTGATGCCCGTGCTGGATCACCTGATTAAAACCCTCAATTTGCTGTTGCATCAGAATCAGTCCGTCCCGCTCGTAGGATGTTGTATTGTTCACGGTTTGGCTGGATATCTCCATGCTGCCTTGGAGGGTGTGGGGAGGATAGGCTTCGTTGAAGATTATCTTGCCGTCACTCCCGTATATCGAGACCGAGTTTTCAAACCCGGGCATACGGAATCCGCAGTTCACGGTGCCGATTGTGCCACCTGAGAATCGTAGAGAAAGAGTGGCTAGGTTTTTCAGCGACTGGGAACTAGTCTGCCCATCAGTGATGGCAGCAATCTCGGTGACTTCCTGCCCTAGCATGAACCGTAGTTCGTCGACACAGTGGATTCCCAAAGCCATCATGGCGAAAGCGCCACCGGTGGAATCAGGATCAACAAAGCCGATCACTGTGGCCGCTGCGGGGTTTGGGGTTTATGTTGCCACGAACACCACTGCCGAACTGGGCCTGTGCCAGGGCCACCGTGCCAAGTGCACCCGCAGAAATCAATTCCTTGGATTCGATCCTCCCCGGATGTTGGCGCAATTCGAATCCGACTCCCAGTTTGCAGTCACTAGATTCAGAAGCCTTAACCACTTCTATCCCGTCGGCAAAGTTTAAGGCGATGGGTTTTTCCATGAACACGTGCTTGCCGGCTTTTAGGGCCAAGATGGCGTGGGGGCGTGAAGGTGATTCCGATTAGCTATATACACGGCATCTACCCTATTATCGGCCAGCACTGCTTCTATGGAGTCGTAACCAACCTGTGCGCCATGCTTGGCCCAAATTTCGCTGCTCTGGTGGCATATCTGCTCATCACGGAAATAAGCTCACCGCCATCCACCATGTTCAGTGCGGGGGCAACCTTCTCATCTGGAAAACCCCCGGTCCCCAAAATAGCCCAACCAACGCTCAAGTTAATAGCTCCTGATTAGACATTATGCTGGAAACGTTCTCCTGACCTGTTCTTCAAAGTCGGTTTCGAAGCGTTGCATCCGGCCTTGGCGCACCTGTTCTTCCAGGGGCGGGCGTTGCACTGGCCTTGGGGTGGTGGGGCCGTAGCCAATAATCCCCGATTCTTCTAGGGCCGCCATCTCCTCGGCGGTTTTCCCTAAGAGGTCTTCCAGGATGAGACTATTGTGCTCACCCATTAGCGGGGCAGCCATGCCATCCACTGCAGGGGTTTTAGACAGCTTCCAGGGGCGGCCAGCGTAGGGCAGCGGCGGAATGCCGGTACTCCCATGATGGGAGACCACTTCGTAGAAGTTGCGCTCCACCAAGTGCGGGTCAAACAGTAAGTCTTTACTGTCCATGACCACTCCGGCGGCAACTCCCTCTTTCTGTAGGGCGTGCATCAAATCATGGGATAACCAAGAGCTGGTCACCGGGCCAATCAGCGAGTCCAACGCGTCCCGGTTTTGCCACCGGCTCAGCGAGTCCGCAAACCTGGAATCTGACGCCCAATCGTCCTGCTTCAGAACCCGGCATAGGGATTGCCATTCTTCGTCGGTGGCGACGGCGATGGTTATCCAGCGGTCGTCGCCTTGGGTCTGGTAGCAGCCGTGGGGTGACATAATGGTGTCTTGGTTGCCCAGACGCGGCCCAGTCCGTTTGTTGGCCGAGTAGTCCATCAATATTTCCGGGATGGTGGCACTAGTGGCCTGGGTCTGGGAGATGTCCACAAACTGGCCCTCGCCAGTGCGCAGACGGTGCATCAGAGCGGCCATCACGGCAAAGACCGTGTGTTCGCCGGATGTGTAGTCGGTATAGGGAATCTCAGACATCATCGGCGAGTCGCTGCCAACGTAGCCAGTCTGATAGGCCAGACCTGCCGCACCCTCCGTGGC
>Ga0209501_10002263_pt1 | contig 20353 bp, 19 predicted proteins | sample ArcticOcean_MG_C_4_FD_187434 | JGI IMG/M metagenome (GOLD analysis project Ga0209501, IMG submission 187434) | Marine microbial communities from western Arctic Ocean - ArcticOcean_MG_CB4_134 (SPAdes) (version 2) | ecosystem: Environmental > Aquatic > Marine > Oceanic | place: Arctic Ocean...
AACGGCGTATCCGAGAGGGTAAGAGCAAGCTAGAGGTGATCCGATGTCTCAAGAGATACGTCGCTAGAGAGATGTTCAATGTCCTCAAACAACTCCCGCAGAACAAGGCTTAAAACACCACTTGACGTCTATAGGAGCATCATATGGGTGCCTGCCGCACGGGCAAAGCGGAGCTGGTACTGGCTGCGGAGCGGCGGAAGAGGAAAGCTGAACAGATCCCTCACCCCAGCCCTCTCCCGGGTGGGAGAGGGAGTAAGAGTTAGCGAAAGATATTTATTCGCTTGAAGGTTTCTGCCAGGGGGACGCCGATCTTTTCGCCGTTTTCGGCGAGGCGGGCGCGGGATCGCTGGTCGCGTTCTTCGGTGCGGGGGCCTACCTGGCTGACGTGGGAGTGAAGGGCGTTCTGGCGTGATTCAAAGTAGTCGGTTACATCGACGTATGTGTCTGGTTGTTCTGGCCTGAAGAGCCAGATTTCTTCTACTTTGTGTGGCTCGAGTCCTTCTTCTAGATGCTCCGGGAACGCCAGGTGATCGCGGGCGTACGGGAAGACGGCGTCGAGGGATACTCGGCCGGCCATGGTGTGGTCGCGGTGGCGCAGGTAGGGTCGGTCGGGTTCGACTGTTAGCAGGACTCGCGGCTTGTGCTTACGAATCTGCCGGACGATCTTCTCTCGAAACTCATCGTTGTCTTCGAGGGCCTGGTCTGGCATGCGGAGGAATTCGACTCCAGCGAGGCCGTAGACCTTTGCAGCCTCTAGCGTCTCCGCTTCACGCGTTATCGCGAGGTCTTCCGGCTTGATCGATCGATCACCGGTGCCTTTGCTGCCGTCTGTGCAGACCACGAGGATGACCTTTTTGCCTTCTGCGCACCAACGGGATATTGTCCCGCCTGAACTCGATTCGGAGTCGTCCGGGTGTGGGGTTACGACAAGTATCGTGTCGGTGTCATCCGCTGTCATAGCGTCTCTTTCTCAGGTGTGTAGCTCTGGTTCAAAGTGAATATGGGGCAGATTTTGCAATCTCAGTTGCGACGGTCATTCCGATGCCATCTTCTTTAAGGTAGGCGCGGGAACGTTAGCGCAAATCCTAAATCAGATGAGGGCTGAAATCGCTGCTCGTAGCGGGCGGTTTCGGTGGCTTCTACTTCTGTGCCACCTGTGCCTATGAGGTGGAATGAGATGTCTTTGTCCCACCATTTTTTCTCGAAGGGGGCAACTGTGAGTGCGAGGTAGCGGCCGGGGAGGGTCTCAACTGATGGAGACTCGTAGTCATCGATGCGGGCAAGGATGGTGAAGCCTTCCGGCACTGGCACGTCGCCTGCGATGGCTGGGCCGCTGTAGACCTGCGGCCAGCTTGGAGGTAGCGCCGGAGGGGTGGCTGTGGCGGTCTCTGCAGGCTTGCCATCAGATGAGCATGCGACCAGCAGCGCCATGGTCACGATGAGGAACAGGAATATGGAACGCGATCGGGTCAGAGTGGTCATATCGTCGGGTGGGCCTTGTGCCACTCGGTTGCCTGTTCGTAGGCGTAGGCGACGTTGAGCATCGACTGTTCGCCGAAGTGAGGGGCGATGATTTGCAGCCCAACTGGGAGGCCTTCTGAGAAGCCACCTGGGAGTGACATTCCGGGGAGGCCGGCAATGTTGACGGGGATTGTGCAGATGTCGCTGAGGTACATGGCCAGGAGGTCGTCGGTACGCGAGCCTGACTCGAATGCCACTGTGGGCGAGGTTGGCGTGACCAGCGCGTCGAACTTCTCGAACGCACCAGCGAACTCTTGCCTAATCAGCGTGCGAACCTGCTGCGCTTTCTTATAGTAGGCGTCGTAGTAGCCGGCCGATAGCGAGTAGCCGCCAAGGATGATGCGGCGCTTCACTTCAGCGCCGAAGCCTTCGCCACGGGTCATGTCCATGACTTCCCAGGCGTCCTGTGCTGTTTCGGAGCTGTGGCCGTACTTGAAGCCGTCGTAGCGGGCCAGGTTTGCTGAGGCCTCCGACGGCGCAATGATGTAGTACACGGAGAGGGCCTGGTCGGTCAGCGGGAGGCTGGTTTCTTCAAGGGTTGCGCCGAGGCCTTCGAGAACTTTAAGCGACTCCTCGTAGGCGGCGCGCACGCCCGGCTCGATGCCGTCGACGAGATACTCCTTTGGCACTCCCAGCTTCATGCCGGAGATGTCGCCATTTAGGCCAGCAGCGTAGTCGACGCCGCCGGATCTGGGTGACGATGTGGAGTCTCGCTGGTCGTGACCAGCAATGACGGTGAGGGTGTTGGCGGAGTCTGTGACATCACGGCTGAACGGGCCGATCTGGTCGAGCGAACTGGCGAAGGCGAGCAGGCCGAAGCGGCTTACGAGGCCGTATGTGGGCTTGAGGCCGACCACACCGCATAGTGATGCGGGCTGTCGGATGCTGCCGCCGGTGTCTGAGCCAAGTGAGATGAATGCTTCGCCTGCGGAGACTGCTGCTGCGGGACCACCGCTTGAGCCGCCGGGCACGCGGGAGGTGTCCCATGGGTTCCGAGTTGGCGGGTAGCTGGAGTTCTCGTTTGACGAGCCCATTGCGAACTCGTCCAGGTTGCCTTTACCCAGGATGACTGCGCCAGCGTCGTTCAATTTCTCTACGACGTGTGCGTTGTAAGGGGGCACAAAGTTCTTTAGGATTTGCGAGCCAGCGGTGGTGAGGGTGCCCGCTGTTGCCATGTTGTCTTTGACCATCACCGGCACGCCCGCCAGTGGGCCGTCGAGATCACCTGAGGCGATTCCTGCGTCAGCCGCGGCGGCGCGCTCAAGGGCTTGTTCGCCGGTGACGGTGATGTAGCTGTTCAGGTCGCCTTCGACCTGATCGATGCGATCGATGAGCGACTGGGTTAGCTCGACGCTGGAGACGTCGCCGTTGCGGATCAGATCGCGCGCTTCATGCGCTGTTTTAAAGATGTGGCCTGCGGTCACGTGTGAATCTCCGGGTTATCGGTGCTTGCAGAGTAGGGGGACTCGCTAGGTGTCAAGGACTGGCAGTACGCGAACGTAGTCGTCTTCAGTGTGTGGAGCGTTTGCCAGGGTTTCTGCGCGGGTCAGTGACGGCGTTGCTACGTCCTCACGCATCACAGAGCTGACGTCCGTGGGACTGCCGGTTGGCTCGACTCCGGTGGTATCGACCTGCTGGAGCGTTTGGAAGAAGTCGAGAGCGGTTGAGAGCTGCGACCGGAGCGACTCAACTTCTTCGTCAGTCAACGATAGGTGAGTAAGTCTGGCGACGTAGCGCACGTCATCAGCGGAGAGGATGTCTGGCAATGGAGTCTTATTTCTGATGGTTCAGGTATGAGGATTCGGCCTGAAAAAATGGCCGTATCGAAGTCTAGCAGAGCAGTGTTGAGATTCGTGGCGGCTGCACTACTCAGTGACCCAGATTTACTTTGGTGATGTGGAGAGGATTACTGCGCCAGTTTCCGCGACAAGGAAGTCGTCTTCCCTCTCAATGTAGCCGCCTTTATGGTTGCCGAATGAGGTCTGGATGACGGCGCAATTGACGGGTATCTCTTCGAGCGCGATGCCAAATCCATGGCCGTCGACGTTATTCGAAGCCGATCTCGCGAGTGGCGTAGTGGCGGTGTTTATTCGACCGTTTGGAGTTGCTCAGGCCCCAACGCGGAGTACGTGTTCACTAAACTTTGTTTATCATGCTCTCACTATGCCTTCTGAGCGCGTACAGCGGCGGATTGATGAGTTACTCGATCAGGCAGAGTTGGCCATTCGAGAGCTCGATTGGTCGCGCGTGCGTGAAACGTCTCTTTCAATCCTGGCTGCCGATGCAGAAAACGAGGACGCTGCGACGTTCCTCGCGATGGCTGATCCGCATGTCTTGCCTAGCGAAGCTGGTACTGGCCGCGGGGCCGCGGAAGACGGATCAGCTCCCTTACCCCAGGTCTTGCCAGACGGCCACTTACCGCAAGGCGGCGAAGAAGGAAGCGCTCTTACCGAGTCCTTTACGGGTGGTCGGTATCAGGTAAGCCGGTTTCTTGGTGAGGGTGGCAAGAAGATGGTCTATCTTGCTCGCGATACGACTCTGTACAGGGATGTCGCTTTTGGTCTCATCAAGGCGGAAGGTCTGGATGATGAAGCTCGGCAGCGGATAATCCGTGAGGCGCAGGCGCAGGCGCAGGCGCAGGCGCAGGCGCAGGCGATGGCGCGGTTGGATGATCATCCCAACATCATGCCGATCTACGAACTGGGTGATGAGGGCGGTCAGCCGTTCATGGTTCAACCGCTCTTGGGGGGAGGCGACGTTGAGGCGCTGATCGAACAATCTGAAGACGGCAAGCTGTCTCTTGAAGATGCGATGCGGGTTGCCAGTGAGATTCTGAGTGGGCTGGAGTTCGCTCACTCAAAGGAAATTATTCATCGATATCTGAAACCCGGGAATGTGTGGCTTACTGACGATGGAGTCGCGCGCATCGGAGATTTTGGGCTGGCTATTTCGCTCGACCGTTCCCGTCTGACTCAGGAAAAGATGATTGTGGGCACTGTGAGTTATATGCCGCCGGAGCAGGCTACTGGTGGTGAGATCACACCGAGAGCCGACCTCTACTCACTGGGGGCGATACTCTACGAGATGGTGACTGGCAGTCCGCCGTTTCTGGGTGATGACGATATTGCTGTGATTTCGCAACACGTGAACACGCCCCCAGTTGTACCGGCGTGGCACAACGCATTGATTCCGAAGACGCTGGGTTCGTTGATCGTGCTGCTACTGGCGAAAGATCCAGATGACCGACCTGAGTCTGCCAAAGCAGTTCTGATGGTGATCGCCTCAATTGATGCCTCCGCTTCGCCCGAGACAGATGAAACCGAGTCGCGTCTACTCGACTCCATGGCTGGGGGTGTTTTCGTTGGCCGGAACTATGAGATGGACCGTCTGAAGGCCATGGTTGAAGATGCGCTCTCAGGTACCGGAAGAATCACTACACTGGTCGGCGAGCCCGGCATTGGCAAGACTCGAACGGCCCAGGAGCTTGCCACGTACGCTTCAATGCGGGGAGCACATGTGCTCTGGGGCCGGTGCTATGAAGAGCGAGGTGCGCCGCCCTACTGTCCATGGCTGCAGGCGATCTGGGAGTGTGCAAACGATCTTGATACGACGGAGCTGAGACCAAATTGGGAGCAGGCGCGCCGGAGATAGCGGACGCGGTTCCTTATATTCGTGAGCGACTGCCAGACATCCCTTCCGCCCCAATCCGGGAGCCCGGACCGGCTCGTTACCGTTTCTTCGAATCCGTAGGCCAGTTTTTACAGGAAGTGGCATCAGACCAGCCTCGACTGACCATTCTTGATGACGTTCACTGGGCTGACGAGTCATCACTCCTGCTGCTTGTACACCTGGCGCACATGGTCTCGTCCAGCTGCCTGATGGTGCTGATGACCTACCGGGATAACGAACTGTCACTTCGCCACCCGCTGTCCCGCGCGCTGGCTGATCTGCAGAAGCAACAATCGTTTGAACGCATTTGGGTGCGTGGCTTGAGTCAGTCGGCAGTCGCACGATTTATCGAGATTTCAGCTGGGGTTGAGCCACCTGAGAATCTGAGTCGCTCTGTCCACGTTCAGACCGAAGGCAACCCGCTGTTCATGACTGAGGTTGTCCGGTTGCTGGTGGAAGAGGGCGATCTCTCGCCTGATCACGTGGCCGACGGCGAAACATGGAGCGTCCGTATTCCCGAAGGCGTCCGCGTGGTCGTGGGCACCCGACTGTCAAAACTCACCGACGAGGCGAACAAGGTCCTGTCCGCAGCGGCTGTGATCGGACGTGAGTCCGACATGGGAATCTTGATGGCAGTAACAGACAATCTCATGCCTTCGTCTGACGATCAATCCACCGATGCATTTCTCGTAGACACGCTGGAAAACGCGGTGGGAGCCAAAGTAATCGAAGAGATTCCGGGCGCCCCTGGTCACTATCGCTTCTCGCACTCGCTGATTCAGCAAACCCTGCTCGAAGAGGTCTCCGCAGTCAGGCAGATGCAACTGCACGCCAGCATTGCCACTGCGATAGATGAGCGGAGTGGACCCGGAGAGATGGACGCACTATCAATCGCCAGCCATATGGCTGATGCGGGATCACTTGCGGATCCGGACAGGTTTGCTCGGGTATCGCTGATCGCCGGAGATGTGGCACTGGAGCGCTACGCTTACGAAGAGGTGATGGAAATTTTCGAACGTGTCCTGGCGGTGAAAGAAGGCTTGGCGCCCGACTCTGAAATGGCCGCTCTCCTTCACGGTCTGGGCCGATCCCAGGCGGCTCAGATGCAACAATTGGATGCGGCGGATGCCCTGACGAAGGCGTTTGATACCTACTTAGCATTGGGTGAAGTCAGCGGGGCAATTGAGGTGGCCGGCACCCCCGTGTATTCCGGTGAAACTGGAGTCCCTGACTTGCTCTCACGCGCTATTGAGTTGGTCGCTTCCGACTCTCGCGAAGAAGCCATAATTTTGTCGCAACAAGCTCTCAATATCGGGAACCAAGGCGACTATGACGGGGCGATTGCCGCGTACGGCAAAGCATTGAGCATCGCCGAGCGAGAGGGCGCTGAAGCTTTAGAAATGTGGACTTGACATGCCCCCTATAACGCTACCACTTATTATCTGGGAATTACGGTGAGATCAAGCCCTGGGGTGATTGCCTCAGGCGCCGGTGGCCGGTATCCGAGTGAGCTGTGTGGCCGGATCGTGTTGTACTCCCGCCTCCATCTTTCTGTCAGTATCTGCGCCTCCTTCAGTGAGTAGAAGATCTCTCCGTTGAGTAATTCATCCCGCACCTTCCCATTGAAGCTCTCGTTGTAGCCGTTCTCCCACGGACTCCCGGGCTCGATAAACAGCGGCTTCGTTCCTACGCTCGACAGCCATTCTCGAACCGCATGAGCGGTCATTTCCGGGCCGTTGTCTGATCTCATGTGTTCAGGTATCCCGTTGAGGGCGAACAGCTCGGTGAACAGGTGGATCACATCATCAGACCTCATACGTCTCGCCGCCCTGATCGCCAGGCACTTCCTGCTGAACTCATCGATAACCGTGATCAGCCTGACGGCACGTCCATCGTGTGTGCGGCAGGCCACGAAGTCGTATGCCCAGACGTGATTCGGACGTTCCGGTCTCAGACGGATGCATGCCCCATCATTGAGCCAGAGCCTTCCCCTCTTAGGCTGCTTCTTTGGTACTTTCAGCCCCTCTCGTCGCCATATGCGTTCGACCCGCTTGTGGTTCACTCGCCATCCCCGATCCCTGAGTAGAGCGGTGATCCGGCGGTACCCGTACCGTCCGAACTGCGTTGCCAGGGCGATGATGTCGTTCGTAAGCGACGCTTCATCATCCGGGGGACCAGGTCTCTGCGCTGCGTGGATCTTGTCTGTCCGATTACGTTACAGGCTCTGCGTTCAGAGACTCCAGGGACGATCTGTTGGATGCGATCCACGTACTTGCGGCGACGATCAGGGCTTAGGAGTTTCCCTCCGCCGCCTCTTTCAGGATCTGCTTGTCCAGCGCCAGGTCAGCGCCAGGTCAGCGATAGTTCGCTTCAATCTTGCGTTCTCACGCTCGAGCTTCTTGAGCCTGCTCGGCTGGTCAAGGTTGAGACCGCCGTATTCTTGGCGCCATCGATAGTAAGTGTTCTCACTGACACTGATGTCCCGGATCGCCTGTGCGACGCTCTTACCGTTGGCTACCGATACTTCTACCTGCCGGAGCTTGTTCAGGATATTCTCCGGACTATGACCTTTCCCTGGCATCTCTGCCTCCCTACATCTGTGTCTAGTTTCCACAATTTTCAACTGGATTCGTTTGAGGGGGGCACGTCAAGTTATCGATGCGGTGAACGAAGAGATAGCTTCGACGATCGCAGCGCACACATCTGCCGATGGGGCGTTGATCTCCCCAGAACTGATGAGCGTGGCCATAGCGAGTCAGTAAGTGAGGGCGGACGCCTGGAAGTGAAGTCGTGATGTAGCCTCAACGCATGGATCTGACTGGTTCAATCTCAACGACTATTCTGCCCTTGCCGTTCCGTTTCATCTGGAGCGGGAGCAATTGGAGTTTGGCGAGATATGGCACGAGGTGTTTCAACTGGCAATGCGATTGAGGGATGAGGGGTCAGGTTGACTGATATGACCGGGCGAGTTGCGGCGGTGAGCGTCAGCGCGAGCCACACATTTTCTAAGCCGAATCAGGCGTCGATCACGATCGTTGAAGGGCTGGGTGTGGAGGGCGATGCGCACAATGGTGTGACGGTGAAGCATCGATCACGAGTGCGGCAGGATCCCACGCAGGCTAACTTGCGTCAGGTTCACTTGATTCACTCTGAACTGTTTGAGGAGCTGTCGGGCAAAGGCTTCGCGGTCTCGGCAGGGCAGATGGGCGAGAACGTGACTAGTAGCGGTATCGACCTGCTTGGTCTGCCGGTTGGGACGCGCCTGCATCTGGGCGCTAATGCGATTGTTGAGGTGACGGGGTTGCGCAATCCGTGCACTCAGATTGACGGTCTTGAGGCTGGGCTCATGGAGGCGACGCTTGATCGCGATGCTGACGGCAACTTGATCCGTAAATCGGGGATTATGAGTGTCGTGATCGCTGGAGGCGTCGTGAACGCGGGTGATGAGATTCGCGCTGTGCTGCCGGTGGAGCCGCACGTCGCAATGGAGCCAGTCTAGGTACCTGCCGTACGGGGTGTCTACCACACGGGCATTGAGCGCGGAGCGCTGAAGAGTGTGGGCGTGAGTTGGTTGAGCGATGGGTACGTTGGTTGATGTCGCCGCCCTTCGATAAGCTCAGGATGGCTAACGTGGACTCACCCCAGTGCGACGATCATCACAATGAAATGTCACCCTGAGCGAAGGCGGCTCCGCGCCGAAGTCGAAGGATCTGAAACACACGTCTACCGGTGGCGCGTCATTGAGGCGCAGCGCATCCAACAGGCGGTTAGCGCGTACCGATCGCGATTAGAGGCGTCATCACCGTTCCTTAGCTATATCGCGTCTCAACCGCACGGTTGATTCCACATCAACCGCATCCCCTGCCTCGTCCAACAAAACGCCATACTCATCCCGCGCCGCCGCAACCGACACCCGCCCATCGATCACATCTTCCAGTACAGCCGCGGGATCTCGGGTCAGCGGATCACCCCACCCTCCGCCGCCCGCCATCTCGTGCCGAATCACCTCGTCACGACCAAATTTCACCTGCGCCAGCGTCGGCAGCAACTCCTCATCCGGGCCCGGATTCAGGATGTTGAGCGATGGTGAGCCTGTCGATCCACCCTGCAGCCCGTACGGTGGGAATTTGCGTTTATCCGACCGCAATTGAAGCGTCGCAGGCTCACCAATGTTAGTCACCTGCTTCACATATGACTGCGCACCCCGGAACTGCCCAGCACCACCAGAGTCCGTGATCAGCGCGTACTCGTCGATGACCACCGGGTTTTCTATCTCGAGTATCTCAACGGGCGAACTGGCTGTGTTGCCTGCAGGATGCGAAACGCCCTCCGAGCCATCGCCGTCCGCCCCGCCACCACGCGCGCCGGCAAAGAAATCCACTAGCGCATACGGCGTGCCATCTGGCCTGTGCCCGCCAAAGCTGATGAGCGTGTTACCGCCCTCGCCATCTGCCGGAACGCGATCTGGGATCGCCTGCGCCAGCGCCCCCAGCACGGCGTCCATCGTCCGGAATCCGGTGATGCCGCGGGCCGCCACAGGCGCCGGATGCACCGGGTTCACCACTGTCGCTTCAGGCACCTTGATGTGAATAGGACGGTGGTACCCGGCGGCGTTGGGGATGTCGGGATCCATGATCAGCCTGATCGCCCCGTAAATCGCTGCATGCGTAAACGGCAGCGGCGAGTTGATTCCGGCCGGAACCTGCGGTGATGAGCCAGCAAGGTCAACGGTAATCTCATCGCCCACTATCTCCAGGCTAACCGCGATCTTGACCGGCCCTTCCTTGATATTGTCGGCGTCGATATAGTCCTCGAACTCGTACTTGCCGTCGGGTAGGGCGGATATCTCCTGCCGCGCTCGGAACTCGCTGTAATCAAGCAACGCGTCATAGTGGCGGCTCAGTTCTGCAGCGCCATATCGGTCAATCAATTCAAGCAGTGCTCGCTCGCCAATCTCGCACGCCGCCAGCTGCGATCGCATGTCACCCCGCACCTGTATCGGCAGCCTCACGTTGGTCGCGATGAGATCGAAAACCGCCTCGCTGGGCACCCCGGCGGAGTACATCTTCGACGTCGGAATTCGCAGCCCCTCCTGGTAGATATCAATGGACTCCGTGGAGTTGCTGCCCGGAACCAGTCCACCAATGTCAGCCTGATGCGCCACAACACCCACGAAGCCCTGCAGCGCATCCTCAGCGAACACCGGCTTGATGATGTAAACGTCCGGCAAATGGATGCCGCCTGAGGTGTACGGATCGTTCAAAATGAACACGTCACCGGGGTTGATGCGGCCATCAAATTTGGTCAGAACAGACTGCATAGCAACCGGGAATGACCCCAGATGCAGCATGATCGTCAACCCCTGTGCGATCACCTGTCCATCAGCCGCACAGAACGCTGTCGAGTAGTCCAGCGCGTCCTTGACTACTCCCGAATACGCGGTTCGCATCACGGTAATAGCCATCTCGTCGACCAGCGAATCCAACCCGTTCTTGACCACCTCAAACGTGATCGGGTCGAGCCTGTCATTCGTCATGACGCACCTCTGGACTCGCTAGTTCCGATGTCGATGACTATGTTGTTCATATCGTCCAGATGCACCGCTGAATCAGGCGGAATCAGCGTCGTCGAATCGTACTCATCAACAATCAACGGCCCCGGCCGACTTGACCCAGCCAGGTCAGCCCGGTTCACCACCGGCGTCGATATGGCTCCGTGTTCGCCACCGAAGTAGGCCACACGCGGTTCGTGTTGCACTGACGGTGGTTTCGATGAACTTGGAACCGACTGCTCAAGCGCTATCCGATATATCGATCTGATCGTCACAAGATCAACCGGCTCATCATCGGCACGTCGTCCATAAGTGCGCTCATGCTCCACATGAAATCGCTCCACCAGCAACTTCGTGATGTCTTCGGTAGCGGAAGAGTCAGCGTCTACCGTCAACTCATACGCCTGGCCGCGATACCGCAGGTCCGCAGCCCTCGACCAGGTGCCCTCGTTCTCGGAATCCAGCCCCTCATCAACCATCCGAGTCAGCGAAATGCCCTCAAGGCCTTCGTAAGCCTGCTCCAAAATATGTGTATCCAACGCAGTTGGGTCGGTGATCAGGGTTTGCGAGAAGCCGTATTCAGGTGCTGCCTCCAGCAGCCCGAGCGCCGAAAACACACCGGGAGTTTCCGGGACGATCACCCGCTTGATGCCCAGAGAACGCGCAATCTCGGCGGCATGCAGCGGGCCACTGCCGCCAAACGCCATCAGCGCGAAGTCTCGAGGGTCACGCCCACGATACGTCGTCACTGATTTGATCGCCCGAATCATCGTGATATTTGCCACCGCGTACACACCGTGCGCCGCCTCAAGCAGCGGCACGCCCAGCGGTCCAGCAACGGCGCGCTCAAGTGCTTCGTGCGCAGCGTCTAGATCGAGATCGACTGATCCACCCGCCAGAGAGGAAGGATTGATGTAGCCCAGCGCAACATTGGCGTCCGTCACCGTCGCATCTGTGCCGCCCAATCGATAGCACGCGGGACCCGGCATCGCGCCAGCCGATTCCGGCCCAACCTTCAGCGAGCCACCCGGATCAACGCGAACAATACTGCCACCACCAGCACCCACCTCTGCAATATCGATCACCGGCAACTTCAGTGCATGCCCACGCCCCTTCACGAGTCGACTCGACAGCGAGATGCCAGCACCCACCTCGTACTCAGTCGTCAGGCTGCGTTCGCCGTTCTCGATTAGCGATGCCTTGGCCGTCGTCCCGCCCATGTCAAACGTGATCACGTCAGTCAGCCCAAGCCGCCCGGCGAGCCGATGCGCTCCGACTACTCCAGCGGCAGGCCCAGACTCGATAATCCGCGCCGGAGTCCGGCGAGCCGCTACATCTGACATCACGCCACCGTTCGACTGCATGATCGAAACCGGCGCACTGATCTTCTCGCCATCCAGCCGGACCCGTAGCGACTTCAGGTAGCTATCAACTACCGGCCCGATATAGGCGTTGATGACCGTCGTGCTGGTGCGCTCGTATTCTCGTATTTCTGGCAACACATCAATCGAGGCGCTCACGTACGTGTCCGGAAACCGAGCTTGAATGGCATCCCGCACCTTCGCCTCATGCGCCGGGTTAACGTACGAGTGCAGTAGGCAGACAGCGATCGCCTCAGGATCCGCAGCATCAAGCGCGTCCAGAGATGCCCCAAGCGACGCCGCATCAAGCGGAATCCGAGTGCTCCCGTCCTGTAGTAATCGCTCAGTCACTTCAAACCTGCGACGGCGCGGCACCAGCGGCTCAGGCGGCGTGTAGTTCAGGCTAAAAAGGTCCGGGAAACGCATGCGACGCAGCTCAAGAACATCCCGAAAGCCCTGCGTAGTCACCAGCGCTGTCGTCACGCCCTTGTTCTCAAGAATCGCGTTGGTGGCAATAGTGGTGCCGTGGACGATCTCGGAGACAGCCTCAGGTTCGATGGCTTCAATCACCAGCAACTCCGTCAGTCCACTGGCGATACCCCGTGAGAAATCATCAACCGTAGACGAGACTTTGCGCACCACAAATGCACCGTCTGGCCGCATCAGCACAAGGTCCGTGAAGGTGCCGCCAATATCGGCGCCAACCCGAATATGCGCAGGGATCTGAGCAGGGCTATCAGCAGGAGAATTGTTCGGGCTCAATGCGTCGTCGGCCGTCCTACCTGAACTTACCGCGGCCAGCCACGGGCACCACATCCTCCAGCATGCCATTGCGCACGCAGAAGTAGTAATCGTGAATGTTGATGGTTGTCCCGGCATGGCTTGGCAACAAATGCACCACATCACCGGACTTCAGGTTCTGGCCCGCACCCTCAAGCTCAAGGGCACCGTGCTCCTCAGAGAGCTTCGTGAACGTAGCACCCTCAGTGCCCATAACTCGCGGTGGACCGTAGTCGTTGGCAATCGACTTCAGCCCTACGTCCAGAATCGCCCGTTCGGGGGCTGGCCTGCTGATCACCTGTGTCATGATCGTCATCGCTGGCTCAAACGGCATCTTCTGGTCCACGTACTCACCATCCATGAAGATGTAGCTACCCGCCTGAATCTCCGTCACTTCCGGAACCTTGCACGTGATGTCGTAGCTGCTCGTGCCTCCAGAACTCACCGTCCCAACCGACAACCCCGCCGCCTTCACCTCAGCGATGGCGAACTGCAGCTTCGCAAGCGCCTCCAGCGTCTCCGGAATCCGGGCATCGCCAGTCTCGTAAATATGGCCCTCGTACCCGTTCAGACCCTCAAATTGCACACCTGGAAGTCCGTCCACGATCTTCGACAGCGCAGTCGTCGGCTCACCCGGCTCCACGCCACATCGATTGATCCGGATGTTCACATCAACCAGCACACCCAGCTGTGCGCCAACTGCTTGCGCCGCGTCCGAGATATCGCGCGCATTCACCTCATCATCCACAACCACCGTAATCTTCGCCCGACGCGCAATAGCCGCCAGCCGAGCGATCTTCGATACGCCAACAATCTCGCTCGTGATGAGAATGTCATCCACACCGCCGTCAACCAACACCTCAGCCTCGCCCACCTTGGCGCAGCAGACGCCAATCGCCCCCGCCTCAATTTGCTTCAGCGCCCAGTACGGACTCTTCGTAGTCTTCGTGTGCGGCCGCATCGAAGCCCCACCACCCGAAACCACCGCCTGCATATCCCGAATATTTGCCTCAGCCAGATCCAGATCAACGATCATCGCAGGCGTGTCGATCTCCTCAACAGGCGTACCGGGAAGCGGAAGAAAATCAACGGCCATGTGTTCGACTCCAGATAGTTGTTTTGTTGAGATATATCTCACTGGCGAAGGGCTGGTTGGAGACCATTGTCACCGTTGCCACTCACTATGTCATCCTGGGCATAATGGGGTGTTGTCTGTTGAGAAGTCTGGGGCGCCCCTAGAACTCCATTACCACCTCAGACTCAATCTTCGACTCATCAATCACATACCCAAACCCAGGATCGTCAGACACCGTCAGCTTGCCGTCCTCAAAGTTCGGCCCTGCCTGCAGGAAGTGGTACGCCAGTGCAGCATGCTTCACCAGCATCTCCACGTACGGCGTGTGGATTGGCGACTGCGCAGCAGAGAACGCCATACCCGCCGGAGTGACGCCCTGGTGGGCAATCGTGGTGAGGTCGTAGCTGGTCGCCAGTGCTGCAATCTTGAGGATCTCGCTCAGTCCGCCGCACCAGTTCACGTCTGGTTGAATAATGTCTACCGCCTCAGCGTCCATCCACGGCTTGAAACCCCAGCGCGTGTACTCATGCTCAACCCCGGATATCGGAATCGTCGTGCTCTCTTTGACCTTCCGGTAGGTGTCGATGCGGTCGGCCATTCCGACCTCTTCCAGCCACCGAGGCTCGTACTCCTCTATGCGTGCGATCATCTTCACCGCGTAGTTGTAATCCCAGCTCTGCCACGCATCAAACATGATGTCGATATCTGGCCCGACGGCCTCTCGCACCGTCCTCACCAGATCGTGGTTTAGCTTCACGCCCTCCGGACCACTCATCGGCCCATGGCGGAAGAACCACTTCATGCCCTGATACCCGCGCTCCTTCATCTCGATAGCGCGCTCTCGCACCAGCCCCATATCGACCGATGTGTAGCCGAGCATCGATGCATACGCTGGCATCGTCTTCTGCGTCGGTCCGCCGATGAGCTGATGCACTGGCTGCCCCAGCGCCTTGCCCTTGATGTCCCACAGCGCAATATCAAGCGCGCTGATGCCCATCATCGGTTCACCCTGCCGACCGTGCGCCTCAGACCGATGCATGATGTCCCAGAGGAACTCCGTCGGGCCGGGATCACGGCCGATAAGCAGGTCTTTCATCTTCCAGACCTGGAACGCAACATTCGGCATAAGAGTCCCGGAGATGCCGCTAATTCCTTCATCTGTATCTATCTGCGCAAAGATCTCGGTCGCCTTGAGGTGGGTGTCGTCGATCATTTCACCGGTGCGTGCCCCACCCCTGCGCCCTCCCGAGCGAAACTCCTCGTAAATGTCGGTTGGCTGCACCAGCCGGTCTTCCATGTACGGCCCGCCGCTGGTTTCCATTGTGCCCGTGAGTTGTCGAAGTTTGATGTCTGTGATTTTCATGCCGTGCTCTTGATCTGAAACTGGTTTTGGGACTAGGGATTGCGAACGGTCATGCGCTCTGGCGATAGCCACAGCAACACCCGCTCTTCCGTAGATTTCATACGTTCGATATACGCATCAGCCTTGTCAGCATCGAGGTGGCGACCCAGAATCGCCCGCGTGGGCGTCCAGATGCCATCGTCATCCTGAATCTCAACATCGCCACGCAACGTCACGTAGTTGGTGGCCATAGGCTCCTCGTAGATGAGAATGCTCAGTTTAGAGTTGCGGTTGAGATTCTTGTACTTGAGGCGATCCTTTGTGGTCGACACCGATAGCCTTGCGCCGTCCCAGTTGAACCAGTTGGGCGTCACCTGCGCGTAGCCGCTTGGGCTCTGCGTCGCTACGACGGCGATGCGGGCCTCCGCCAGGAAGTCGTTCAGGAATGATTTTTGATCGTTTGTGAGCATTGCAGTCCTCGCTAGTTCGAAGTGGCAGCAGAATATTCCTCAGCAGCAGTCTCGGCAACCGCAGCGGATAGGCCTACAATCCCCAAAGACTCCAAACACCCAGAGTAGTTAGCGCCAGGGACGGTATGCAATACAACACGATCATCGTCGGAGCAGGTTCAGCGGGGGCGATTCTTGCCGCCCGATTGAGCGAGGATCCATCCCACTCGGTGTTATTGATTGAGGCAGGCCCAGACTACCCGGATTTCGACAAGATGCCTGTCCCGATCAAGTACGGCTACGGCTATGACCGCAACATCTGGGCAAACGCGTTCAGCCCCAACAGCGAGCACAGTTGGAACTACACCGCCCGCGGTACGGATGAGGGAGAAGAAATTCTGATCCCGCGCGGCAAAGTAGTTGGCGGTTCAAGTGCCGTGAACGCACAGATATTCCTGCGCGGTATTCCTGAGGACTTCGACGATTGGGCTGAGCGTGGCAACGATCGCTGGAGCGCACAGGAACTCCTGCCATTTCATCGCATGATCGAAACCGACCGTGACTTCTCGGACGATTTCCACGGCGATGACGGCCCAATCATTGCTCGTCGCTGGAAGCGGTCCGAGATGACCGTCGACCAAGATGCCTTTTACCAGGCCTGTCTGGACGCCGGATTCGCCGACAGTCCCGACCAGAATCACCCTGACTCCACCGGCGTCGGCCCAACGCCTTTCAACAACCCTGAAGGCATCCGCTGGAGCACAGTGCTCGGCTACCTCAACCCGGCTCGCCACCGCCTAAACCTCACGATCAAGGCCAAAGTCCACACCCACAAAGTCTTGATCGAAGACGGCCGTGCAGTTGGTGTTGAAGTTGAATCAGGCGGTGAGATATACACGCTCAATGGTGATGAGGTCATCCTGGCCGCTGGAGCTATCAACTCACCACAGTTGCTCATGCTCTCGGGCATCGGTCCTGCCGACCATCTGAACGATAAGGGCATCCCGGTTGTCAAAGACCTCCCTGGCGTCGGCAAGAACCTTCGCGATCATCCGCAAGTGCAGATGACGTGGAAGACCTTCGACGACTTCGAGCAAGACCCGCTGGGGCCTCGCATCCAACTCACGCTGCGATACACCGCAGAAGGCTCGCCATTACGCAACGACATGCTCATCCATCCGTTCTCGTTCGCCACAGAATCAGGCATCTACCTGCTCTCAGACGAGGAGCCGCTGGGTGTTGGCATGATCATCGCGATCTATCTGGCAAAAGGCGCAGGTGAGATTACCCTCAACTCGACCGACCCCTACGAGCAGCCATTCCTGGACTACAACTACCTCACAGAAGAAGAGGACAGGCGACGCTTCCGTGATGCCGTCCGCATGTGCGTAGAGCTAGCCGGGAGCGGTCCCTACAGCAAGTACATAGAACACCGCGTTGGGCCAACCGACGCCGACCTCGAGTCTGACGAGGCGCTCGATCAGTTCCTGCTGCGCAACGTACGCACCAGCCACCACGTGTCAGGCACCGCCAAGATGGGACCAGCGTCCGACGATATGGCAGTAGTCGACCAGTTCGGCAAGGTCTATGGCATCGACAATCTCCGCGTCGCCGACGCCTCAATCATGCCCGATTGCATCCGCGCCAACACCAACATCACAGCCATGGTCATCGGCGAACGAATAGCGGACTTCATCAAATCAGGCGCGTAGCACGAGCTTCCCGCCCGTGCGAAATTGATTACCCCGCCAGCGGAAGACCCGGTAGCCGAGGGGCTTGGCTCTCCAGAGCCTGTCGAAGGGCCCCTCCCCACGCAACATCAACCCACAGCGGCGCATCGACACGCGCCGCTACCTCCACCGAAGAGCCGGGCAAGCCCGGCAGCTACCGGAGACGTAGTGTGGGCTTCCAGCCCGCAGCTCTTCCCTCTCAACCCCAGTCTCCATGATTTGCACCATATGTCACCGTATGCGAGTTTAGGTCAACACACATAAGTTCAAAGTAAATCCAATGACTCAAAGTACCAACAATGAGTTGATGACCTTGCCTGAGATGGCCAACTACCTCGGTCTGGCGGAGCGCACCATCTACCAGTGGGCGCAGCAGGGGAAAGTGCCCGCATTCAAGCTGGGTTCCTCATGGCGATTCAGGAAACTGGAAGTGGACGGATGGCTGGAAACACAGCGCACCGGACCCAAACCGACACCTCAAAGCTATCTCACCGACTCAATCCCACCACCTCGCTCCAATTTCCGAGATAAGAAAGAAAAGCAGCAGGAACATCAGGCCCAGATATCCGATTGTAAAGCCGACGTTCTCAAAGTCCTTGCCGATGAGACCCGAGACGTGTGGACGATCGAACAGTTTGAGGACGTCCATTCACCTGAGATAGCGGCGGCGGCAATCGAGCAGCTTCGCAAAACAAAGAAGATCGCTGTGAGTGAGGAAAAAGGCCTGCAGGGGCAGCTCGTAACAGTAATTCGAAGGGCATGACACATGCGGCATATTGAGGAGTGTGCCGCATGCGGTTCGTAGTTTGGAATGTGAGGTAGTGGCTGGATAGAACACCAGATACCGTTGCCGTGAGGATCCCACTCGGGCGGACGGTCTCAGTTGGCGCCCACGAAGTCTTGATTCTGCGCCGAGATGGGTAGATTGAAGACATCGCGCAGGAAGGCCGCATCAACTTTCGTAGCCCGTTGGCCCACCTGGTCAGCAAGTTTGGAATTGGTCCCAATTACGACGGCGTCATAGCGCATACGGACCCCGTAAAACTCTCGTACTGGGCTGTTGAGCCAACTGCCAATGTCGGTCTGGATGCCGGTTCCCTTGGCCTGGCACTAATCACAAAAGACCAGCAGCCTATCCTCGTCCAGATCACGCTGGAGGTATCTGTTGATCCAGAATACGCGAATCTGACCTGACCCCTTCAAACGAGTCCAGTTGAAAATTGTAGAAACTAGACTCGTTTGAAGGGGTCAGGTCAAGGTGGCGCAGAGAGCCGCAGTTCCGCTACTCCACCCATGATAGCGATCGGCCCATAGCACTGGTGCAGCGGGAGATATTGAAGGCGTAAGTGCTCATTCAATTGCGCATCATCCGTGAGATGGGATCCTGAGGCTCTAGTCCTGAGCCCCGCCGAATGGCTCGAAGGAGGCCTGAAACCGGGTGGAACCCACGGATGTGGGGCCTTTTCCGGGAGAACCACGCCGCATGGCTACCGATTACTTGAACACGCCCCGGTAGCCTCCATGCTCGCCCGGCTTAACGCCGTTGCTCGACTTCGACTACTGCCCGTGGCGTTACCATAGTCCAATATTAGGCAATCGAATTCGGGAGGGGACCAGATGGCAGGCACAACTCAATCAGGGGGCAGCGAGGTTCGCTACGGGAATCGGATGGAAGGGAACGTAGTTGCGGTTACTGGGGCGGGGAGCGGCAATGGCCGTGCCAGCGCCATGCGCCTGGGCCGGGAAGGTGGGTCCCTCTTCATCAGCGACATTTCCGGTGAGCGACTTGAGGACACCCTCTCTGAACTGGCAGAGGCTGGCATTGAGGCAGCAGGCGGAGTTTTTGACGCTTCAAACATTGCCGATGCGCCTCGATTTATCGACGCGACGCTGGAGCGATATGGCCGTCTCGATGTCCTCGTCAACAACGCGGGCGCGGTCAAGCCGGAGTCCTTCCCTGAGGTGACCGAGGGAAACTGGGATTGGACGATGGATCTCAACCTCAAGGGCGCGTTTTTCGTGATGCAGGAAGCCGCAAAGGCGATGATGCGGGAGCGTTCCGGCAGCATCGTCAACATCGCATCGGTCGCGGGCACGTGGGGCGGACCCACGTCATCACCGCCATACGCTGCGGCAAAGGCGGGGCTGATCAATCTCACAACCGTGGCCGCAGCCAGTCTGGCACCATACGGCGTGAGGGTGAACGCGATCGCTCCGGGAATAATCGACACCGCATTTCACGCGCCCGTCGATCTCGAAATCGGTCAAAAGCTGCTGGGCCTCCCGCCCGGAGAGCACATCCAAACCCGCATCGAGAAAATACCGCTCGGTCGACTGGGCCTGCCTGAGGATATCGCTGCGGCCGTGGCGTTCCTGGCGAGTCGAGATGCCGATCACATTAGCTCACAAACCATAATCGTCGCCGGTGGAATGATGAGCCTTTAGGTGTAGTTCTAATTATGGAGGAGGACCGGGCTATCCGGCTCTACATCTCTGGAAAGATCACCGAGGCTCAACTCGACATACAGCGCAAGTTCATTACTGAGCGGGTCGAATACGCCCGCGAGGAGCTGGATAGTCTAAAGGAAGAGGAGAGGGCTCTGGAGCATCGCGACCGGATAGCCGATAGCATTCAGGCGATGGCGGAGGAGATCGGTGCCGGTATCGATGCGTTGACGGACAATTAGCGGAAAGAAGTCCTGAAACTTGTTCTTGACCGCATCGGAATCGACGGTGAAGGCAACGTGAAAATCAGCTTGACGATACCCAAGCCTGAGTTTTTGCGATTTGAACTGACCTTCTCCCCGATAACCGCGCCAACCTAAGTGTTAGTTTTCTGGGATGATTCCGGCCTCATACAGAGGAGATTCATTCC
>Ga0209501_10002268_pt1 | contig 20321 bp, 25 predicted proteins | sample ArcticOcean_MG_C_4_FD_187434 | JGI IMG/M metagenome (GOLD analysis project Ga0209501, IMG submission 187434) | Marine microbial communities from western Arctic Ocean - ArcticOcean_MG_CB4_134 (SPAdes) (version 2) | ecosystem: Environmental > Aquatic > Marine > Oceanic | place: Arctic Ocean...
TTGATCTTTATAACCATTTAGTCTAAGATCATTATACTGTAAGATATTTTCATTTCTATGATCATTTATTAGAAATTGTCTAAATACATTTTGAGCTTCTTGTATTCTTAAAGCACTTTTTAAAGAAGTTCCTGCAGGCATCATTTCTAAAACTTCTGTAACAGAGTTAAGAAAATCTCTATTTTGAGTTTGAAGCTTACCTAGTATAACTTTTAATTGTTTTTGTTCTTTAGAAGATAGCTTCTTTAAAAGATATTTGTCAAGTATAGCTCTTGGTTGATTACCAAAAGCATCCATCTTAAGTCCTTGAGACCTAATAAACTCTTCAGTTATCTTTGCTTGTCTACCAAAAGGATCTATTAATCTAGAAGTTGCACCAGGTAATCCACCAGTACCTTCACCTGATAATGAGCTTCCTCTAAGAATAGGATTAAAAAATCTAGGAACAGCATCTCCAATTACATCCTCTATCCAACTTTCTCCTGAATGTCTAGCACTCTCTGTTTCACGTATTAACTCTGGTCTATACAGGTCTGTAAATGAAGTTTCTTGAGACCATCTAATAACAAAGGAAGTATTTGTAGGACCATACTCATATAGATTTAAACGTTCTATAGGTATATCACCATTTCTATAAATTTCAAGAGGACTAAGAGAACCATCTCTTCTAGCTATTTCATGAATTTCTAGTCTTTCCCCTGGAAAAAAATCTTGCCAATTATAATGCTCAATAGGTGGAAAAGCTTTTGAACTATTAAGATGCTCCTTGCCTAACCCTTTTTCTATTAAAAGTCTTTCTTTTAAAGCAGTATATGCTGCCATAACTTCCTTAGGATCTATAAAGTCTAAGCTACTAGATTTTTTAAAAGCTACTCCAAAGTCAAAACCATCTCCTACAGGAACTAACTTATTAAAAGAAGAAGCTAATACTAAAGACTGTCCTTCTAATATCTCTTTTGTAGTATCATAAAGATCTTCCAAATATGCTTTTTTTGCAGGAAAATTAGGATCTGCTGGTTCAAGAAGAAGGAGTCTTTTTTCTTTTAAAGCTTCATTTCTCATTGCTCTAAGATGAGAAAAGTCAAGAGTTTGTCCTACATTGCCATGTTTATAAACATTACCCGGAGCATCCATAAACATCAAAGCCATCTGATCAACATTAAAACCAATCTGTTCACCAATAGTAGGCTCTCGTATAATAGCCTCTTGAAGTTTAGTACCAGCTTCAGGATTAGTTCTATTAGTTGAAGCAAATGGTGCATCTACTTTTGGATTAGATTGTTCGGGGGCTTCTAATTTTTGTCTTTCTATGTGGGCTTCTATTTTTTGTTGTTCTGCGATATCAAACAACCTACGATATTCAGTTGCAGCTGCTTCTCCAATATTTTGTCTAATTGCAGCCTCAGTATCAACTGAGGCTCTGTTAGCATCAGGAGATTTAATATCTTTAGCTACTTTTGCAGCCATTGTAGTTGCCGCTATGCCATCAAACATAACTTCTGTACTATGTCCATGAATAGTCTTTTTATATTCAGGTCCTCTGCCTTCTGCTTCTTCAAACTCCTTATCTGTAAAAACTTCTTCTTCTTTTAATTTAGCCTTTATTTTCTCTGTTGTAAATGGTGCATTTGGTTCTATTTCTAGATACTCTGGAGTATTTTTACCAAAGGCGCCTTTAATTTTTCTTTTAGCTGCTCTTACTCCTCTAGGAGCAAAGATAAGTATAAGAGACTCAATAATTAAAGAGGTCTTTCCAGGGTCATCTGGAGTACTCTTTTTAGAAACCCACGCTATTGCTTCAGCTAAGTATTCAAAAGCCTTACCTACTACAGAAAACTTATCTACATCTATACCAACAACCCTTAGGACACTATCAAGTCCTTCTGAAACTTGGTGTGTATAAGCAGTTTTTCTATTCTCTTGTACAAGCTCTCTCATTTTAGTAACTGTTTCTTCTTTAGCTGCATTAGCATCACTACCAAAGTCTTTAGTATTTAAAATATTAGGGGTATCATAACCAGCAACAGCTGCCCAAGTATCTACTAACTCCCAGAAATAATCAGGAAGATGTACTATCATACTACCTAGAAAAGCTATATCATCAATGAGAGGTATATATCCTGGATCTTTCAAGCCTGTCGTAACTCTCTTAATTACTTCAATAGCTTTAGTTTCATCAATATCAGCCCTTGTTAAAACTTCTTTATTTATAACTTTTTTTTGTTCTGTTGCTATAGTCTCAAATGCCTGTTCCCACTGTAATTGATCTATCTCTTCATCAGCAGATATATAACTATCGTTTGTATCTAAACCATTATCAATAATATAAGAAGAATTTAAGTTCTTAATATACTTTTCTTTTAATGAACTAGAAGTAGATCTTCTTGTATATTTTAGAAGCTCTTTCTTTTTCTCACTAATATTAATATCAGGATTTTCAATTACACCAGTTAAATAAAGAGCAGCATCTTCATCTTGTTCCTCTTTCCATTTAGTTTTAGCTTCTGTAATTAAATCAGAATAACCATAAGTAACTATCTCGTCATTAATAGATTTATAAAGTTCTATAACATCCATTTCTTTTTCAGGAGCAAGTAGCATAGAAGCATAGAAATTATTATCCTTATCTTGCGTAGTTGCTCTATCTTCATATAGAGGAGGAGTAAGTCCTAAGTCTGTTACCTGTTTAGAATTATCCAAAGATGGTTTTCCCGTATTTCTTTGCATTATTAAAGGCATTACTTATTTTCGCTGAGTCATCAAACAGTGTTCCTCCTAAAGTTGTAACATTTGTCCACATATCAGATTTACTTTTTACTTGATTTGCTCGAGACATAGAATTTGCAGCAGCAGTATTTAAGTTACTTACTTGATTACCATAATCTTCTGATACTCCAAAATTACCTAAGTTTGCAGTCAACTGTGTATTTCCTGATCCTATTGCTCCTACAATAGATGAAGTTCCTCCAGCTCCTAGTCTTGAATTAGCACCAGCTGCCTCCACATTACCTACCTCTATTCTAGATGCACGTTGCACTTGTAATCTCTGTCTTTTAGCTTGTAGTGCTCTATACCTAGTTGCAACCTCATTAGCTCTATTTTGTTGGTCTTGAGCTTGTCGCATAAAACCTGATTGAGCAGCTGCGTATTTTCTTTGATTAACTGCCCCTGCTGTTTGCATAACTAATCCACCTAGTTGCATGGCAGTTCCAAAACCTCCAAATCCTGATGCTATTCCTGCTATTCCTGTATGTATACTGGCAGTCTGAGCAAACATACCAGCCATTGGTCCATAACCTGCCATACCAAAACCTGTAGCTGCAAGAGCGATTGGTGCTATTGTTTTAAGTGCTTTACTCATATTATATCTCCAGTACTGTTAAATAATTTAATAATCCATCTTCAGTTAATATAATTCCATTTGGTACTGCTTTAGCTCCAAATACTATATTAAACTTCCTTTCTTTTTTTGATTCACATAATCCATAAACTCTTTTAATTCCTCTATCTCTTAACTTTTGTTTAGCTATTTCTAAACCCTTTTTATATCTTTTAAATTTATTATGACTCCATGAAAGACATTCTATATGCATTGTCCATTCATTTATTTCTTTATTAAAATCTACACCTATAAAACCATTATCACCTTCTTCGTACAATATGTCCATAGACTTACTGAGTTGATAACATAGTGACTGGATGTCCCCACCCTAGCAATCTCATATCCTTTCCGGTCTCAGATTTAATATATAAACTCAAGCATTTACCTGAACCTCTAAGTTTATTTTTAGTTACTACCATAGTATCTCCACTATCCCAAGTAGCACTTACTCCAGTAGGAGTATAATTTCTTAATAATCTATAAGCTTGAAACTCTGGTCCCCATTGACCATTTGCTGCTGAGTCTGCCCAATTCCATTGAGCTTGTACTTTACATGATGATTGATTGTTAAATATAAAACTAGTACCAGCAGCACTAAATCCATCTTCAGTTTGTTGTAAATACATAAATAAATAAGGTATTTGTTTCTCTCTCATTATATCACCAAATAATTCGTACCCTGTAACTAAGTAACTTAAGTATGTAACTCCTGTTGCATCAGCAGTTTTCCAATCCATAAAATCACTACCATTATATTTAGATAATGTAAATGATGTTCCTCTAATAGTTAATAAACTAAACTGTGCACTTCTATTAACTGGTATATCATCATCAACAACAACACCTGTTCCTGCTGTAACTATAACACTATCTGTTCCTGCTACAACTGTTTCCTCAGTAATTGATATAGAGTATCCTGGAACATTCACATAATCTGCTATATATGGTGAAGCACTTGCTAAATCTGATATTGTATTCTTATACCAAGCTTGTAATGTTAAATCAAATATTAATTCTTTAGTATATCTATTAATATAGTTTGTTTCTGAGTAACTAGCCTCATCATTATATAAAAATCTTACTGTATTTTCTCTTTCATCATAAAAACCCTTAGCATTATTCTTACCTAATTCAGGTATACTTAAATATAATGTCTGAATAGACTTTAAAGATAAAGATTCTGAAGTAAAACGACCATTAACAGCATCTGGTTTAAGAGTATATATACCAGCTCGTGACCAGTATATAAAATTACCATTTACATTTACTACTGCATTAGGATTAAATACACCATTAGTAGAAATCTTACTTGCCTGGAAAGATGTAGCAATAAAGCCACCAGTATCTCCATAAATTTCCCATATACCATTTTCTGCAAAAACTAATATCGAGGCTTGGGAAGCTACAATTTTAACTATCTTAGTGATATCAGGTATCTGTATAGAGCCGCCATCAGTAGCAATTAAATCATTAATTCCTGGATCTGTAGGGTCAGCCTCTTGATGACATATTCCTAAGTCATCATTATTTCTAATAACCCTAGAGAAGAATACATATCCTGAATAATTAGGGCTTCTACTATCTCCTCCTGATACATGTGATTCTATACCAGAATAAAATACACGTTGTGCATAGGATGTTACAGTAGATATGTTACCTTGTTCAGAATCACTAGGTAATCCTGTAGTAACATCAGACTTAGCCATTCTAGAGTTACCCCTATTAAAGGCATCAATAATAAAGGAACCTTTAGCTATCTGATAATTAGATTGAGAATTCTTAACTAATGTTTCTGGATCATACTTTTCATAATCAGTATCAGATGGATTAGATACTTTACCTAATGTCCAACTGTCAGAGTTACTTGGATACTCTCCTGTTTCATTAAAATGATAATCTAATGCATCTGGATATGATGCATCACCAGTAACAATTTTTTCATTCCATCCTTGGTTTCTTAAATTATATTTATGTCCATCTGATAAAGTAGTAGGTCTATTATCAATAGCTAAACCATCATGTACACCATAAATATCTCTAATATTAAGAGTAATTGTACTTTGAGAAACATTACCAGAAGATTTATCATATGTTAAGAGTACTGGATTATCTAAGTCTTTACTTACTATAATACAACTATTATTAATAATAGAAACTTCTATATCACTATTACTTAAACCAGCTACAGTAATAGCAGCACCACTATTTTTTAAATTACCTGAAGGATTAGAAGCAAGCATATTCATAAACCAAAGTTTATTATATACACGCACAATTCCTAATGATACAGTAGTATCTCCTGCTGGAGATTCCCATATATGAAAAGATTGTTTACCTTCTGCTATTTGAGCAGTAGTTAGACCAGTAGCTGTTAAGGCATAACCAGTTTCATAATCAACACCTAAACGTCTGTACCTTGAACCATCACGGTTAAGTACAAAGTTAGCTTCATCTACAGAGGCATTCTCTGGAAATGTTAATTGATTAGCTTCAGTTACTAGACCCTTAACAAAGGACCTAAAAGCCTTTTCGCCCTTTTGAGCCATTAAATCTCCTCAGATTTTTTAGCTTGTTTAGCGTAATATTTTTCTTTAGGTGTTAATTTTGCTTTAGCTGCAGCTTTAGCTGTGGCTTCTTTCTGCTCACTAATATATTTAAGTACTACAGTATCTACAGTATTTAAAGATGTAAACAATCCATTTAATTCTGCAGGTAATTGTCCACCATCACTCCATTGTAATTCATAGTGTGATGTTCCTGGTTTAATATAGGTTTGTATTTCTTTTACACCTTTTGTTTTATAACTTCTTATAACTTCTTGTGCCATGTTAATATCCTTGTTTTATATGGAGTAGTCTTTTACTCGATTTTGTTTCATTGGTTTTAATATTACTGTTTTACTACTTCCATCTGAATAATGCAATTTAAAACCTTTTTTCTTTACAGTTTTAGTTTTTGGTTTTGGATTTATATCTCCAGCTAATCCAGCAATAAGAAACCTAGGTTTTCCCAATTTAGTATTTGATTCCCATAGAAGCTCTAGCATTTCTCATTTGATTACGTCCTTGTGCTCTTTTTTTCTTCTTCTTTGTATCTGCTTGTACAGCCTTTTTATAGTTAGGTTTTGGTGAAGTTGATTCGCTATTACCAATATTACCTTGATTCGCATTACCATACATAGATGGAGTTACTGGAGCTTTATCTTTAACTGCTCTTTGTCCCGGAACTTCCTGACCTGAAGGTCTATTAAGTTTACTTCGTCCAAACATAGACCCTGTCATATCTGTAGGTTTAAATACAGAAGCACCCTTCTTTAAATTAGCTGGTACTTTACTTTTAGAAGTATTATCTAAAGCTTTTTTCATTGAAAGATTTAATGCTTTTTGCATGCCACCAGTATTATTACCTGGAGCTTCAGTCATACCAGTTTTACCACCATACCCATTATTTTTAGAATTATTTGTAGTTTTAATAGTTTTCTTACTCTTATTATCTTTCTTACTATCTGTTTTTTCTATTTCATTCCAGATTTTATTAACTTTTTTATCAAATACTACTTTCTTGGTCTTGTTATTCCTTTCTTGTGCTTTCTTTTTTTTATCCTTTCGCCATTGCTTTGTTTTTTCTACTTCTTTATCCCACCACGGTCCAAAAAAATTTCCCATTACCCTCTCCCTCTTAAAGTTTTATTAAATGAACCCTTAACACGTTTCCATGTCATAGGATCCTTTGTTTTTTTATTCAAAGTACTTACATACACACCTCTTTTAAGTTTCTTTTTTTTAGGTGCTCCATATACATCACCTTTAATGAAGGGCTTAGTATTCCAAGTTTCCATTAGTAGTTAGGTGTCTTTTTGTTAGCTACATTCCTACCATAGTTAGGATATGTAATTCCATTCTTAATTCTGAAAGCTTCTTCAGACATTATACGTCTTTGTCTAAGAGATGTTTGTTCAGCTTTCTGGTTAGCCATTTGTTTTAAAGTTAAAAAGGCTGCAGACTTAGCTTCAGATAAAAGATATGTAAACATCTGTACTGGTAAATCAGGAGTAAAAGTATCTCCTATAGTAAAGACTATAGAACGTTTACCATGACATTGTGTTTTACTTTGTTGTAGAGTACTATCTAATGTTGCTAGATAAGAATCAAATACCATAGTTACATCATCAAATGAAGTAAAGTATTGAGGTTGCTTATCATTTAAAACATTAATAAATATTCCAGTAGTGTCAGTTACCTTCTTAACCTTAGTAGCTGTACTATCTCTCTCATCACATAACTTCATAAAATCTTCGGGAGTTTTATATTCAATAATTTGATATAGATCTCTAGCTGATGCTGTTAATTTATTATTATATTTAATATATTTTAAATCTATAATATCATCTGGTAAAAGCATATGAGTAGGTCTATCTGAAGTACCACTTGCTGTCATTCTAAATAACTCATATAAGAAATCATAATCTTTACCATCAATAATACTATAGTAAGTAGACTTAACAATCTGTGCTACTTGTAAAGCCTCTACACTATCATTAATAGAATTGACATTATCAGAATCCATGTCTGACATAATGTCTTGTACAATTTCTAATAAATTCATTTTAGCCATAATTTATCCTAGGTTGCTGTTAGAGTTAATGCTAGTTTAGTAACTGTCATATCTCCAGCACCTGTTGTATTATCTGCATATACTTCGAAGTAATCATTTGTTGCTGCTGAGACTAAGCAAGAACCAACTATATGAGTTGCATCTGCTGTAACTACATCTGCATAAGATTCAGAACCTGCTATAACAGTTCCATTCTTATGTACAGCTATTAATACTGGAACATCAGAACCTACAGCATGTTGAACTGTAATATCAAAATCAAGTTTTACTACGGCTGTAAGAGTTCCAGTATATGTTAATCGTGCAGTAGTTGCTTCTGTTACTAAGCTTCCTAAACCAGAAGCTATTGTTGTTGGTGCTACTATAGTAGGTGAAGCATTCCATGTATGTGTATATGGAGAACCTACATTATAAAAATAAAATTTTCCTTTTGGTAAAGCCATCGTGCTTGTAGTCAGTGTTGACCAAGCTCCTGATGCTGAACCATTTGCCACATAAACTTTATTGGCAGCAGCTGCCGCTGCCCCTTTGGGCTCATGCAAGTCAGTGCCAGTAATAGTATTATGTTGTATTGTCATGTTATTTCCTTGTTAAATTAGGGGTAAGCCCCGAAGGGCTTACCGAGATATTACATACTACTTAGTTGTATTGATATTTTACAACTAATTCAAATCTACCTGCTGTTAAAGCTACAGACATTGCTACGACTACTTCACATGCTGCTGTACCAATAGTTTTACCTATTAGTGCACCTGCACCTGCTGTACGAGTACCTTTTGTAGTAACTGCAGTATTATCAAGTTGTGCAGCTGCTGCAAGTCCATCTGGATCAACAGAAACACCGGCAGTAGTAGTTAAACCTACTGTCATTGCTGTAGATGATCCAGCGGCTCCTGCTGTTAAAACACGCAGATGAGCACTTAGAACTGTGCAATTAGCTGGAAGTACCTGTTCTAAATTACTTGCAGTATATGTAGGTAACTTATCCCAGTCAAATGTCCAACTTGCTTCTTTTACTTTACCAACTGAGTTGTCCTGACCGCCATATTGGTTGTCAGTTCCTCGGACGCCATAATGGTTGGCTACGCCTCTTTTACTTCCTATTTCATATCCCATTATAATCTCCTAGTAAGCAGATGGGCTTGTTAAAAGCACACCTAAAGTATCAACTCGTTGAGCTCCTAAGCCGAATCGAGAAGTAACTTGATACTTGTCACCCCTTTCTTCTTCAGCTCTCCAGCCTTCAGTCATTGGTGCACGTCTCCATGCATGCATGATTGGTTTACATGAATCATCTGCTACGCACATGAACACGTTTGCTTTATCACCAATAGCTGCTGTTTCAGATGTAAGTCCATATGCAACAGCATTTAGTGCTTCAGTAGCAGTTATTGCTGGTAGGAAGTTAGATGTATAAACATCCCATCCCATAATGTTTCTCACAAACTTATGATCTCTTGCGAAACCTTCATTTAGAACACCCACAAATTGTGGAGTATTATCAACGACTGTTGTTGCAGAAATCAATGTGTTAAGTGTAGCCTCTACGATAGGGTCAACGATTGCAATTCTGCCACCTGCTGGTGCGTTTGCTTTATCGAAAGACAATTTCATAGCTACAAAATCAGCTAATGTAGTTGTACGTGCATTAGCTGCTGCAGATCCTACCCAACGGTGAGGTCTTGCATTCACTAAGTTAAGTCCATCTGCGCCACCAGTTTTATCCTGGGCAGCATCTGCTACGGCTAAGAATCGTGATTCATGGTTTTCACCAAGAGCACGTGTTGATTCCATAGCTCGCATAGCCATTAATGTATCTACCTGTGAACCATCTTCACGTAGGTCATCAGATACTTTCCAAGCATCACCGATATAATCAGTAATAGCTAGGGTAATAGTACCTGTGTCTATGTTAGTAAAGTTCAGAGGCACATCCTCTGCTGCATCTTGAAGTGTTACAGTACCAACTGTTTTAATGTTTAGTGTTGTACCTGAACCGAAGTCTGTTACATCACGCCACATCCCTTCTGGAAGAAGGTAGTCGTGTAAGTTATCAAGAATAAACTGAGAATATTGCTGCGCTTCAATGAACGCAGTGGTATTACTTGTCAGTTGTGCCATTTTTTAGTCTCCTAAGACTGTTGTTTTATTTTCTCGCCTGCTCGTCCCCACGCTCTCAATAAGTCCTTAGTTGAACCACCCTCTACTTTAGCTGACAAAGCTTCAGGAGCTGCGGTATTACTAAGAGCTTCTGTATTAACATCACTTGAAGAATTACCTACAGGTGGTATAGTAGCAGTTAAACCTGCTGCTTTTAATACAAGAGTTGGCGAAGTTGCTGCAAGCTCATTTAGTTTTGTAACGGTAACATTTAGTTCTTTAGCTATAGAGTTATATGTAGCTTCAGCTTTATCTCCATACTGAGCAGTAAACTTTGCAGCTACTGCTTTAGCATTGGAATCTGCTTGAGCTTTATTTTCTCTAATAGATAAAGTTTTATTAACTAAATCCATTACGTTATCTTGATTAATCTCAGCACCTTGAGTGGTATTCTCTATTGGCTGTGATCCAGACTTAAGTTCATCTATAAGTTCCTGAGTAGTTTGTCTCTTAGTCAGTTCTTCTTTTACTTCAGCAAGTTCAGACTCGAGAGTCTCAATATGCTTTTGTGCATGAGGTACTGATCTTAGAGCATCTTCTGGGCTCTGGTACTTTTTACCTTCACCAACTAATTCTTGAGCTTCGGTCGGAATCTCGAATGTTTTTGGTGGAGTATCTGTTTGTACAGCCTCAGTTGTATTTGGCTCTACAGGTGTTTCAGTTGTTTCTGTTTTTACTTCATCTTCCATGTTACTTATCTCCTTGGTCAGGTATTGCATTTAATAATTTAGTGTATGCTCTTTGTAATCCTCTTTGGTAAGCTTGAAACTCAGACCAGCAAGGTTTACTAAAGTTCTCTTCATCCATACACTTTCGTTGTGCAAGATCAAATTGATCTTCTAAGTAAGCTCTTATTTCTCTAAAAGCTTCTATCTTTGTTAGGGCTTTGCCCTTTTCTGATTTTAAATCTATCATACTAATATTATATCACATATTACGTTAAAAGTCAAGCCTATTCAGGTACATCAGCTATAGGATCTATATCTATAGGAAGATCTTGTTCCATTTGCTGAAGATCTTGATTTAGCGTTTCTTCCTCTATTCCAGGAGTTTGCTGTTGATCTTGTATATCTTGTTGTATTTGCATTTTAAGTTTCTCTTGTTCTGCAGCTTCAAATATAGCAGCATTATCTTGAATAAAGCCATACTTTTCAAAACCCATATATTCTTCTACCATTATAGCTAGATTCTTAGGCGAAATATGTGGAGATATTATTTGTCCAATTGGACTATTGAATACTCCTAAAATATTCTGTAATAGTTGTGCTCTAGCAGCATAATGTCTAGCACCAACAGGTCTTATCTTTCCTCTAGAAGTCAAATCTTCTTTAGTTACAGATAAGAAGTCTTGTACACCAAAATCATCATCATATACTTTAGATAGTTCTGGTAAATTTAGATTACGTTTAGCAGTTTCTAACATTGTATTAAGAATAGGTTCTAAGAACTCTACTTCAAATTGATTAATCTTATTCTGGAATATTCTACCAGCAGCATTCTGTAAAGACTGTACTTCAAAAGCAGTCTTCTCGCCAGGGGTTCTAATACCCATAGCTTCTTTAGGAGCCCCAGCCATCTCTTCCATTGTATTCATTAGTGCAGCTAATTCATTATTAACTTGGAAAGCAGCAGGATTAGGGGGTAACATATCTACAGCACCATCCTCTTGTAACTGTATTACAGCTTCAGGTCCCCAAGTAAATGGTTCTACATCACCTTTAAGTACCATTGGGGGATGGATAGTTAAATCTAAAGCATCAGCTTTAAGATTCTCTAAGTGATCTAATCTATATTGAATACCTACTAGATTATCTAGAGGTCCCATACCATAAAGGTTATCAGGTCTCTTTCTCCATCCTACATGATGTTTAGTATCATGACCAATGTAACTAGGATTTTCTATATTCCTAATAACATAACTTCTATCAATGATAGTTATAATTCTATTTTTATGTAATTTATCTGCAGCACTATCATAGTAGTCTCCTTCAAATTGAAGTATCTCTACCATTCCAGATTGATAATATTCTTGTAAAGTTCCAAAGCCATCTGCTATATAAGCACTTGCTTTATTAACATCTTCCATCCTAAACATTGAGATTGACTTTCTAACTTTTAATGCTTTATCAAAGATAGCCTTTTTATATTGTAAGTCTGGTCGTGTATCTATTTCACCTTTTAATTCTCCTACAGTTTTAACATATCTTGTAAACTTAGGACTCTTTGCAAAAGAAGTAGCTATTGGATTAAATACAATATCAAATGGTGAAACTCTTACAAGTTTAGGACCATTATATGTAGTTATAGTTTCTTCTGTAATAGGATCTACATGAGATTCATTTATATACTGAACTTCCCCAAAGCAATTCCCATAGTCAATATAGTCAGCTACTAAATCAGCGATAGTTTCTCTAAATCCACCTTCTTTTAGTTTAGTTTTCATGTAAGCTTCTATAGCTCTACGCTTTTTCATCGTAGATGATTCCATAGTAGCACCTTCCCATTTCATCCAATCTTCATTAGGGAATAAAGCATCCATATAGTTAGCATGTAGATTATCTCTAATCTGTGTTAGTTTAGGAAGAGTAGTCTTATTTTTCCAAGGTAGAGTACTATTAGATGTACTTGTAGTATCAGTAGCAAATAGATAATTTCTTAGTTCTCTCCACTCAGCTTCTTTACTATTTCTTTGAATCCACCATTGATTATATAACCCAGCTAATTCTTTAGCTATGTTTTCTTGTGCTATTAATCCTTGAATTTCTGCTACTTCACCAGCCATATTAATTCCTTAATTAAAACTCACTCCACCAAAACGGTTATGAGTCATTGTTTTTTTATTTAGTCCTAAGTTCATATGAGCTCTTAGTTTAGGTACTAAAGATATTGCCATTGCATTTGATAGTGCATCTTTAATGTCATCATGAGGTGGGTGTACCATTACAAGCTCTTCTTCTAATGTTTGACAGTTACCACCTTTATAATGCCATACTTGTAGGTTATCATACTTAGGTTCAAGTACTGCTCCTACTCTTTGTGCTTTATCTCCTAGATGTCTAGTAGGTCTAAACTCATCTACAGATAAAGGTATTCCGTTTGGTTTAAGATAACTGTCTTTTAGTTCTTTTACGATAGTCTGTTGTGCTACTGTTATCTCTGCTCTTATCTTTCTAAAGCCCCATTTTTCCCAAGCGTGTAAAATATGTGTATAATAATCTACAATCTTTTCTGTTTTAAATCTATCTATATCTAATATATAATAATTAGCTTGGTGGTCTACACCGATAACTACTAAAGCAGTATAATCAGCTTGTTTTCTTAATGAGAAAGCAAAATCAATAGCAGCATAAACATTTAATTTTCTATCTCTTATATACCAATCACCTTCTTTATTTGTTACATTAGCCCTATCAAAGTATTGAAAATTTTCTTTATTAATCCTGGCACTTTCAGTAGTATTTGGATCATTATAGTACTGTGCAAAAAACTGAGTTGTATCAATATATTTTGCCTTAATCCTAGCCAACTCTTTACTATCGAATCCAAATGCTTTTCCATCTTTCCTTGTCCTTTTAGCCCATAAAAACTCTCCGTCTGTTTCTACGACTCGTTGGAACAATTCGTATACTTCCTTCTCTTCGAGTACTTCTCCTTCATCATCATAATATACTTCTTTCATATTAATCATAGTATCATATATATCACGGGGATGATACCTAGTTCCTACAACCCATTCCTGTGCTCCTGGATTTTCAATAGAAGCTAACTGTGAATAGGCATTCTCTACTTTCTCTCTACCTTCTTCCGTATAGGCATTCCCTGGTACAACAATGTCATCAAGTACGACAATATCTGCGTGGAAGCCTGTAGTATTACTAGTAAGACCAACAGCTTTACAAGTAGCATCTCTTATTCCCTCCAGTTTACGTTGAGGATGGTCAACAGCTATTTCAGCTACTGCCCACCTCTCTCGTTTCCCTTCTTCTGGGTGAATCATATCACTCCAGTATCTACGATAGATTGATGAATCTATTATCTGTTTAATTGCATATAACTGTTTCTCTGCTAAGTCAGCTGTTGCTGATACATAAAGAACAGTTGTTTCAGGATGCTTAGTTATCCACCAAGCAGTCCTATAAGCAGCTAGTTTACTCTTCATATGTCCACGAGGAAGTAATACTAACTGATTATCTTTAGCTTCTTGTCTACTCCACCATGATATAAGTTCTTCATGTAATGCACCATACAATATATGTGGAGCAACTAACTTAATAAATGTTATAAGATCCGCTTCTGCCGCTTCTCTTATTAAATCATTTTTCAATTACAGTTTACTCTTTATCCAAACCCATACTCTATTCTTTAACCAAGATGGTATATCTTTTAAGCTTTTAGGAGCTAAATCTTGATATGTGTTTATAATACTATAGTATAATGTAAACCAACGAAATTCTAAATATTCTTCCCAAATGTATAAAATAATAATAATATATAATAGATGTTCCAATTACTTCTCCTCAGTTGTTAATGCTATCTGTAGTTTTAAAAGAAAAGCTTCTTTACCTGTATTTAGTTGATCTAAATTAAATAACAATTGATTAGTCTTTCTTTCTAAATCACCTATATGTTGAAACATTACTGTTTGTTCTTTATTTAAATCTTCTACAAAGTACTCTTTCCCGTGTAACTCAAATGGTGTTTTTTTGGTTTTTGCCATTTTTATTTCTCCTTAAAATTAGTTATTGCTGCTTTAATTGCATCTTCTGCTAAAACACTACAATGTATTTTTACTGGCGGTAAAGCTAGTTCTTCTACAATGTCTGTATTTTTTATATCCTGTGCTTCTGTTAATGTCTTACCTTTTAATAATTCTGTAACTAAACTACTTGATGCAATTGCTGAACCACATCCATAGGTTTTAAATTTCGCATCTGTTATAACATCATTATCTACTTTAATTTGTAGTTTCATAACATCACCACAAGCAGGAGCACCTACCATTCCAGTTCCAACATTAGAGTCAGACTTATCAAAAGAACCTACATTTCTTGGGTTCTCATAATGGTCTAATACTTTTTGACTATAAGACATTAGACTGCGAAACTACTTCCACAACCACAAGATGCTTTAGCACTAGGGTTATGTATTTGAAATTGAGAGCCTTGTAATGACTCTTTATAATCTATTTCTGCTTCTTGTAAATACTGTAAACTCATTGGGTCTACTAATATTGTACAATTATCTTTCTCAACTTTTGTATCATCTTCATTTATCTTTTCATCAAATGTAAAACCATATTGCATACCAGAGCATCCACCACCTTCAACATAAACTCTTAAATTAATATTAGGGTTATTTTCTTCAGCTATTAAATCTTTTATTTTAATAACTGCATTATCAGTAAGTGTCATTATTCACTTTCCCAACTTAAAGTTTCTTCATTCCAAGTATACATTTCTCCATCATCTGGATAAGGTGTAGGTGCTTCCCATTGACAAGTATCTTCATTTAAAGTCCATGATGGATAAGGTTGAGGTGCATAAAAAGCATCCCTTGTTTCATCATAAGTATATCCAACTCCAGCATAATTCTTTCTAAAGTTATTGTTGTATGAAGTCTGTACCCATACTGAATCAGTATCATTATTGAGGGTCTGTATAAAAGATAATCCTAATAATTCTTGTTCTACATTGTTATCATCTAAAATAACTTCATTATTAACTACTATAACTTGTTCTACTATTCCGTTTTCTATTTTTGCAAAATGTGCCATATTTTTTCCGTATTAACTAGTGTATGAACCTGTACCTGTAAATCTCATTATAGTATAGATACCTGATGTACTTACTGCTGGAGAACCTGTAGTTGTTCCTGAATAACTAGCTGTTGGAACTTTAAGCACTACAATTCCACTTTGTCCAAGATTAGTAGATGTTCCATTAGAACCTCCGCCATTTCCTGTATTTGCTGTAGCTGCCCATCCTGTACCATTTGCACCAACTAATCCAGTACCATAATATCCTTTACCACCACCAGCACCAGCTGAATAATAAAGATTATTACCTATAACACTAATTTGTGAACCCGCTCCACCAGTACCTCCTGTACCACCTGAAGAATTAGTCCCAGCACCTACTTTACCACCACCACCGCCACCGCCATATCCTGAACCACCTTGACCATTACCACCTGCATTACCTTGTCCTGCTGTACCTGCACCACCTGCACCATCAGTATTATCACCACCACCTCCACCACCAGAACCTCCAGCAGCTCCAGCACTATCAGGAAGTCCACCACCACCACCTGCTGTGGAAGTAATAGTTGCAAGACCAGAACCAGATAATACAGAATTAGTGCCATTAGTATTGTTTGCTCCGCCTCCACCAATAGCAGATATTGTTAAAACTGTCTCTAAAGCAACTTCAGAATATGTAGCCTGAAGCACTCCGCCGCCACCACCGCCACCTTGATAATAATCAACAGAAGCACCACTATATGAATTACCACCGCCGCCACCAGCAACTACAAGATATTCTATATCATAAGGTTGTGCTGATGATGTGCCTTGTAACATTCTAAAGCTAGTAAACATTAAGCGTATCCTGTTCCTGCTTGATTAGCATACCAATTAGTACCATCTGATACGAATACATAAATATCAATACCTGAACCTAGAGTTGGAGCTGAACCACCATTCCATTTAATAGTACCTGACCAAGTAATACTTGTAGCAGTTGCGTGAACGATAGTAAATGATTTACCTGAAGTAGCTGCTGGCATTGTAATTGTCATTGTTCCAGAGCAAGAATATAATGTACCATCATCACTTAAATTAGGTGTAAACGATATAGATTTGGTTGTCTTGGTTTCAGTAATTGCCTCTAAAGTAACATTTCCTGTAAGAGTTCCTCCAGCTAATGGTAGTTTAGTTGAGTCAGCGGGTAAGTTAGTTAAAGCAGAACCATCTATTGCTGGTAATGCACCAGTAAGTTTAGAAGATGACATACCAGCTATTTTTCCATCTGTTACATTAGCGTCTAATATTTTAGCAGTGATTACTGCATCATTTGCGATGGTTAGAGATGTTGCTCCTGTTACATCACCTGTATGTGTAGCATTGGTTACTTTCGCTGTGTTAGCAGTTATTTCTGTATTGATTGAGTTAGCAAGTTTGTCAGTAGTTACATTATCATCTACAATATTTGCTGTAGCCACTACATCAGCATCATTAATAACAGTTCCATTTAAAGTAACTGCTTTTTCAGCAGGATAAGTACAAAATACATCACTTGTCCCTGCTAAAGTAATTTTTGAACCAGAGTTACTAGACTCTAGGACTGTATCTCTGGATAAAGTTGTGCCTGATAAAGTATAAGTGCCTAAACCTACTTCCCAGTTATCACCACTAACAATAGAGTAATAAGTAGTGTTTGCATTACCAATAACAGAAAATGCTTGAAAGCCAGCTTCTGCTCCTGCTAATACAACTGTAATTGTACCAGTCGTGGTAGTTGTTTCTTTGACTCTATCTTTAAATACAAGTGCCATGATTAATCCTCTATGCTAATGTTACTGTTAAATTGCCTGTTGTGATTTTAAATACATCACCAGAGTCAATAGTTTTGGTTGCATCTAGTGCTGTATGGTATAACATATTGCCACTTGAAGCTGCATCCCAAAGACCAATCCAACCTACTGTTCCCCATCCTGCTGTTGCAGTTGGAAAGGTTGCGTCTGCGTCTGAAGCTACAGAACCTGATGTACCAGAAGCAACTGCAAAAGAAGATGCAGTTCTAGCGTAAGAACCACCAGACACTTCTGTTCCTGTTCCAGCATCTGTAGGGTTTGCTGTGTGTAAAGAAATGTAAGGGTTATTCATACCTGCCCATGATGGTGTTCCGTTAAGACTTAAATTTAAAAGTGTGACTTCTAGGAAGTCTGACATATCTGCCATAATAATTTACCTCGTAGTTGTGGTTATAGACATTGGATGAGCAGGAAATTCCCCCTCATCATCTGATTTAGTTAAAGCATTAACACCTCTGTCATACATTGCTGACCAAGTTGCTAATCTCTCATCATTCATCAAGAATGGCTCTGCTTCACCAAGTGCTGCATAAAGCAGTAAATCAGGTGTGTTTGCTAACCAAAGGTTTGATGAAACTGTTGAACTCATATATGTAGGCTTGTAATAATAAAGCATTTGCAATGTATAAGCTGTGTCTGGTATTGGAGCAAATCTAAACTCTTGTCCTAATGCTGTATAAAATACAGGTAGTCCAGATGCTGTTGCTCTTGTGTTTCTAAAAAAGTTACTTGGAGATTGAAAAGTAACTGTTTGAATTGGGTCAGTAGAAGATATATGCAAATCTTTCATTGCTAAAAAGTCTGCTGGTATTTCTACTGTGCCATCTGCGGAAGTTGTAGTTGTAGTAACTATTTTAAGCATTGGTCTAATTCGCAAATCTCTAGCCAATCTATCTTCTGCTAATCTAATAAATTCAGGGATAGTAGCTGTCAAATCATCTCTAGCTAAATAATTTGCTATGGTAGCCTGTAGCGTTGTATAGTCTGTAAAAAATGCCATTTATATTCTTCCTGGTTTTGTTCTAAAAAATCTGTTGTCTGGGTGGTTTAAGAAAGCTTTAAATCTTTTCATATCTAGTATATGATGTCCACGACAAATACCATCTTGGGTTAATTTATCCCATACTGTATTGGGTAGAGCAGCTATTTTATTACCAAATACATCTCCATCACCCCAAGTTGTTGAGGCATTATTAAATTCTTGTTTGTTCTGTTCTACAATATCTGATACATCTTGTATTGTTTCTATTACATACTTACCATCTCCAACATTATGTCTTTTTTGATGTCGGTATGATATTGGTTTTTTGTTCATAATTATCCTAAAAAGATAAGCCCACCGAAGTGGGCTATATCAATATCTAAATTAAATTAGATTAAGTAGCTAATAAATCAGCAACGATACCATGTGCTGCTTCATTATTTACTTGCAGAGTAAGCTCTGTAAGCATTTGGTGTTTTTCAGCATCACCATTTTTAGCTAACATATTAGACTGGAATGGTCTTAAAGTTGCTAAAGATAACATTGTAGGGTCAAGCACTAAAGCCTGTTCCCCATTTGGTGCATAGTCAGGTGTCATAAATCTATCAGGTACTACTGACATAACGCCAAAGTCTGATAAATAAACATCTGCTCCACCAATAATAGTAGTTTGCTTATTAGATGGTGCTGCATAACGCTGTGCTGCAATACCTGCAAAAGCTGATACTACTTGTTTTTGATAAGGTGGTACAACCAACATAGTTGGATTACCCCCTGCTTCAAATACTTTCTTAACAGCAATTTTAAGAGATGCTTCTGTAAACGCTGCTGTAGTACCAGTTGAACCTGCAGTTCTAATTGCTGAACCTGGAGGTGCTGCTGGTGCTGCTGGAGCTGCTCCTGATGTACCTGTACTTACTGAAGACCAATTGGTTCTAATCCAAGTTTGGATAGAAGCCAATTTTGGTGCTACTGATGAGCTACCAGTTACAGGAGCTACATTACCAAGAATAGATTTCTCTATATCTCTTTTTAACTCTTGTCCTGCTTTGGCTAATTGATAAGCTGTTTCAGTCTTACGACCTGCTTTATCAACTGCGTCAAGCGTACCAGTAATATTTACTGTTTTACCCATAATTTGAGTTCTGTTAGTAGCTCTAACTGTAGGTACTGCTGTAAATGCTGCCGCATCTGCTCCTTCAATTAATGCTGTGTTAGCTGCTGCACCTAGTGTGTCAGTCTGCCATTCATGAAGTGTTGCTGTTGCTTTTGTTTTACCAATAGATGAAACTACTGGTGTTTCCGTTGGTGCGATATTGTAGATGGTGTTAGATAAATCCTCACGCATCCCAATCGCAGGTGTATATGCTGCGAATACTGCCATTGTTATTTCTCCTTACATTAAGTTTTCAAATATAGAAGCTGCATCTCTGGCATCACCAGATTTCATTAGCCTCTGTTGTAATTTCTTTTGTTTATCAGTTACATTCTGCTTTACCTTTGCTCCACCTTTAATCATCTTGGGAGCATTAGCTACTTTCTTTTTAACGCCAGCTTTACCTGCCATTAATTTATCGTATTGTGCAGCTTTAT
>Ga0209501_10002269_pt1 | contig 20316 bp, 10 predicted proteins | sample ArcticOcean_MG_C_4_FD_187434 | JGI IMG/M metagenome (GOLD analysis project Ga0209501, IMG submission 187434) | Marine microbial communities from western Arctic Ocean - ArcticOcean_MG_CB4_134 (SPAdes) (version 2) | ecosystem: Environmental > Aquatic > Marine > Oceanic | place: Arctic Ocean...
TAATGATGTTTCACTTACAGGTTTAGCAAATGGTGATCATACACTAGTTGCATGGCTTGTAGATAATAATCATGATGCTTTAAATCCTGCAATAGAAGAAACTATAACTTTCTCTACTTTTGATGGCACTTACGGGGGAACTTATCCATACTGTTCAAGTTTCGATGCGGATCTTGACAATTGGACAGCTGAAGAAGTAACAGGAGATGCAAACTGGTCTTCGGCTAGTGCTAATCAAAATAGTTCAGTAACTCCACTTACAGGAGCTGGAATGGCTTACATGTATGATAATAGTTCTGTTGCAAACTTGATTTCTCCATCAATGGATCTTTCAGCAGTAGCTAATCCTCAAGTTACTTTTAGTCATACTCAGGTTGAGTGGGCAGGAGACCAAGATGAGTTAAGAGTGTGGTATAAAGCTGCTTCAGGTGATGCATGGACAGAATTAGCTGCATATACTGCAGAGGTAACTGCATGGACTGAAGTAACATTAGATCTTCCTAGTCCAAGTGCTACTTACTTTATAGCCTTTAATGGAACAGCTGGTTACGGAAGAGGAATGACAATTGATGATGTTTGTGTGCATGAAGGTTCAGGAGATCCTAATACTGTTTTAGCTGATCCTACGCTTGGATGGGTTGGATATATGAATGTATTTGATCTTACAGGTGGTGCTCAAGGAGGTTATTTATTTGGTTCTGCATGGGGTGTAGATGCTGTTGCAACAACACTTAATACCGACACAGATTATATGACAGTAACTTTAGAGCCAAATTATAATACATACGCCGATAATCCTGGTGATGCATATTGGCAAGATGGTTCAGGTGGCGGAGCTAAATGGATGGAAGGTTCTACATATGTAGAATCAGCTGCGGATTGGAATAACGCTGATCTAACATTCACAGGTTATGTATATCATCATTCATTAGCTACTGATTGGACAGCGAATGTCTTTATTAAAGCTCTCGATCCTAATAATGGATATGCTGATGCTTTAAATGGAGCTTATGTGACTGCACTACCTACTGATGGTATGTTTAGTGTGACTGTCCCAGCTGGTGAATTAGCAGTAGGTTTTATTGTTCAAGCTGGATTTGCAGTTAATGGACCTAATGCTAATCCAGATAATCAAGCTGCAAATGGCAAAGTGATACTAGGTGGAGATGTAGATGCTCCAATGTCAATTGATGATGTGAATGTTCTAGATATGAGAATTTATCCAAACCCAGTAGATGGTAATTTTGTTACTATACTTTCTCCGATTAATGGTACTAAATATGTACAAGTATTTGATATCATGGGTAAAAGGGTGATGGATACATCTATCAATAACAACACGTTAGATGTTAGTTCAATCAATAGTGGATTCTATATGATTAAAGTAACAATAGATGGACAGAGCAAGATTTCTAAACTAATTGTTAGATAATCTTATTTTATTCAACTAACTATGAAAAAAGCACTCAATTTTTTGAGTGCTTTTTTTTATAGTATAATCAGATAGCAGTGGTATATAATAATTTAGTTAATTAATTCAAATTTCTTAAACGAATCAACATCAGAATCCCCTCCTATATATACATAGAAATCACCTGACTCTGATTCCCATTTTTTATTAGCCGTGTAATATTTTAATAAAGAATTATCGATAGTAAAATCAATTGTCTTAGACTCTCCTGGTTCTAGTTCAACCATTTCAAATCCTTTAAGCTCTTTTAAGGGTCTTGATAGACTTCCATAAAGGTCACGGATATATAATTGTACAACTTCTTTTCCTTTATATTTCCCTGAGTTAGTCAAAGTAACAGATGCAATAATGCTCTGTTTATTATTCATTTTTTCTGAACTTAATGTTAAGTCTGAATAATTAAAGTTAGTATAACTTAGTCCATATCCAAATGGATATAGAGGACTATTTTCTACATCTGAATAGGCAGAAGTTGTAACCTGCTTAAATGATGTGCTTGGTCTTCCTGTATTCTTATAATTATAATATATTGGAACTTGCCCTATATTTCTAGGAAAGGACATTGTTAACTTACCACTTGGATTGTAATCTCCATACAATATTTGTGCTATAGCATTTCCAGCTTGACTTCCAAGCTGCCATGCTTCAACAATAGCAGGAATGTTCTCGTCTGCCCAACTAATATTTAATGGTCTTCCATTAACTAGAACTAATACTATATTTTTATTAACCTTGTAAACTTCTTTTAGTAGTTCTTGCTGTAATCCAGGTAATAGTAAATTTGTTCTACTTCTTCCTTCTCCAGTTTGGTATCCTTCTTCACCTAAAACCATTACAACAACATCAGAAGATTTTGCAGCTAACTTTGCCTGATTAAATCCAGTTCTATCCTTGTAATTTATATTAACTCTAGTAAAAAAGTTTGTTTCACCATAATAAAGATCAACACCTTTTCTATATATTACTTTATTTTCCTTGTAAGAATTTAATCCTTCTAAAACTGAGACTGCTGAATTAGAAGCTCCACGGCCTCTCCAATTTCCAATTGCACTATTTTTATCATTAGCTAGCTGACCTATTAGTGCAATAGTTTGATTTTTCTTTTTAAGAGGAAGTAATTGGTTTTCATTTTTTAGAAGTACAATAGATTTTTTTGCAATATCTAATACTGCGTCTTGATTTCCTTTAGATCCCAGAATATTTTTTTCTCTTTCTTTATTGCAATATTTATAAGGATCATCAAATAAACCTAAATCATATTTAACACCTAAAATTCTTTTTACAGCATCATCAATTAAGGAAATATCAACTTTTCCACTTGTCACCAATTGATCTAATTTTCTAATATATAAACTAGATTCCATATCCATATCAGATCCTGCATTTGCAGCAATTTCAGCTGCATGAGCTCCATCTCTAGCATATCCATGTGGTATCATTTCTCCTATTGAGCCCCAGTCTGAAACAACAAACCCATCAAAACCCCATTCTCCTTTTAAAATATCTCGCTGTAAAAATATATTTCCTGTAGCAGGAATTTCATCAACTGTATTAAATGAATTCATAAATGTACTTACTCCAGCATCAACAGCAGCTTTAAAGGGGGGAAGTATTGTATTAAATAATGTATACTCATTTGTATCGGCAGTATTATAATCTCTTCCTGCTTCTGCAAATCCATAAGAAGCAAAATGCTTTGCACATGCTGCAATAGTATTAACGGAAGAAAGGTTATCGCCTTGAAACCCTTTAACTCTTGCTTTAGCTATTAAACTTCCCAGAAAAGGGTCCTCTCCAGCTCCCTCCATAACTCTACCCCATCTTGCATCTCTAGAAATATCAACCATTGGGGCAAAAGTCCAATTTAATCCAGCCGCAGATGCCTCGGTTGCAGCTATTCTTGCCGATTTTTCTATAGCCTCTAAATCCCAACTTGAGGATTCAGCAAGTGGAATAGGACTTATTGTTTGATAACCATGAATAACATCAAATGCAAAAATTAAAGGAATACCTAATCTAGTATCCTCAACTGCTATTTTTTGAAGCGCTCTAACTTTATCAACTCCTGTTACATTTAACATTGAACCGACTAAACCATTTTTTAAATGTGTGTATCTATTTTTTTGATATTCTCCTTCTGGCATAGGTCCAGTTGCATCCCAAAAACCATTATACTGGTTCATTTGTCCGATTTTTTCATCCAATGTCATTTGGGATAATAAATCATTGATGAAAATTTCTTTTTCTGATTTATTAATACATGAAACAATAAGTAAAGTACTTAATAATAAAGTAATTAATTTCCTCATAATACATTAAATCTATTGGTAAACTCTAATATAATCAACTTCCATATTTGATTCCACGAAATTCGGATCAATATCAAACCAACTACCACCCATAGCAACATTTAAAATAAAAAATGCAGGAGCATCAAAAGGCCAATTGGTTTCAGTTTTTGGGGAGGGGTTATAAGTGTAAAAGATATTATCATCTACAAAAAATTCTATTTTTTCTGACGTCCAATTAATGGAGTATATATGAAATTGGGTTGAATAATCACTAACTATTGTTTCTCCTTTTGTCCAAGTATCTCCAAAACTATCAGGAGTATGTATTGCCCCTGAAATAACTGTGGGATTATGACCCCAGTGCTCCATTATATCTACTTCACCACATGCAGGCCATCCCACACTTTGGTGATTAGCTCCTAACATCCACAATGCAGGCCAAGTTCCAGCTCCTGTAGGTAGTTTTGCTCTAATATCTACACGACCATATTGAAACTCATATTTATCTCTAGAAATAATTCTAGCAGATGTATAATTACTACCACTATATGATTCCGTCTTAGCTGTTATTTTTAGTAAACCATCTTCAACCTTTACATTTTCTACCCTGTCTGTGTAATATTGAGACTCGCCATTACCCCAGCCACATAAATCCGGACATCCTGTACCAATTTCATAAATCCAATTCTCGCTATTAGGTAATCCATCGATATTAAATTCCTCAGACCAACTAGCTACTGGATCTGATTCTTCAACATAAACTGTAATCGATTCAGATGTGCTTATGGAATGTCCAGTAGATGAATAAGCATAAACATATATTGTATAATTATTGTTTCCAGGATTAGGATAGGTGTATTCATAATCACCCGAAACACTTTCTAATTCTGCTCCATTTCCAAATCTATATCCATAAGTAATTGCATCATCTGCATATGCTGAACATTGAATTATCCCACTTCCATCTCCATTTGGATTATCATTATCAGATCCAACTATGCTAATAGTAAGTGTAAGATTACTGGGTATTATTTCTTGTGGTGGGTTAGGTGTAGAATCATCACTATTAGATGAACATGATAAAAAAATAATAAATAATATAGAATATAAGTTCCTGATCATATATAATAGGTTATAAATTGAGCATAAATATAGAAATTTATTAAACAACTATTTTACTGCTCATTAGTAATTAGAATAAACCAAGATAAATCATCCCATCCAATAGTTTTAAGATACATAGTATTAGAATTTCTTGACAAAATCTGATAAGAATGCGTACCTCCAACATAAAAACCTAAGAACCCATTACCAGTAAAAGATAATGTTTCTACACCACCTGGCTCACTAATTGTCCAAACTGAATCAAAGTCATCAACCGGATAGTATTGATGTTCATTATCACTATTAGGATCACCCAAACCTTGATTGCCAAAAAATTCAGCCTCTAATGGTGGTGCTTTACCAAAAATACTTTCATTAGCTTGATATGTCATATTCCCTGCAGAAGTAAAAATAAATCTATCATCATACATGCCAGTATCAGCTTTATCAAAAGGATTTGCATTCCACCACAAAGCCATACCATCAGGAGCTTGATCATCAATCGGTCCAACACCCATATGCCCTGGAGCTTCAGCTTTAACTCTCCAACTTCCAGTAGTTAAGGCATTTACTAATTCTGGCGAGGGTTCATATGTAACTAACACCTCTACTTCAATAGAGCCATTAGTCATTATTCCCGCTGTTCCTGAAGCAACTACAGCTACTTCATATATATGTATACCTGCAGTAGTGAAATCCATTGCAAAGACTCCGCTTGGTCGCATATATTCAGTGCCATTATAAACGAATTTGTAGGTTATTGCGTCATCTGCCACAGCAGTAAAATTAACTGTTCCACTGCCATCACCATAAGGATTTTCGGTATCAGCCCCAACTATATCTGCCGCAATTGCTAGATTAGAGGGATTTATTACGTCTCCAAATTCATAATTTTCAGTTTCACATGATGTTAAAAAAGCAGCTGTAAATGCTAATAAAAAAGCATAAATTGATAACCTAATATCTTTTTTTGTTATTCTCATAATTTAATATTTTAATTAACTAATTCTATCTCATCAAATCTATAAGTTCCAGCATCTTGATTTCCAAAATCATAGAAAACAATGAATGTAATATAATCAAGATCTGGGGCACCAGAAAAATCGTAAGTCAATGTCTCCCATTGATTTGCTATTGTAGTAACCATATCATATTCATAGGTTAATCCATCAACATTTCCAGCAGAAGTTTCAAGTTTTACTTTTACCACTTTTCCAACTTCAGGTGAATAAGATTTAAGTCTAATTTGACTAGATGTTCCAGTGAAATCTATAACATCTACTTCAAAGCCCATTCCTCCCCATGTCTCAGCGCCATCATCTTTTACACATTCCATAACATTAGCTGTCGTATTCTCGCCTGAACTATCAGGATTAGAAACTACAGCAACACCGCCAACACCTCCGAAAGAAAAATTACCTGGAACATCTCCTTCAAAATCCTCAATCATAGTAGTTGGAGCTACTGTTGGTATAAATTCACCATTTCCTACTTGTAATTCATCAAAATGATAAATTCCAGCAGCTTGATTTCCAAAATCATAGAAAACAATGAATGTAATATAATCAAGATCTGGGGCACCAGAAAAATCGTAAGTCAATGTCTCCCATTGATTTGCTACTGTAGTAACCATATCATATTCATAGGTTAATCCAGCAACATTTCCAGCAGAAGTTTCAAGTTTAACTTTTACTACTTTCCCAGTTTCAGGGGCATAGGATTGTAATCTAATTTGATTTGTACCATTAAAATTAATTACTCCATTAACTGCAAATCCCATTCCTCCCCATGTTTCTGCGCCATCATCTTTTGTACATTGCATAACATTTGAAGTCGTGTTTCCAGAAGGATTTGGATTAGAAACTACTTGAACATTGCCTACGCCTCCAAAAGAGAAATTGCCAGGAACATCTCCTTCAAAATCTTCAAACGTACTAAAGTTAGATATAGCAGGCAGGGATAACATAATATTATCAAAATAATAAGATGCTCCATCTCCTACATTTCCAAAATCAAAAAATAAAACTACTTTATGGTACTCTTGTGATAAATCAGCAGCACTAAAATCATATGTTAATGTTTCCCATCCTTGTGATATGGTAGTTACCATATCAACCTCTGTAGATATATTAGGATCATTTGCATTTTCTAATTTAAGCTTAACAACTACACCGCCTGGGGTGTTAGGATTACCTGAGTTAGATGACCAAACATTAACAGCTATATTATTCAGTGAAGAAAAATCAACTGGATCATCTAATTGTAAAAATGACCCTGCCCATGTTTCAGCTCCTGCAGTTTTTATTGCCTGACCAACAGTCGAACTTTCATTAATTCCTCCTACCATAGGATTAGAAACCACTGAAGATTCATTTCCTCCAAAATTTACAAACTCATAATTTAAGGTTGGATCTTCAAAATCTATTGGTAGAAATAGTGGGTTAACTATGACTACTTGTTCCGTATAATTAACGGTAGCAGCACCACCACTTAAGGCAACAATAGTTACAGTATATTCTCCTACTGAGGAATAAGCATATGTTAATGTTTCTCCAATTTGCATAGGAGTAGGAACTTCGTCACTTCCCTGATCACCAAAATAAACTTCAAATGAAGCTGCTAAATCTGCTGTTGCGGACACTGTAATTTCAAGAGCACTCCCAGGTACATGTTCAATATTAACTACTAAGTTTTCAGGTGCAGCAAAAGAAACTACAACAGTAATTATTGTTTCAGTTATTTCACCATTTATTCCTGTAGCAGTAACTACAGCTTCATATGTTCCTTCTGGATATTGATTGTCTATACTGTTTCCAGGATTTATAGTTTCTGAAATATTTCCATCTCCAAAATCAATAGTAAATGAAACAACCCCTTCTCCAGTTGGAGTAATGGTAACCATTCCTGTATTATCTTGAGTAATACCAACTAGTGCTGAAACATTAGTTGGAGAAGAAATGTCATTTACAAAATCTAAATTATTTTCAAGTTCTTCAACACATGTAAAAAGTAAAAGTGTTGCAAATAAAGTGCTTATTATATATTTTAATTTTCTCATAGTTATTATTTTAATATCCAGGGTTTTGTGTTAATCCAGAAATGTCAATTTCTTGTTGAGGTATTGGAAAGACTTCATGTTTCCCTTGCTGAAATCCATCAATTATTGAAGGTGCTTGTTCTGTTCTTACCAAATCAAAAAATCTATGTCCCTCCATGGACAATTCAAATTTTCTTTCTTCCCATATTGCATCAGTTAAAGCTGTGCCTGTAAGAAAAATGTCATGATCCTGATCTCCAAACGCTCTTCTTCTAACTTGATTTAGATATTCTTGAGCAATTCCATCATCAATTCCTCCTCTATTATACGCCTCAGCTGCCATTAACAGCACATCAGAATATCTAATTGCCCTATAGTTTGTTAGGTAATTTAATTCTGTTTGTGCTCCAGACTCTCCAGCTCTTGGAATATATTTATTGTTATAATATCCTGTATGCTCATAACCTTCTGTATAGGTTGCTCCAGTAGCAGTAGCAAAAGCTTCAATATCTAAAACTGTTGCATCCTGTCTGGTGTCTCCCACAGCAAAAGAATTATAAAAAGCTTCAGTTGGGACATTAAAACTCCATCCTTGAGCATATTCAGGCCCACTCCATCCTCTTGGTCCAGTATGTATAATACCAAAGTTCCCCTCTGAACACTGTGGGCAACCCCAATCATACCAATTGGAAGTATTTGTGTATTGAACTTCAAAAATAGACTCAGGGCCATTTTCTCCTAGTCTTAAAAATTGACTACCATAATCACTTACTAAAGAATAAACGCCAATTACATTGTCAAAAGCAGCAGCTGCCTCATTGAATTTATCTTGATATAATAATACCTTGCCAAGTAAAGAATAAGCAGTAAATTTATTTACTCTTCCACTTTGTGATTGAGATGCAGGTAAGTTATCAACTGCATTTTGTAAATCTATTTCTATTTGAGCATATACCTCTTCTTTCGGAACTCTAACAAGAGTTCCAGAATCTCCAGCAGTTAACCTTCCTTCCGTAAATAAAGGAACATCCCCAAAGAATTTAACTAATTGAAAATAATAATATGCTCTTAAAAAATAAACCTCTGCATATAAAGCTTCTTTACTATCGAAGTCTATATTAGATTTATTTTCTTCCATATAATTAGCTCTATTAACACCTTCATATAACCATCTCCATATACTTGTTAAGTTATCGTTATTTGGATAGTGAGTGTAATCATCTATTTGCTGTAATCCAATTACATCTGTTGCACTCTCACCTCCACAAAGTGAATTATCTGTAGCAATATCGCCAATTAGAACATTTAGATATAACCACTGTAATGGGTCATATGTGCCAACTAGTGCTGCTTCGTAATCAGACTCTGCCTGAAAGTAAACTTCAGCAGTAATTTGATATCCTTCAATAGCTTCATAATCTACGTGATCAGTACATCTACTTAAAAGAAAAGTAACACACATTAATAGTAAAATTCTATTTAAATTTTTCATAATCTTTTAATTTAAAATTTAATATTTAATCCTAGTGACCATATTCTTGGCTGAGGATATGTTCCATAATCAATTCCTGTATTAAGAACACCTCCTGCAGAAATTTCAGGATCATATCCTGAATAATTAGTTAGCGTTAAAGCATTCTTAACTTGGAAATATGCTCTTACATCATCAAAGCCTAATACATCAACAATATCTTCAGGTAAATTATATCCTAACTGAATGTTCTTTATTCTCAAATAACTTCCGTCCTCAACATACCTGTCAGAAGCTCTTCTGTTATTATTTGAATCTACAAATGTAACTCTCGGCTCATCAAAACTAGTGCCTGGACCTGTCCATCTATTCAATGTAGAAGCAAATCTATTTGTATAGTTTAAGTTTCTTTCATAAGCACGATAGATATCATTTCCAGAAGAAGCATAAGTAAATACGCTTAAGTCAAAAGAATTATATGCTAAATTTAAGTTCCATCCTATTGTAAAATCAGGAAATGGATCTCCAATTTCAGTTCTATCCTCATCATTTACAACTCCATCATCATTTACATCAATAAATCTGATGTCTCCTGGTGCAGCACCATTTTGAATAGCATGATTATTGATCTCTTCTTGAGATTGAAAAATACCATCGGTAGCATATCCATAAAAGTAACCTGGGGAATAGCCCTCTTCAAATCTAACAATTGGAGTGTAAGGAATACCATAACCAGCACCCCATATATATTTATCACCATTGTTTATTGCCAGAACCGTGTTTTCAGCAGTTGTGAAATTTAAATTTGATGATATATCTAAAGCGCCAATAGATGTATTTAATGAAATTGTAGCATCAATACCCATACTCTCTGTCTTTCCAATGTTTGTTGTTGGGAAAGATGGAGTTCCTAGATACAATGATAGATTAGGGCTAAATAACAAATCATCAACTGTCTTTTTAAAGTAGTCAACAGAAATAGAAACCTTATCATTAAAAACTCTAGTATCTAAACCAATGTTTACTTGAACCTGATTTTCCCAAGACACATCATCATTAGGAATAGACCCTAGTGAAGAACCATTAACAATGCTTCCATTAAACACATAGCTTGGAAAAGTTGAAATTAGTGAGAATTGTGGACTGATATTGTCATTCCCTAAAGATCCATAACTTGCTCTAAATTTTAAATAATCAAGCGGAATAGATTCAAAGAAATCTTCTTTAGAAATTACCCAGCCAAATGAAGCTGAAGGGAAAAATCCAAATTTGTTGTTTTTACCAAAAGAAGTTGAACCGTCCATTCTTCCAGTAAATGATGCGTAATACTTTTCATTATAGTCATATAATACTCTACCAAAATACGAAAGATTTCTACTTACATATTGCCAAGATCCAGATGTTTGTTGAGTAACATTTCCTGTAGCTGCACTAACATCAGCATAGTCCCATGAATTAAATGGAACATCTTCATTTGCAGCACTTATGCTACTTCCTTTATTTTCACCAATTGAGAATCCTAATACCGTTTGAAAATTATGATTTCCATTGATAGTAAAATCATAGTTTCCAAATAATTCATATGTATAATTAAAGTAATTAGTGTAATTCTCGCCAACTCTATTGTGAGTAGATGATATATTACCTTCTCCGTCAATAGTTACTATAGGAGTTAAATCAGAATTTGCATTAGTCTGATTGTGTCCACCTCCGTAATATTGAAATGGAATGAAGTATTTATTATAAACATCAACATATGTATAACCAAATCTTGATGTGATCTTTAGATTATCCATAAAATTATATTGCAATTCAATTTTACCAGATATTTTATCCGTTTTACCTTCATTGTGAGTATTGTCAATTTGAGCTAAAGGATTAATTATTTCCTGTGTAATAGTTTCACTAATTCCAAATTGACCATTTTCATATGGATTAACAGTAGGATCAAAATTTAAAGCATTTGACAAAACACTAGTAATTCCGTTTTCAGAAAGACTTTTTCCCTTGATATTAGCATAGTTAGTATTAACTATTAATTTTGTTTTAGAAGTTAAATCCGTGTCAATATTAGTGGTAAAATTAGTCCTTTTAAAGAAAGATTTATCTCCTCCTGCCACCACACCATCTTGACCTAAATAAGCAGCGGAAACGTAGTAAGATGTGTTTTCACTACCTCCAGAGGCTGTAATAGAATGATTGACAATTGGTGCATCTACCAATACTTCATTTTGCCAATTAGTTCCTACTCCAAAAGAAGAAAGATCTGGAAAAATTATTCCTTCTCCACCAGCAACACTTGCTTCATTCAGAATACCTGCATATTCACTTGCGTTTAGAACATCAATTTTTTTGACAACCTCCTGAGTTCCCATAGAGGTGTTAAATGAAAAAGATGTTTTACTGTTTCTTTCACCAGATTTAGTAGTTATAACAATTACTCCACTTCCTCCTTTAACACCATAAATTGAAGCAAGGGCAGCATCTTTTAATATACTAACAGACTTAATATCATTTGGGTTTAATGAATTTAAATCATCTATTACTGCTGAAATTCCATCAATAATAACCAATGGATCATTGCCCGCATAAGAAGTAATACCTCTAATCAGTACAGTTGGTTTTGATCCAGGGGACCCACTAGAAATAATATTAATGCCTGATGCCTGACCTTGTAAGGCATCTTCAACTCTAACTGGTGAAAATGTTTCTATTGCACCACTGCTTACTGTGGATACAGCTCCAGAAATATCACTTAATTTCTGTGTACCATAACCTATTACAACTACTTCATCTAATTGACTTAAATCACTCTGCATCAGAATTATTAAATTAGTTTCTTCACCAACAGTCTGATTCAGTGTCTTGTATCCAATGTGCGTAAAAATTAAAGTGCTTCCAGATTCTACATTTGAAATATTAAACTTTCCATCAAAATCAGTAGAAACTCCAATTTTAGTCCCTTCAATTAAAATAGTAGCGCCAGTAAGAGGAAGACTGTTGTCATCTGTTACTATTCCACTAATTGATTGAGATTGCAAATTGAAAGCAAGTACAAACATCAATAAAAAAGAAGAAAGATTCCTTAAAATTTTTGTTTTCATAATATTTTTTGAATTAAAAGATTCTGAGAAAGTTAATATATATAAATCATTAGAACAATATAAAAAACCTTTACAATAATAAGGAATTGAGAAAATTAATGATCAATTTTTAATAAATTATAGGGGTAAAACTATTTAATTTTACAAAAAAGATGATGATTAAATAGCAGATATATATTACTATAAATATTTATAATGTATAGTTAATGTATAGTGGTAATTATGATTATTTTATAATTTATAGAGTAAGTAAGTAATCTGTAAGTCCCTGATTACGTGATAAATTCATCTTTTTTCTGAGTCTATATCGTTTAATTTCAACACTACTTAATGAAATATTAAGTAAAGGCGCTATTTTCTTTGATGAAAGGTTAAGTCTAAGATATGCACATAATCTTAAATCATTATTAGTTAAACTTTGGTGTGATTGTTTTACTTTTTTTAAAAAATCCTTATCAGCATTGTTAAAGGCTTCTTCAAAAAATTTCCAATCATCTGTACTATTTAAATTTCTATCTATAACTCTTATCACAGATGAAATGTTTTGCATTGAATCACTATTTTTAAGATCTTTTTTAAGTCTACTCAAAAACTGGTTCTTTTTAATCATACTCATTGTAGAAATAGCTAACTGCCTATTCTTTCCTTCAATGTCTTGTTGAAGTTTTTCATTTTTAATTGCTATTAAAGCCTGTTTCTTTTCTATTTCTTTTAATTCAAGTTTGTTTTGATTCATTCTAATTATTTTCTCCTCTTTTTTTCTATAGAAATTAATATAATATCTATTTATTAAAAAAATGAAAATCACAGCTATTAAAACATAATTAATAATCATAAAGTTAGATATATACCAAGGCCTTTCAATTGAAAATTTGATTGACTTTAGATCATTCTTTGAAAATACATTTCCAATTTTAGATCTTACCTTAAATTCATAATCTCCATACCTAAGATTACTAAAAGTAATATTTGACTTCTCATTAAAATTACTCCAATCACTTGTATATCCATCCAGAAAAAACTGATATTCAACCTTTTGAAATTTTTGAAAATTTTGAGAGTTATAATAAAAACTAATATTATTTGTTTTGCGATCAAACTCAAAATCTTTATTAAAATCAATCGAAAAAGGAGATTCATTTATTTTATTGATGTCTATTTTCTCATACTGAATTACGGGTGGATATACAAAATATTTTTCTAAATCAAATAAGATATATCCGTTATTAGTTCCTATTATATACTCATCATTTTGAATTTTAGAAATATTTTCAAATACTGTTTTTCTTAATTTTTCAGGAAATAGAACTGTAGATATTGTTTTTTCATTTGACATTAAATCTTTTGACAAATAGTGTAAATAGTTTTTGGAAAACATCCAGAGTTTTTTATTATTGTCATTTATAATAATTCCATTAATTAATTCTTTATTAGACAAATTGGAAAGAAGACTGTCTTTTTCAAAAGTATCTTTCTCAGTATTGTATTTATAAAAGCCTGCACTGTAATTATAATATATTTCATTATCAAATTTTGCCAAACTTGCATTCCCTCCAATTGTAACAGATGTATCAATTTTGAATTCTTTTAAATCAAATAAATCAGGACTTAATGAAAGTTTATAAACACCTCTATATCCATGACTAACCAAAATTTTTCCATTTTTAGAAATTTCAAATAATCTTGAAGAAATGTCAAAACCTTTTATTTTATTTCTAATTACCCATTGATTATTTTTCTTATAAAGAATATTAAAGCCAAGATATCCTCCTTCCAAAATTAAATTAGAAGATTTTGGAATTTTTCTAAAAGTCCAAGTACCAGATGTTTCAGGAATTTTAGTTGCAATTCCATTTTTAATAATAAAAGACCCATTATTATGTCCACAAAATAATTCTCCATTAATTTCAGTTAAGCTCCAAACCTGCCCATTAGTATTTTGAATTAATTTAAATGAATCAGTTGATTTGTGTTTTTTAAAAAAGAGCCCCTGATTAGTGCCAACATATAAAAAATCATCATGAAGTTTTGAAGAATATACTGTTCCTAAAACACCATCCTTATCATTATAAATTTTAAAAGGAGACTTGCTGTTAATTAATGAAATTCCATTATCAAGACCTAGCCAAATATTATTATCTAAATCCTCATAAAGGGATAGGATAGTATTGTTAAGAATACCTTGAGATTTATTTAAACTTTTTAATAAATTCCCCTTGTCATCAAACAACATCAATCCCTTTCCAACTGTACCAATAGCAAACCCCCCATCTTTCAATCTAATAGCCTTAAAAACTGTAGTCTCATTGACTTGGGGTTTTGAAATTGACAAGGATAATGAAGTTAAGTTTCCATTTGGAAACAATTCAAAAAAATCCATTTCATCAGTTATAATCAATAAGTTTCTCTCATTTTTAAAAATATTAAGTATATGAGGATATTGGTTTTTATTTCTAAGCCTTGAATCATTTGAAACTAACAACTCTTTACCGTTTTCCAGTGTATAAAGGCCTGAATTGAGAGTAAAATATATTCTTTTATCTACAATAAATGAACTAAAAACATCTTGAGATGGAGAAAAAAACTTAATCTCTTTAGATAATTCATTATACATTACAAGACGAGATAAAGATTGAAAAACCAACCAATCATCGTAATGTAAAATATTCCAAAATTCTTCATCATTATGAACAATTAACTCTAAAGAATTAACTAAAGAAGTAAAATAATATTTCCCATTTAATCTTTTTTCCCAATAACCAAAATCTTCATATAAACCGGCATACACCCTGTTTTTAACAGCCTTAACTGAACGAACAATAGAGCCATTAGGGGAATTATAAATGGTCCACCCTGAGCCATTAAATTTTAAAAGACCATCATTATTTGCAAAAAAAATATCCTTTTCTTCTGACTGCGTAATGTCCCAATTTTGATTAGCAGCATTATATTCGTCTGGAGAATATGATTGTATAGGTGGTAATAGTTGTGCCTGTATACTAAGCGTAATAAAAAAAAGAAAAATATATATTTTCAAAATGACTGATAATTAGATAGTTATGTATTTATTACATGCTAAAAGTCATCAAATTAAGTATAAATTTTGCAAAATAGTACTATTAAAGTGTATAGTTAATAAAATAAAGTGTATAGTTAATCAAAGTCTGCTCAGCATCCCTTTGAATACTCAACTTTTGAATCATATCTAATAAGTCCTACTTTTGACCTATCTGGATCTTCTGATGTTGTTGTGAGCTATTCAGAGTATGTTGAGTGGGCTAGTTGGGCAGATACTCACTCTTTACTATATTCAGAAGATTATAGTGGCGATGTAAGTACTGCTACATGGGTTGTATTGAATGATGTTATTCCTGCTGGGGATACGCACGATAATGGACCTTATGCACTTCCAGCTACTGGAACAACAGTAAATATAGCCTTTAGATATACAGGATATGATGCTTCTAATTGGTTTACAAAAGGGTATAAAAAATATTAGTTTACTCTTCCAGGTTCTCTTGTATTTTTCCCTTTTCTTCCTGTTGCATTATCACCCATATCATCTCTAGCTGTTTCTGCTAGATCCTTTAATGATTGAGTGATTTCTGGATATTTTTCAATTACATTATATCTTTCGCCAGGATCTCTTCTTAGATTATATAATGAGTAATCTAATGTTAATCTAGCATATTTTCCGCCATGACCATCCATTCCTGGTAGAACATTTTCGTAAGATCTAGAGTTATGTGGTAAAATCAATTTCCAATGATCTTTTCTTACAGCCTCCAGTCTATTGGTTTTATAGTAATAAAAAAAATGATCTCTAGGTGAAGTTTTTTCACCTTTTAATATTTCTAGAATACTAACGCCATCAATTATATGGTTTGGTAATGTACCGTTTACAATTTCTGCAACAGTTGGCAATATATCAATTGAAGCAGCAAGGCTATTAGATATTGTAGATTTTTTTACAACTCTTGGCCAGGAAATTATAGTTGGGACTCTTTGTCCACCTTCAAAAACAGTTCCTTTTCCTTCTCTTAATCCTGCGGTATTTCCAGCGTGGTTCCCAAAATTTAACCAAGGACCATTATCACTTGTAAAAATTATCATAGTATTTTCAAGTATGTTATTTTCTTCAAGTGCTTTAACAATTTGGCCTAAAGACCAGTCAAGTTCCATAATTACATCACCATACAATCCTTGATTGCTTTTTCCTTTAAATTTATTAGATGCAGCAATTGGCACATGAGGCATGGAGTGGGGCACATAGAGAAAAAATGGGTTTTCTGCATTTTTATTAATAAAGTCAACAGATTTTTCAGTATAATCAGTGGTAATCTTTGCTTGATCATCAAGCGTTTTCACCTCAGCTACTTTATCATAATTTTCTATTATAGGCAGCTCAGGATAGGCTTTCTTTTTGTAATTATTTGGATCGGTAATTGGATTACCATCAAAATCTACTGGCCACATATCATTTGAATAAGGAATTCCATAATAATAATCAAATCCGTGATTAAGTGGTAGAAATTCTTTTTGATAGCCTAAATGCCATTTTCCAATTACAGCAGTTTTATAATTTTTTTCTTTTAATATTTCTGCAATGGTTTTTTCTTTTGAATGTAAACCAGTTTTTGATCTAGGAGATAATGCCCCGTTAATACCAATTCTATTAGGATATGTACCTGTTAATAAACCCGCCCTTGAAGCGCTGCAAACAGCTTGCGCTGAATAGAAATTCGTAAACAGCATTCCATCATCTGCTAGTCTATTAATGTTAGGAGTGCTATAATTAATTGCACCAAAACTTTCAATATCGCCATATCCCATATCATCCAATAGTACAATTACAATGTTAGGGTCTGCTTGTTTATGGGTGTTATTGTTTGAGCAATTATAGCAAAGCATTATAGATGCTAGTAGAAATATAGTTATAAAATTAATTTTCATTTTCATTAATATGTGGTTTTACCAGAAAAATGCATATAAAAAAGCTGTGATTACACATACTGCAAAAGCAGGGATATTAAAATCTGGGCTAGTTTTAAATAAACCTTTTGTTAGCTGTATTGCTTTGGGATCTTCCTGTTGAGAAGTTAAATTACTTAACATATATATTATACCAATTGTTGCCAGGAAGGTCCACATCATTTGATTCATAAAAGGTTCGTTAACAAACAGTGGGCTATCAATCCATCCTTTAGGGCCAATCTTGAAATACATAGCTATTGGTATAGATGATACTACACCCCAAATTGCAGCATTATTTGTTGTTTTCTTATAGAATAATCCCATTAAAAATACAGCCAATATACCTGGGCTAACAATACCTGTATATTCCTGAATAAACTGAAAAACTTCTCCTAGACTACCTAGCTGAGGAGCAATGAGCATAGCTATTATTAAAGAAACCAAAACAGTAATTCTTCCAACTCTTACTGTAGTTTTGTCAGATGCATCTTTATTAATAAATGACTTATAAATATCCATTGTAAAAATAGTTGAAGTTGAATTCAACATTGAAGCTAAAGAGGAGACTATTGCTGCAGCAAGAGCAGCTAGGATAAGACCTAAAAACCCTGTAGGAATAAAGTTTTTTATTAACCAAGGAGCTGCATTATCATTAGCTATCATGCCATTTGCAGCTATAAAACTCTGATCAATTGTTTCAGGATTAAAAACTCCTGAATCCATATTCATTACATAAGCAACTATTCCAGGAACCACAACAATTATTGGCATCAATAGCTTAAGAAAAGCAGCAAAAACAATTCCTTTTTGTCCTTCCCTAAGATTTTTTGCAGCAAGTGTTCGTTGAATAATGTACTGGTTAAATCCCCAATAGTAAAGATTAGCAACCCACATTCCTCCAACCAAGACTGCAATGCCTGGAAGATTTTCCCAGGTATCTTGTCCATTAGTATTGATAATCTCTCCTTTGGAAACTATCATAGTAAATCTTTCGGGAACAGTATTATAAACATGCACCATGCCATCAATAAAACTTCCTGATTCTGTGACATTAGATAATGCAAAATAAGTCATCATTAAACCACCAAATATTAAAAGTATAACTTGAATAACATCAGTCCATGCTACTGCTGCAAGACCACCCCATAAAGAATATGCTGCTGCAAATAAGCCAAGACCAATAATACTTCCAAAAAGCAAACTTCCATCACCAGTTCCTATAACAATATCCAATGCTTTAGCTCCTAAAAACAATACAGTTGTTAGATTTACAAAGACAAATAATCCAATCCAAAAAACAGCTAGAATTGTTTTTAAATTGGCACTAAATCTTTTTTCTATAAATTCAGGTATGGTATATAGACCTTTTTCAATAAAAATTGGAAGTAGATATTTTCCAACTACAAGAAGTGTTATTGCTGCCATCCATTCATAGGAAGCTATAGCAAGTCCAGCTGCAAACCCTGAGCCATTCATTGCAACAAATTGCTCAGCTGAAATATTTGCAGCTATTAATGATGCACCAATAGCCCACCACGGAAGTGATTTTCCTGCTAAAAAGTAATCCTCTGCACTTTTTTCTTTACCATCTTTGCTTCTAGAAACCCACAATCCAATAGCTAAAATTATAATAGCATAGCTTATAAAAATAAAATAATCCCAAAATTCAAAACCTGTGGCCATAGTATTAATTATTCTACAATTCTAAGATCTTTAGTAAAGACATAATAATCTCTATCAATCTGAATAAACTCCTGTTTTATGGCTGTTTCCTTCCATGAATTTTCCGGATATAACCACTGGCTAGTATTATCTATAGAAACCTCTATAGGCATATTAAATCCGTCAATTGTATTTGCCCAGCGATATTTTAAAACACCGTTAATTATAGAGTATTCTAAAACAGGAATTCGGTAATCTCTTAAGTACTGATCAAAAACATATGCTAGATCATAATCAATATTTTCTGAAATATATTCTTCAATTTGTTTAGAAGTAACGGTTTGATGATAAAATTCTTTGTTTAATCCTCTTAAAATTTGTCTCCATATTTCATCATCCTTTGCAATTTGTCGCAATGTATGAAGTAGGTTAGCTCCCTTTGAGTACATATCACCTGAACCTCCTTTATTTACATTATAAGGCCCAATGATAGGTTTTTTATTTCCTATTCCTCTTCTAGTTCCAATAACATAGTCTGCTGAGGCCTCTTTACCGTAATGATAGTCAAGATATAGATTCTCCGAATAGCATGTAAACCCCTCATGAACCCACATATCAGCAATATCTTTATAGGTGATGTTATTTGCAAACCATTCGTGTCCGGATTCATGAATAATTATGTAATCAAATTTTAACCCCCAACCAGTACGAGATAGATCTCTTCCGAGGTATCCTTGCATGTATTTATTCCCATAAGTAATAGAGCTCTGGTGTTCCATTCCTAGATAGGGGACTTCTACTAGTTTAAAACTATCCTCATAAAAAGGATATGGTCCAAACCAATATTCAAATGCTTCAAGCATTTTTGGAACTTCTTTGAAATGTTTTTTTGCTTTTTCTAAATTATAACTGAGCACATAATAATCAACGTCTAACGCACCTTTCTCTCCTTTAAACTTTTCTGAGAAATTAACATAATCCCCAATATTTATGTTTACTCCATAATTATTTATAGGATTGCTAACGAACCAGTCATATGTTTTGGTATCATCATCATGCTTAGTTACTTTTCTTAATCTCCCATTAGATATATTCATTAAATCTTTAGGAACATTAACACTAATTAACATGCTGTCGACCTCGTCATACATATGATCTTTATTTGGCCACCAAACGCTTGCTCCAAGACCTTGACAGGAAGT
>Ga0209501_10002273_pt1 | contig 20303 bp, 49 predicted proteins | sample ArcticOcean_MG_C_4_FD_187434 | JGI IMG/M metagenome (GOLD analysis project Ga0209501, IMG submission 187434) | Marine microbial communities from western Arctic Ocean - ArcticOcean_MG_CB4_134 (SPAdes) (version 2) | ecosystem: Environmental > Aquatic > Marine > Oceanic | place: Arctic Ocean...
GGGTGGCACCTTTCAATTCGAAGATCAACCAAAAACAGTTGGTCAGTTGAGAAAGGAACTCAAAGATATCCTCAAGGAGCTTGATGGCTGGGGTGACGACAATAATCAGTTGTCTGAGTGTATCTTCTGGAACGATGGTCTTCGTGTTTCCATGGATACTGGTATTGTTCAATAAATCGAGGTAACTCCCATGTCCCCAAACAAAACGATGGCTCTTCAGTTTATCATCACTGGAGCTTTCCTGTTACTGACTCTTCCTTTGCTTTGGCCTATGTTGCCAGCAGGAAAGGAAATCCTCATTTGCTGTTGTGCTATTCTCTTTGGCGTCATGAGGATTCTGATCAAAGACGATACTCAGTTCATGAAGGTCTGGGGCGGTGTTACCTTGCTGTCTTTTATCATCTTTTGAGTTAGTTGCGTTCTTCAAGTCGCTTCTTCATGCTTTCGAAAGTTGATCTTCCATATCCGGTTCGATCTTCGAACTCTCTTATTTGATCTCGTCTTATCGGATTATGTTCGATGATTTCTTCAACAAGGTTTATCTGGTATTCGATTCTTTCTGCCCTTGTCCCAAATTTATTCTCGTGTCGCTTGGCATAATTCTTTCTTTGACAAGCATTCTTCTCTTTTGATGACCAACCCTTTACATGCTCTTCCATCATTTCATTGTGCTTGCTACGAAAGTCTTCTTGTTCTTGTTCTGAAATGTACTGAAGGATATCTGCATGTGGCTCGAACCATTCTCCAGTCATTCTGTGTTCAGCGAATTGTCTGTGATGTTCTCCTTCTCTTTCAAACCCTCTCTCGGTGAGGATGATCTTCAAAGGATAAGGGCAGCAGGACTGGAGTGTCTTCAGCCGTCTTGCCATATTATCGCTACGACCAATCTTAATAGGTCCGTCGCCATTGCATTGAACGAAGTAAGTGAGTTGAGTGCGTCCCCATAGATTGATCTTCTCTTTCCTAATGAGTCGCCGTCGCCATTTGCCGGTTTTCTCATCTAAGACTTTATTTGCGAAAGGAATCTCATCTCTCCCTTCCAACTTGTTTCTCATCATAGAGATGTATTCGTAGGGAGCACCAGTACGTTCCGCCAAGGATCGGTTATTGAGATGACCATTCTCCTCAAGAGCTTTTATTACATCGTCTCGGTACTGTTGATTCCTATGATGGACGTATTTCGGAGTGGGCTTGTAACTCCTGCGTCTCTCATACCGCTCTTTCTCTAATTTCTTATATTCAGGTTCATTCCTTTGTTCGGAGACGCATTCCTTGCAGTATGCGTTGAGATTAAACTTTCTTCCTCTGCACCGACAGAAATTAACCGAGGTAGCGGGAAGATTCCTTTCGCACTGTGGGCAAAATTTGTGTTCCATGTGATACTCCTTTATCAACAAAAGTAGTATAACGATATTGCAAATTTTGCGAAATAGCATTTTGGTTGATTTTCCGCCGCTGGGATTTTTTGATCTCCGATTATACTCAATTTTTCGCCGCTCCTGTGCTGCGCAGGAGAATCTGCGATTTTTTCCCTTTGTAACAAAGATAGGGGGGTACGGAGTTATGGAGAGCCCCTCCCCCCCGGTGTCCTATTAAAACATTTGAAGTTGGGTTCGGCTATTACAATTTTTGCAACGACAAATTGCCCAGCCGTATGCACATTGCATACGCTGGGCGTGTGTGTCGTGTGTGTGTTACCTGTCCATGTTGTGCCATGTGCCCACGTCGCTGTGCCTTGCAGCACAGTCAGGGTCAGCAGCACACGCTTGCTTGCCGTGATCAGTGAGGAACAAGCGGTAGCGTGCTGACGTTGCACGTTGTGATAACGCACGTCGCTTGCGTTCGGTTCGGTATCGTGTTTCCATCTTCTCCAGTGTATGGAACACGAAGTCCTGTGTTCGTGGTAGTTCAGTCCCTCGCTCCCAGCGATCATACCGAACTTCAAGTTCAAAGCCAATAGTTTGCGGGACACTCATCAAGTTACCTCCGGGTTAGTGTTGTGTTCTTCTTACACTTCTCTTCCCGGTGTCCGGTTACGCCACCTTGAATAGTGGTCCGGTCGCTTGTCCCGTGCCACCCTTCAACACGATGCCACGTCGCTTGCGATCAGCAGCACGCTCCGTTTCACGTTCTCGGCGTGCTTGGCGATCCTCTTTCCGTTGTTCGTAGTCCCGCTTGGCGATACTTGCATCCGCTTCAGCGTGAATCCGCAGGAAGTAACGAGCAGCCAGCTTGATTCCGCTGTCGTGCTGTTCTGCCCACGTCACCGCTTGCCCCGGCCCGTGGCCGAAGTTCTTCAGGTTGTTCATGCCATGCCAGTCGCCACGTTCGTTGCTCCACGAACCGCACACGATTGCACCGCCAGTGTGGTCGCCAGTGTAAAAGCTGATCGACAGCTTTTGATCACCGTCAACAAACTCGACGCTTCGAGCCAGTTGTGCTTTCGGGTGTTCCTTCAGCGTTGCCGCAGTCGTGTCGATCATTTTGTTCAGCTTCATCATTCTCTCCCAAGTGATGTGGTTGTGTCGCTTTCCCTTACAACTCTCTTCCCGGTGTCCGGTTGGAGAGTTGTGGGGGGAAGCGTCTCAGTCACTCTTCGAGTGACTGAGACCCCCATCATGCTAGTTGCCGTGGTTTGGCAGGTCGCTGATTGCCACCCAGTAAGCCGGTGCGAATCGGCGATGACCAGCGTGCAACCGGCCAGACTTGACCAGCTTGCGAAGCCCAACCGTTGGTGCTCCCGTCTTGCCTTCACCCTTCCAGAACACACCGAGCGTCTTGCCCCGAAAGTTCACGACTGCCAGCGGCAATCCCTTGCGTGGTGCAGTTTGATCTGCCAGCCCACGAATCTTCTGCATCAGCGTCAACTTGACTGGCTTGACCGGCTCTGCGATCATTCCCTTGATGTCACCAACGAGGCCATCAATCTGATTAACTGCATTCTGTAACTCGTTCATCACGTCTCTCCAAACATGGTTGTTGTTGTGAGCAAGTCAGTCGCTTGCTTCTTACATCTCTCTTCCCGGTGTCCGGTTAGGCTTGGCGGCTTTCCGCTTTGCCTTGCTTTCGTCGTCGCTTCGCTGAATCCCTTTTAAGTGTTTCAGTTCCAGTGTAACGGCTCTTGCCGTTCCGAGACCCGCCCATGCCGGTCTTGATCTTGCATCGTTCAGCAGCCATCCTAGTTCCTTTCAGCGTCAGCGATCAGTTTGTCGAGTTCCTCAGTGGTCCAATTGTCGTCATTCATGACACGACAAACAGCGTTCCACATTCCAGCTTCTTGCCATTCACTGCCACCCACAGCATTTGCCATGAGGTATTTGATTGCGGCCAGTTGATCCATCGTTCTCTCCCAAGTAAGTGAGTTGCAATCGTTGTTGCTTACAACTCACTTCCCGGTGTCCGGTTACGCCGCTCGACTACCACGACTACGCCACGATGCAAGATCACGTGGTAGTCGTTCCACAGCATTGCTGTGAACAGCAAGGCAATTCTCGTTGAGCCGTTGAATCAGGGCAGGAGCGTGAACGTCACGTTCCTTGATTGACAGTGCTCGCAGGAATCGGTGAACCGTGCTTCGAGCTTCAACACTATCAGCGATGTTGAACAAATCCATGAACAGTTTCATCAAGTCTCTCCCAGTGTGGTTGTTGTTGGTTGTCTCTCTTACACTCCTCTTCCCGGTGTCCGGTTAGAGGTCCATCCTCTGGACTTCCCGAACAACCATCGTTCGATCAGTACATTCGATGTTGGTCACTTCGTGACGTGTCTGGATCAAATCCTTCAATTGGCTTTCATACAGAATGCCAGTTGAGCGAATCTTGACCGTGAATTCGGTCATGTAATGATCAGGGGACACACGATGTCCCACAGGCACCTCTTCGCCAGTAGCGAAGATAACATTCATCTTGTCTTTCGCCATCGTTTTCTCCCAGTTAGTTGTTCTCTCTTACAACTCTCTTCCCGGTGTCCGGTTGTCGTTATCCCTGCCCTGAGCGGGAGAACTCAGGGCAGGGCGACAGGGAGAGATCACGCAGCTAATCGCATTGTCTCAGTCTGGACAAACTTGGCGAACAGTTCGTGTTCTACGAACAGTTCAAGGATGTTGATTCCAAACTCACCAAACCGTTTGGTCAGTTCAGCTTCGATGCCGTCAACACTCCCAGACTCAGCAACGATTTCCTCAGTTCGTTCCATTGGGTGATTTTTACCGAACTCCCAACCATCGGTCAGATCGTAGTAGGTTTGCCATTTCTTCGCCATTTCGCAGTAATCGTAGCGAGCCATGCCACCCGGATTGCGAGCATTTGTGTAGGTCATCTTTCGACCGTTGCTCTTGACGTGAATCATTTCAGGTTTCATTTGAACCCGTTTGAGCTTGAATGTTCCGGGGTTCTCACCGTACTGAGGACCACCGTTTTCGTTCGGCTTCTCAGCACATCCCCGTTCGTGGTAGTTGCTCCACGTTATGGCGTAGTATTCCAGAGCGTAATCATCGTTCTCGCCAGTAACGTGAACACTCAGACAAGGGAAGTGAAGTCGAAAGCCACCGCCACCGTCTTTCCCCGGTATGGCCGATACCACTTTGATATCTTCTTGCTTGTCCTCTTTCCCACGTGCAACGATTTGGTAGTTCATCAAGTCTCTCCAGTAAAGTGTTGTGGTTGTCTCGTCTCTTACAACTCTCTTCCCGGTGTCCGGTTAGGCCGCTTTCCGTCCTTTGTAAACATTCACTGTTTTGCTTGGCTTGTGAACTCGTTTGCTGTTACCACCGCCACCGTGACGAATCTTCTGTTTACGTGTTTTGTGTCTGTCGTTGTTGCTCATTGTATCTTTCAAAAGATAGGGGGAACACAATGTGTTCCCCCTAGTACCACCGGGATGCTATCCCCGAAACCGGCAGCGTCAGGTATCTGATACCTCACCGGGATTGTGGCGGTTAGTTGATGATCAATTCTCAGCGTATAAACGGACGCCAGCACTGTCGAACTTCTTCAGTATCATCATTGTCCTGCCCAGCCTTGACTCAGCAGGAACGCTGGGTCGAGTCCAGATTTTGGCTGGTCGTTCAGTCACAGTCACGGTACGTTCGATGTAGACAGGTTTCTCAACAACACGTTCGATGTAGACAGGTTTCTCAACAACACGTTCGACGATCCTTGTTACAGGTATCTCTCGAACAACCACTGTTGTATGCCTTTCCTGTATCTCACTTCCCGGTGTCCCATGGTAGTGTGTACCGCCCACGTTGACAGTTCCACTGTTGTCACTAACTACCAGCGAGTCAGTGTTCTCGTTCTTCTCTTCTGCCTCACTTCCCGGTGTCCGGTGGGGCTGTTGCTGGACCACGGACGCTTGGCTTGGTGCCGGTCCTGTCGAGCCACTGTTGCCGAGTAACACGCCTACCATCAGTGCCACACCTGCGATAATGCTCATCATCAAGTATGGTGAGAACTTGGCGGCATCAGTTTTGCGTTTGGCTGTCATGTACAAAATTCCTTGTTTGAGTAGTTGGTTGTCTCTTACAAATCACTTCCCGGTGTCCGATGGTGCTTCACATCCCTTCCCTCGGTACATCAAATCTACTTGCCACGGTTTTTGGCTTTATCGGGCAGCAGCCCCACCGTTTCAGTCACCCATCGGCTTGTCCTCCCAGTTGGTTGTCTCTTACAACTCTCTTCCCGGTGTCCGGTTAGGCAACTTTGCGAGCCGTTCCATCTGAGTCAAGGCTGGGCAGGACAACACCAGAAACATCAACCTTCTCAGCACCTCTCAGGAACAGCACAGCAGCACTGAAATCGCTTGCTGTGGCGAATGTTCCACTCTCCTTCAGATCAGGGATCAGTGTCCCTTCAAGGAAGGCTATGAACTCCTCTTTTGTGAATTCCACGATTCTCTCCCAGATAGTGTTTGGTTGTCTCTTACAACTCTCTTCCCGGTGTCCGGTTAGAATGCTGGGGTTTTGCCGAAGTTGTCAACTCCGTGCTTTTCGCACTCATCCAGCAAATCTTGCAAGCAAGATTTGCCGAACTCATCCTGTTGATCCATCCCTGCCTTGATCGTCTCGACTGATTCGACCAAGTATCCATTGCGGATGTTCTGACGTTGTTGACGTTGAGCACGAGTTAGGTTGTCCATCAAATTTCTCCCAAAGTGTATGGTTGTCTCTTACAACTCTCTTCCCGGTGTCCGGTTGTAGGTCGATCCCTGTCGTACAGATCATATCCACTCTCAGTGAACACCGCACAAGTGATCTTGTGCTTCCATCTCGCCTGCCACATATTCTATTCCTTTACTTGCGTGTTCCGATGCTCTCAGCTTCTTACAACTCTCTTCCCGGTGTCCTACTTGGCAAACTTTAGTTCGTCGTATCCGCCACAACATGTGCAGCCGAAGTCAACGTAAACCAGTTCGGCACGATGCAGATGACCATCACGAGACAGAATAAACGGCTTGTTGTAGCCAACCTTGTCCCGAATCTTGTAAGTGTCCCATGATTCAGCAGACACAATCAGCAGCTTGTTTCGACGACTGACAGAACCCGGAATGTTGTTGCCGAACAGTGTTCGATCAATGGTCCTCTTGCTGACTCCTTGAGGCAGCTTCAGGCTGATCATGACTCCGGTGCCACGACGACCGTTGTAGTTGGCCAATCGTGGCTTGCCGAAGGTCTCAGTCAGTAGACGTGCAATCCGATTGTGCTGGCCTTGCTTGGCCAGAAAATGAAACGTCATCGTTCTCTCCTTTGGGTTAAGTATCAGTCACTCCTTGAGTGACTGATACTCTTCCCGGTGTCCGGTTACGCCACTTTGATGCGGTATTTCTCGATTGCATCAATCACAGCAGCTTCCACGTCCTCACCAGCTTTGCCAGCATCTTCACCAGCTTTGCTGATCTTACCCAGATCGAAGATGTCGAATTCGATGCCACTGCCATGCTTCTTGAATGCAGCTTCGGATTCACGTTCAATGCGGATTGCTTCTTTTGTTCGACGAGCCATTTGTTCTCTCCAGTGTTAGGTTGTTGTTACAATTCACTTCCCGGTGTCCGGTTGATACCGAGAGTGTAACAATCGCCCACTCTTAATCACCCTTTAGAGATGAGGAAGGCAATCGGAATATCACGGCTACGGGACAGTTTGTACTGCGTCCAGCACACTCGCCACCCGTGGCAGGAGATTGTTACACTCTCGGTATCACTCTTACTGACAACTCAGTTCTCGGTGTCCTGTTCTGCGATGTCCTGTTCTCCAATGTGCTCAAACTTGATTTCATCATTGTCGAATAGGGTGACAGTCTCGCCACCAGCACGACCAACGCCACTTTGTGACTGGCGTTTGTACGTCCCATAGTCCCGGTTTGCGTCAATCATGTTGTCACCATCATAGACGGTGCCAATGTTGCCGCAGATCACTTGGTATCTTGCCATCATGCTCTCCAGTGTTAAGGTTGTCTCTTACAACTCTCTTCCCGGTGTCCGACTAGGCAAACGCCATTGCCTTGTATTCTTCAAAGTTCTCATCCTTGTCGAACACACTGAAGTCAGAATGTTGCATGTCACAACTCATCACTTGGACGAATCCACTGGAAAAGCTCAGCAAGTGCGTTTTGCCATCACTTCCATCAACCAGACGAACACTGGTTGAGTAGGTTGATCGCTTTGGATTGCATGGTTTACCATGCTTGTTTGGCGTTACTCGGCTGATTCGCTCACCACGACCATTTGCTTCGTGAGTGAATTCAGCAGTTCCACGGCGACCACTGCCAAGGGGCCAATCTTCGATGGAATCTTCTTTACGTGGATTGCTGACTGTGAATGTCTGTTCGTTCATCGTTCTCTCCAAAAATTGTGTTGGTTGTCTCTTACAACTCACTTCCCGGTGTCCTATTTGGCAAACTCTGCCATTGCCTTTTGGGTATCTTCGGTGTTCTCGATGCCATAGTGCTCACAGAACCGTTCGATGGTCAGGAAATTGTTCACCCAATCAAGATACATCTCTTCCGTGATGGTCTTGTGGTAGTAGAATGCTGGCAATCCCTTTGCCAGTCGTTCACCACGACCGTTTGGTTCATTAGAGCGGAAGATTCCCGCTTCACCGATGGTGATGGTTGAGGAAAAGCGTTGACCGTCTTTCCACAACTGGACCGTATTGCCGGAAACAATCTCAAATTCCATTTCCTTGTCGGCAATCTTCATTGACATACATGCCTCACTAAACGGCATGGTCTTTTTTCCACGATGTCCAACATCGCATGTCTCTGTGATACTTTTCCTCATTTGTCTCTCCCAGTTAGGTTGTTCTTACATCTCTCTTCCCGGTGTCCGGTTCTGAGTAACTCTTCGAGTTACTCAGAACAATTTGTGAACGTCAGGGTCCATTTTGGTGAGTTCATCCTCAGTGTAGTCATTCAGAGCGGCTACACTGACAAGATGAGCGGAGACGTTTGGTGTGATGTTTGGGTCTTTAGTTGGGTTGAGTATCCCCACGGCTACCCGTTCCGCTGATTCCCGGCTACTACATCCCTGAACTTCAGGATGAATGTAGAATGTAGGAAATTGTGGGCTTGTCGTGCCGTTGTCGGTCTTTCGAGTGACCGTCCCTTGAATGATCCACATTCCACATTGTGGTTGAAGTGATCCACAGGCAATCAAGTGAGTAGCGTACTCACACCAATCTGAAAACCCATGTGGTGGTTTGTTCTGAGTCATTGTTCTCTCCCAGTGTTAAGGTTGTCTCTTACAACTCACTTCCCGGTGTCCGATTCCCACACCGGGAAGGACAAGCGAATCTCGATTCTTGGATTCGTCCACTCTGCCTACTTTGACCGTGCCTTCACCAGCGAATGTGCGCACCATCGGCTGGCGGCTATCCGGTCGTTTGGAACAAAACAGAAGGTGGCGAGTCCTAATCGTTATCCGCTTGGCTTCCCACAGCCAACAACCCCGATCAGGGTCTCTTACAACTCACTTCCCGGTGTCCGGTTGGTCCGACACTAGGCTTGAGTCCTTTGGCGGCTCAATCTTTGCATAAAGGCCGGGATAGGTTTCAAGGAACTTGATTCGCTGTTCAATGTCCATCGTGTAGAGCAATTGCTCACAGATGACACGAATCTCAGCAGGGGTCATTTCATCCAATTGTGGCTTGTGGGCATTTACAATCATCGTTCTCTCCAAAAATTGTGTTGGTTGTCTCTTACAACTCTCTTCCCGGTGTCCTATCCGATGATCGTGGCGTATGCCCCGATTCCACCTTCACGCCAACACCATTCAGAACCATCCCAGCTATCCTTTCGCATCCCTTGAATGCCCAAGGCCGCTTTGATTCGGCGTATCTTGGCAAGATCAGACAAATTCTCAGGCACTTCAATGATCTCAGTGTTTGCCCAAGAGCAATTGGTTGACCAGCCATTGCCGTCATTCCACAGATCAGTCTTGATACACTCAATTTTTTGCATCTTAGGCATCATTCTCTCCCAGTTGGTGTGGTTGTCTCTTACAACTCTCTTCCCGGTGTCCTATTCGTAGCCACTCATGTCGTGGGATTCATTGGCACCGGGTTGATCTTCCAGTTGAGTGAAATACTTGGTTTCACCGTCCACTTCTGGCAGAAAGTCTGATTCCAGACCACGAGCTTCCAGCCAATCCATTTCACGGTTACATTGTTCACCGTGACCGGCTCTTGCTTCATTCGTAAGCTGTTCAGCCAGTTCATTGACCTTGATTTGAGCGGCTTCAGCCGCTTCACGGGTCGGGAAAGGCTGATAAGCCATCAGCGTATAGTGATCTCTCCACCATCCACCCTCTTCAGGACCACCGTAGGGTCGAGTGTGAACATAGAGTGAAAGGCTAATGCCTTCTGATGGCTTGGCTTCTTTACAAACACCAAGGAATGCTTCTTGAATCATTGTTTTACCCTTTCAAGGTTGGTTGTCTCTTACAACTCACTTCCCGGTGTCCGATAGTGCCTCATTGATTTTGTCACCGATTTCTTTGCCCTTGCTGGTCAAGGTTACGAAGTTCCCCGAAATGGTGATAAATTCCATCTTCAAGAGAATCCCTTTGAGTTGTTCCCATTTGTGGATATCGGAACCGCAGACGCCGATATAGATCATTGATTCTGGCGTACCTTCGTTGGTCTCGGCCAGTGTTCCCAGTGTCACATAGATGAGTTGTTTCATTAGTTCTCTCCAAAAATTGTTGTGGTTGTCTCTTACAACTCTCTTCCCGGTGTCCGATTAGCTGATCGGAACGCATCGGCCATCTTCAAACTTGTAATTCACCGGATCTTCGCTTGGTGCTGATCGGCTATCTGTCGGAACAAACCAGCGGCTTAGCAATTCCTTGCCAGCAGCTTCAGCCTCTTCAGCAGTAGCGAATCGTTGACCATTGCTTGACCATGAACCTTGAGCTAATACTTCACATTTGAACGACGACATTTGATTCTCTCCAAAAATTGTTGTGGTTGTTTCTTCTGTCTCTCTTCCCGGTGTCCGGTTCTCAGTTATTCTTTTAGAATAACTGAGAACGTACTAAAGTCATTCGGAGTTCCTTGACTTCATTGAGGTGCTTCGGTACAATCTCAGTGACTCTTCGAGTCACTGAGATTGTCTTACAACTGACTTCCCGGTGTCCGGTTAGGGTCGTGGCGACCGTTCATCGTAGATCAGGTGATCCAATGAACCATCCGTGACCTCTTTCGAGGGTCGCATTCGGATCAATGCCTCTTGCAACCAGCAATTCATTGCTCCCACCTTGCAATCCATCGGACCACCGTCTTTCCAGTCATTGTACTTGAGGATTTGAATCCAAGTATTGTAGGACTTGATTGCGACCGGCAAGCCGTTGAGCGTTCCATGAAAGAACACCCACTTGCCCTTATTGGCTTTTCGTTCCTTATTAAAGGCTTTCAGCAACTCTTCCATTGTTCTCTCCAAATTTTGTTGTTTTGTGTCTTACAACTCACTTCCCGGTGTCCGGTTAGTGACCAGTGATTTCAATCACAAACGTCCCAGATTCTGGGCTCCAAGTCACATTGTATCGCAAGCCATTTTCCTGCAATCCGGCAACCACTTCGCAAAACGTGGCAATGTTGTCAATTCGGATTGTGTTCATTTTGAATCCCTTTCAGTTGTTTGTGTCTTACAACTCACTTCCCGGTGTCCGGTTGTGTCGTTCTCAGTAACTCGAAGAGTTACTGAGAACGACATTTAGCCGTTTGATTCGGCTATTGCATTTCGGCGCAATGCCCCCCGTGTCCTTTGCCGCTTCAAGCGACTGTCGTTGTGGACTCCGGCACCGGAAACATGGGCCATGTGTCCCCAGCCAATCTTAGAGTCGTCCAGTTTGATAATCATCTTCCCGGTGTCCCGTTTGGGCATCACCATCGGCTGTGATTTTCCTTTTCGCTTTGACATGATTCTCTCCATTGCTTAGAGTTACTTAATGTTTCTTATAGTACACTTCCCGGTGTCCGGTTACAAGACACTTTAAGAAACTTACAGTTACTTCAAGCAACGCAAAATTTGCATTGGAGTCGCTGCAAGCCAACTTTTTCGCCGGGGAAGGACTAACGCATAGTGGGACTAGGTTCCACCTTCCAATTGTTTGATGCGCCTCTCTTGCGCTTCTCAACTACAATCTTTTGTGGTCGTGTTGTCCTACAATGTACTTCCCGGTGTCCCATTAGAGCATCTGAAAGATCAATTCAGGTACAATCTAAGGGGTCTAGCAGGCTTTACAGGGCGTTTAATAACCCTACACCGTATCCATTCCCCTTATCCGTAGGTTCTCCTTACATTGAGTGTCTCGATTGATTCGTACAACGCTTCCAGCTTGCTTCTTTCTGTTTTCCCTGATTCCATGACATTTGCTCTCAAACAAGTATCGCCGGGAAGTAGTTCCACCCAGACAAATTCATCTTGTTGTGGTTGCAATTCATAGAATGCAATTCGGTAGTCATACTTGTCACGTTCACCACCGATGCAAAAGCATTTGATTTGTCTGGAATAGTCAACCTTGATTCCGGTTGATAACTCCATCAGGCAGGCATTGCCATCCATTATTATTCTCCATTGTGGTTGTTATTAGTGTTCTCTTCTGGTTCACTTCCCGGTGTCCGGTTAGGCCGCTTTCTTTTTCTTCTTTCCGAAGACTAGAGTTGCTGGCAATTTCCGTTCACATTTTCGGGGCATAGGTTCGGTTCTCATTGGCACTTTCAATGATTGTTTCAATTCCTCAATCCCTTTGGCAACTTGTGGGAATTCAGTTTTGAAACTCTCTTCGCTAGTCTTCCCGGTGTCCAGTGCTTGCCGCACGATTCGAGTGATGAAACCTTGAAGGTATTTCCTGAATTTCTTCTCTAATCGGAATTTCTTGAGATACCGTTCAGCCTGATAGGTGAAGGCATACAGGATACTCCAACCGTACAAATTTTGTGTTGCCTTCTTTTGGCACGTTCCATCGCCGTCACCTAGTTGTCTTTCGACAATTGTATTTGGTGGTAGGGTGATAGTCAGCACTTCCCCGGATACATCCATTTTCATCCCCGGAGGCAGTTCACATACACCATCGGCTTTTTTCGCCAATCCTTCGAGATGTTTGAATGCTGCAAAGGTCACGGCACGTTGTTTTTGGTCGAACTTCATTTGTTTCCCTTTCGGTTCAGTTGTCTCTTACAACTCACTTCCCGGTGTCCGGTTCTGCCAACATTTGTCTCAGTTGTTTTCCCGGTCCAGTGATTCCAGCCCATTCACCGTAGGTTCTTCCCCCAGCGATATTGCTGATTGGTTGATCCAATTCGGCTTGTGTTGGTGGTTGCTTGGCTTGGTGTCGCCATCCATTGACGTAGGATACAGGAGCGGAGGCACATCCGAACAATTTCTTCATTTTCTTCCATTCGGCGATGATTTTGGGCTTATCTGTGAAAGCCATTCGATCATACATCCGTTTGTATGTCATACTCAGTGTCAATCCGTTCTGCCATCCCAGACGAATAGCGAGAATTTCCTTGTCAGATGTTTGTTGTCCAGCGATCATATTTTTCCCTTTTCGGTTCAAGTATCTCTTACGGTTCTCTTCCCGGTGTCCTACTCTTCCAGTTTGGTGAGTTGATTATCTCAGTTAAGGTCATTTCCATTTGTTGTTTCCTTCTGGTTCACTTCCCGGTGTCCGGTTCTGGGAACTTTAGATTGTACTTGTCAATGAGAATATCTCTCACACGTTCCCGGTCGAGTGAGTCAAATTCGACATTACCCTGATTTTCGAGCAAGATTTTGGTAGCTTCACAGATTTGCAGCCGTGTTGCTCCCATATCGTAGACACCATCAGTTCCGTAGAATTGGTGGACATATCCCACGAATTCGACTACAGCAATCCCGATTCGTTTTTGTTCGTTTGTAAGCATTTTGTTTCCTTCTGGTTCACTTCCCGGTGTCCGGTTAGCGTCGTCCTCGTTCCCGGTCTACGAATTGTAGTCCACCATTTTGACCAACTCGCACGGTTGCGGATTGCAGGTCTTTATTGTCTCGATAGTCTTGTTCGGTGCTTCCCCTTGCAACATGCAAGTTTACCGGAAAGTTGTTCTTACTTCCAGAGTCAGGCACTTCGATCAGTAATTCACCAGTAGTTTTGTCGAAACTGATTACATTACCGGGTTTTCTCACGTCGATCTTGAGTATCATTTTTGTTGTTCCTTGTTAGTGGTTGTTACACTTCTCTTCCCGGTGTCCTGTTCTTAGGGCTTTGTGATTCCCCGTTCCATGAGTTCAGTATCGGCATCAATACCCCTCTTGGCACACTCTTCACGAGCTTCGTAGTAGAGAGATTTGTCGTCACCGCTTCTCATTGGAGCTTTTTCGGCTTCATCGGCGAGAACATTTTTCACTTGATTGTCTGTCAGGTTTGCACAGTAACTCATTTTGATTCCTTTTGTTGTGGGTTGTTGTTACGACTCACTTCCCGGTGTCCGGTTAGTCGAGATACACACCATTTTCTCTTCGGATTTGATTCAATCGTGCTTCAACTTCATAATCCCAATCTTCTGTGATTAGGGTTGTACCGTTGTAGAGTGTCAACCACTCATCATTTTCGGCATGTTTTTCGACTCTGAAATTCTCATCCGACTGTTCATTGATTGCTTCGAGCAGAATTTTGATCTTGTCCATTGTGTTTTCCTTTGTGGGTTGTTGTTACACTTCCCTTCCCGGTGTCCGGTTAGGCTGGCAATCCCATCAATTCTCGTTCATGTTTCAGGTCGGAGAATTCGAGTTCAAGACCTACTTGAACCCATTCCCCGGCTTGTTTTCGTTCCCACGGTTCATTGTCTACCCGTTTGAACACGCAATTGAGACCACACCCATCATCGGCCCAGAGCGATTCTGATTGTTTTACTTCACCTTCAGCGTATGATTTTCGGACATAGAGCAGGGTTGATTCTTCATTCCATCCCTGTTGCACTTGTCCAGCGGCTTCCAGTAATCCCGCACACATTTGATTGATTACGTTGATTGCGTAACCTTGGCTGAATCCGAGTTTTTCTTTCAAAGCGAATAGCATGACTCTCATTTGTTCTCTCCTTGAGGTTGTTTGTCTTACACTTCTCTTCCCGGTGTCCTATTCGTTAGATGTTTCCAATTTTTGCATTCTCGTTTTGGTTTGGTTGACCATCGAGTTGAGCGTAGATTGAGCGGTATGAGCAGTTTGACCACACCAGTTAGCGACGAATTCGTTGCCCTCATTGTCAATGTAGACGAACATTTGATTGATTTCGCCTCTTAGTTCAACATGGGCACCTTTTGGAATCTTGTTCCATTCGATGTTAGCAGTTGGAAAACTCATTTTGTCGTTCCTTTGTTGTGTTGTTGTTACGCTTCACTTCCCGGTGTCCGATTGACCATTGGAAGGGATTGATTTCGGGTTTCTTTCCGATCAATTTGTCGATCAGCACATCAATGACAGCATTTCCGCCTGTTCCGGTCAAGTCTCCGAGTGTCAATTCGTTCATTTCGTTGTTCTCCAGTTTGTGGTTGTCTTATACTTCTCTTCCCGGTGTCCTATTCGGTTGGCAGGAATCCAGTAAGATGCAATACTTCATCAACTTCCGCTTGATTGAGGGAAGCGAGTTCTTTCCGCTTGATTCCGAGGTATCCCTCACAGAATTGTCGTGGTTTCTCGATTTCGATGTTTCGTTCGGATGGTGGACGATCATCGGTTTGCGCCATCTTAATCAGCAAGAGACGCAAACTATCCATCAACTTCTGACTGACTAGCACTTTGGAATCGTTCATTTTTGTTTCCTTTGTTTCCTTTGTTTGGGTTGTTGTTACGACTCTCTTCCCGGTGTCCTGTTGGCCGAGATTCGGGTCGGTGACTGGTTTTTCTGATTTGATTGTGTCGGTATCGTCAATGTGTCTGATTCTCCATCCCCATGATGGAATCACAACAATGACATAATTTTCGGTCACTTTGGGTAGTGGTCGGATTTGTCCTTCGTACCAATCACCAGTATCATAGTCTGGACGTTGGCAACCGCCATTGAATCGTTTTTTTCCGTATCCACCGATTGTTGCGGAGCTTCCAATATAGCCCCGGAAGTGGATTTTCGTACCCATCCCATCTTTCCAGAACTGTCGTGCTTCCCTCTTGCACTTTTTCTCGTTCCATTCCTCTTGCGGATAGGTGTAGTATTCGCTTTTCCCCAGCATTGTTCTCTCCAAATTTTGTGTTGTTGTCTTACAACTCTCTTCCCGGTGTCCTATTGGAGCAACTTCATCACTTGATCTAGTTCATCCTCTTGTGGTTTGTTCTCTATTTCGCCATTGACGGAAACAACCATGCCAGCGGCACAATCAGGACCATCATACTCGAATGCTTCGTTTGCATCATCGAGATTAGCGATCAGATAAATCATCGCCATTCGGAGCAGGAATTTTTCACGTTCATTCATACGTTTTCTCCATCTTTCAGGTCAGCATGGTCTGTGACTGGGTTTGTGTCATTAAGAATATGTGGTTTGCGGAATTTGAAGTTTTTGTCAAGGTGCGAATCGCCACCCATCCACTCAGTTTGAGGAGTGAACATATACGATTGACCGTTGAGGGCTTCAAGCGCAGTTTCGGTGACTTGAATTGGTTTCCCTTCGGTTTGGCCTAACTCACACAACAGTATCACCCTTACGGCTTCAATGTCCTTGCTGGCTTGTCGCCACAGTGCAGCGGCTTTTGCCCATTTTTCGGCTGTTTCGTTGTCAATGTGTTTGCTCATTTTGTTTCCTTTGTTTGGGTTGTCTTACAACTCTCTTCCCGGTGTCCGGTTATTCTCGCATCGTCTTGGTGAATTCGGAATGAGGAATGAAGAACGTGAACATATTCTGTTCCCACGAGCTTACATTCTCTCACATCATCATTCATTCGGACGATGTGTCGTTGATCTACTTCCCGGTGTCCGATCCACTCCATCAATTCATCGTTTCTCAGTGGAAGCAATTGTTTCAGTGCTTCGGTGAGTGATTCAGGATGATAGGTTGATCCGAGAATGGTACAATGGGTAAAGTCCCACCACGTTACTTCGCCATCCATTTCGGCAATATCGACTGACATTCGATCTTCGTCGGTGACAATTTCGAGTCCATGAGGACCGGCTTCGATAGTGGCATTCCAGCCAGCATCTTTCAGTGCTTGTTCAAGAGCTTTGATCATTTGTTTCTCCAAATTTTGTGTTGTTCTTACAACTCTCTTCCCGGTGTCCTATCCGGCGAGCAGAGAAACGTCTCGCAACCAATCAGTACCCGGCACCAGTGCTGACTTTGTTCCCGATTCTGCTTTTTTGAATTCGTAGTGTTCATCCATCATTTTGAGAAACTGGTTGAGCATACTGATTGCGATAACAAGTCGCATTGTGTTACACTTGACCAGCACTTGAATGGATGGATTCACTTTTATCATCGGTTCAACGTCATCACCACAGATGTAATATCCATTTTTTGTCAACTTGCTGGCAAGAGCAGGATTAGTGGCTTGAATCTCGTTCAGATGTCGTGGCATTGTTCTTTCCTTTGTTGTGGTTGTCTTACAACTCTCTTCCCGGTGTCCGATTAGCGTAGTAAATCGAGCAACGAGCGAAGTCCCATCAGATAGTTGCTTAGCAACGACCGGATATCGTTATTCCACCAATCGTGTATCTTGGGAGTGAAGATATACAGCGTCCCGTTATGTGCTTCTGAATAGACCAGAATCGCATCGTAGGGAGGTCCGAAATTGCCTTCGATATGGCTTGCGACTTCCCAGATAACACGATCAACATGAGGAAAATTATTTCCGAGTGCGATTGTGTGTTGGTTATAGTCATCGTCCAAGTCACCAAACACTTCCATCGCTTCACTGAAATCGGTCAACTTGAAAAGGTTGATGGATTCAAACCGATAACCGTAAGGTCGCATTGATTCACAGTGCGGTTTGGTAGGAGTTAGTTCTGCTATCATGTTGTTTCCTTTGTGTTGTGGTTGTCTCTTACAACTCTCTTCCCGGTGTCCGATTAGCAGAACTCATCCCGCCAAACTTGAATCAATCGGTCATACTTGGCATGATCTTTTTCGATGATTTTGGCATCGAATGCTTTCACCCACGATTCCGGTTTGCCGGGATAATCAATTTTGTATTGTTTGTAGGCTTCTGCTTCGTCGTCATACCACTGATCATTGTAGGACCATGCGCCCTTACAGTCACGACCATGATAGAAGTGTCGTCCCCACGGGCTAGGATCATTGAATCCTAGTGGACCGGGATGATTACATTTCGTGTTCGGGCAAGCAAGTAGAGCAGGCATTTCGTTTCTCCTTTGGTTGTTGTTACACTCTACTTCCCGGTGTCCTATTCGTCGAAGAACGTGTCATCGTAGAGGCACCGAACGACGGTTCTGGCAAGACCTTTTGCTGTCTTGTCGCCACCATGCAAGTCATATCGACCATCGGCGTTTGGCTTGAGTCCGAACAGTTGAATTATTCGGTCGCCAGCCTGTTGTGCCAATTCATCATCAATCAGGTCCAATTCTTTCAGATTCTCGATTGTCTGAAAGACTTGTTTTTGGTGATCGTAGTCGGCGGCTGTCTCTTCGAGTTTGTCAAAGTAGGCATCTTGTGTTGTTGCGCCAGTCAACTTCACGAGTCGATTGACAATGTTCTGTAATCGGAACTTCATTTGTTTTCTCCAAGTGGTTGTTGTTACGGTTGACTTCCCGGTGTCCTATTTGTGTTTGAGATCAGTGATCTTGAGGAAATCACCACGTTCTGGTTGAGTGAGAATGATTGTGTTGTCATCATCTTCACCTAGCATTCTGGCTTTCACACCTTTCCAGTTCAGGTATATTTCCTTCCCGGTGTCCGGTCCATCAAGGAATTCAGATACCATGTCACCAGTTTGGCGAGTCACCTTACGTCGAGTGATTAGTTTACCGGCCTTGACCATGTTCACATCACCACAAAACTCAGCGGTGAATTCAGTGCCGACTGGCAACATTCGTTTCAGTCCTGCAATTGAAAGGTTCATTTGTCTCTCCAAATTTTGTGTTATTGTCTTACAACTCACTTCCCGGTGTCCGGTTAGTGGATTGTTCCCGTACCGAACGGTTCGCAGGCGGATCGTGCTGCTTGAGCGGCTTTGTTTGCCGTCTCATAGGCTTCACGCTTCTCTTCAATCTCTTCAAACGTCCAATCATCCCGGCGAACGTCTTGTTTGATGATATCCTTGATTGCCGTTCCTTCGAGGTTGGCAATATAGACGCCAACTTCGTGATAGATGCAACCACCTTGACCATTGTTCACGCAAGTCTTGACCATCCATTGAAGATTGTAGTCGTTGCGACTGTGCATAATCAGGTGAGCATCAGGATCGTCAAACTCTTTTGTCAGGTCATGCAACTTGGCGAGCAAGCTACCATCCACCTTGAGGATTTTGCATCCCACCAGTGGTTGAAAAACTTCGATCAACTTCGAGTAGAGTTCGTTGGCAATCCGGTGACAGTCATTGACTGCTTTGACTTTGGTTTTCAGTGCTAGTTCAAATCGGTCCATTTTGTTGTTCCTTTGTTTGGGTTGTTGTTACAACTCTCTTCCCGGTGTCCTATTGGCCCAAGTTTTTGTCGGTGATTGGTTTCTCACCAGAGATTGTATCAGTATCGTCAACGTGTCGGAGTCGCCATCCCCATGATGGAATCACAACAATGACATAGTTCTCAGTGACTTTGGGTAGTGGTCGGATTTGTCCTTCCCACCAATCGCCATCGTGAGTACATCCACCATTGAATCGAGTTTTCCCGTATCCGCCAATTGATGCTGAACTTCCAATGTAACCCCGGAAGTGGATCGGTGTTCCCATCCCATCTTTCCAGAACTTACGACTTTCACGTTTGCACTTTGCTTCGTTCCACACCTCTTGCGGGAATGTGTAGTATTCACCTTTGCGAATCATCGTTCTCTCCTTTGTGTTGCGGTTGTTATACTACACTTCCCGGTGTCCGGTTAGCTTGTCATTTCCTTTGCTTTGGGCAAGAGTCGGAGAATTCGACCACTCACATATCCGAACTGGACGGTTCTTCCAGTCTCTTCAAAGTATCCAGCGTCGATGAACTGTTGCACGAGTCCTTCGTTTTCGCTGTATTCCTTCGCCACGAATTCATCTTCGCTTTCGAGGGTATGTTCAGTGCATACGCTGACTGTAGCGTATGGTTCGAGGAACTTACCATCCTCAGTCCGAGACATAATCTGGACGGCGAGCTTGTTGTCGCTGGCGTAGCGGTCAAACTGAAATTGACCTTCATGCTTGGTGTTGAAGTGAATGAAAGTGATCATTGTTTTCTCCGTTGTGGTTGTTGGTCTTACACTTCTCTTCCCGGTGTCCGGTTAGTCTCGCACGAATTCCGAGAATGTTCGGTCACGTTGTGGAACTTTCTTGTACTCTTCCAGACGTTCGGCGGAAATCTCTTCCCATCCTGCCCCTTTGCACATATAGTAACGAATGGTGTCACCGTTGGGAATTTCCGCTACATCACCCATACTGACTGAACAGCATTGTCGAGGTTGGAAATCGTTCTGTCCCCAGTAGAAGATTCTTTCGAGCAATCCGAACACAGACTTTCCGTGTTCAACCACTTCATTGTCAGGTACTTCGACTGGTCGAGGGTTTTCCCAATCATCAGGATTATTGGCGAGCAACTGGACGTTGTAGATCATTTCTTTTCTCCGTTGTGGTTGTTGGTGTCTTACAACTCTCTTCCCGGTGTCCGATTACCACCTTGCCCAGACTGGCAACACATCG
>Ga0209501_10002276_pt1 | contig 20295 bp, 21 predicted proteins | sample ArcticOcean_MG_C_4_FD_187434 | JGI IMG/M metagenome (GOLD analysis project Ga0209501, IMG submission 187434) | Marine microbial communities from western Arctic Ocean - ArcticOcean_MG_CB4_134 (SPAdes) (version 2) | ecosystem: Environmental > Aquatic > Marine > Oceanic | place: Arctic Ocean...
GCCATCGGAGACGATTTCTGTAGAGTGGACTTCATCGGTTGGTTGTACGCCCGCTGTCGATTTGTTTTCATCCGACGGGCGCAGCGTCACCGGCCTCTCTGGAGGGGGGCTTTTGACGGCCGGTGATAGTTCATCGCGTCAAATTCTATGGGATTCGGTAGGCAGCGCGGGGACTTCTGGCCGGTTGATTGGAAATGCGACTTGTGGTGGTGGTGAAGCTGTGGCGCTTGACATCGATTTCTTTGTGATTGGGCAACGGTTGACATCTGGGACTCACAACGCTGATATTCCCTACGAAGGAAACAGTTTCATCGAGGTCCCGCTGGAATTCGAAGGCAGTGGGAGAAGACTCTACGATGTGCGAATTGAAGGACCATTGGAGAGAATTACAACCACTGCCGATTCTCAGACTCTAACCGACGGCTCAATTGTCAATATCTCCATCGACCCGAACGGGTTGTTGTCGCCCGGTATGCTCGCATCGGGCGACATTATTCTGCGAGACCAAGATGGCCTCGAGCAATCGATTACAGTCGTACTGACTGCTGAACAGTTTGAGCAAGGAGGCGAAATCATCCGCTTCTTTTCCGACCCTTCGAATATCATCATGGTGATGGCAGGAATGTTGGCGCTCTCCGTCTTGCTTGGGATTTCAGGCAAAAAAGGTTCGGGTATGTCGAGAATCAGAAATGCTGCGAAGCGAAAAGTGAACATCGAGAAGTTACCCCGTGCAACCGGTGAATCATATTCTCCGACCGGAGGTCCATCGCGGCCTTCCGGCCCAAGGGGTGAGTACACCGAATCAAATGTCACTCCATCAAATCTGAAAGTGGATGTGAGTCAAGATGAGAGGGTCGAGATGCGCCCCTCAAACCTGCGGCCTGACGGTGGGGTGAAACCTAACCAAACTGCTGGAGGTGGCCAAGGTGTTGACCAGATGCGCCAAGCTAGCCTAGACCCAACTGTAGGTGTGGGGCAAGGTCGTAAAAGCAGCACAGGATTTTCGGACCCCAATTCGATTCCCGATTTGGAAGACCCCTGAGGCCGTGGGCTGTCCAATTGTCCAGACTAAGGACAGATTTACTTTCATGAACCACGAATTTTGTGTCAGTCGAGAGTAGGCAGCGGTGTAATCAGATTCGGCCCATCGTTGGCGACTGAATTGACACTCTTTGCGACTGCAAAATGGTCGATATTCAAGGCACAGGGGTGCACTTTGTCGGTCGAAACCAACTCCATTGCTACCTCACTTCCCACGCTTGGGTCGAGCCACGCTGCCCAATCTTCTGGTGCAATCAGAACAGGCATTCGATGATGCAGTGATGAAAGATGCTCGGCTGCTTCGCAGGTGAGAATTGTGAACGATTCGATTGCATCACCAGTTGTCGAGGACCACGACGACCAGAGACCGGCGAGGGCGAGTGGACGCTCATCGAGCGGATGAATCCAATGTGGTTGCTTGCCGCCGACGGTTTTAGTCCATTCAAACCAACCATCGGCTGGTACGATGCAACGGCGGCGGGTGAAACTTGACCTGAAAGTCGGTTTTTCGTGAGCGGTTTCGCTGCGAGCGTTGAATGGTCGATGACCACCGCTCATCTGCTTCGCCCATGATGGTAGAAGCCCCCATTGCATAGGTCGCATATGTCGGGGGGCGTCGCCTTGGATTCCAGCTGGCGGCGCAGCCACTACGACCGGCTGCCAACGAGTTGGCGGGATATTGTAGGATGGCTCTGGCGTGATGGCGTCGGGCAACCGCTCTGAGTCAAAGTGGAGTGCGAGAGTTTCTTGCCCCGAATGGAGAGCGAATCTGCCACACATTGGTTAGCGGATACGGTCGGTTGGCATCACGATTTCCCAAGCAGAATGGTTTTCAGTTTCACTATTGGTAACCTCTCCCTCTCCGACCGACAGGCAATACTTGTGGACGCCCTTGCTCATCTTCCCGGTGCTCAAATGCGATCGACTCCACCCCCCGAAGTCCCGTTGGCAACCGCCGAGGACATCCCCCTCACTACCATTCGTTCTTCAATCCGCATTCGCCATGCCGCTACTGTTCGACCCATGACACAGCGAAATCGAGGTCACACAGTCTCTCTTCCGAGCGGGGGCCCCACCTCATGAGAGGTGAAACTGAAAATGTGGGGCGCGCGTGGAACCAGACTCTCAGTGCCGGAAGCCACTCCAACGGCCATCAGCCGGAGGTCGGACAAGTCCGAGGTAGTGCCATGTCTCATTGTGATTGAAACCGCAAAGCCAAGTCTTGTTCACGCCGGTAGCCAATCTAGCAGAAAGACAAGCCTGTGCCCAATCGCTCGGTGCGAGCCATTCTGGCTGTAGCAACCACGGTGCGTGGTCCTCGCCGATTGGGCCATCATAGAGCCTCCATCGAGTGCCATATTTGAAGCCGGGGCGGGGCAGTAAACCTCGCATGAGAACATCCCGCAAAAGGTTGGAAGTAGCAACCTCGTCTTGCCCACCACTGAGCAGTCGAATCTCATCACGGTCAATCCAGGTTCCTTCGGGAATCGGTGCGCCGATTTGTTTCGCCATTTCACTCTCGCCGGGTAGTAACGCGCCGGATGAACTGTCATTAATCAGGGAGTCCAGATATTGAGGTAACTGAGATTCATCAAATCCTTTCATTGTACCCTTTGGGTCGCACACCTTCACTCTATAGGTGGTAACGCCCATTTCATCGTCTACAATCAAAACTTCTGCAATTCGCCCAAGAGCGCCGACTTCACTCGCCCACCGATGCAAGTCCAACCAGACGATTGGCTCGTCATCACGGACCCAAATCACCTCGGATTTCGGGTCGTTTTTTCGCACCTTGTCATTTCGAGCCCAGCGGAAAGCCCAACTCCCTTCAGAGACGATTTGCTCTTTTACCAGATGAGGGATATTTTGTGCAAGTACCACTTTTTCACCCGGGACTCTCATCGATTCCAAGGCGGCAGTTTCGTGCAGCAACCCATCCCTCTCTTCGGCCCTCCCCTCAAGCCACCCCTCGGTCAATTTCAAATGCCTGTGCCGAGAACAGAAGAGAACTTCGGAGTCGGTTAGCAAAAGACGGTTGTTGGGGTGTGGGCGCCCTAAGGTTGACTTGTCGTGCAACCGCTGTGCTGCGGGCCCATCGAGTACCCACCCATCTTCATGGGCAGTGCAAGGTCCGATACCGGATGTTTCCGCCATACCTCGCCGTCAAACCCTTCCGACTTGAGGCCATCGCCCTAATTTCGCCGTTAGTCTTGAAAGGCTGGATGGACTACAGGGGTCGAGAACATGGGTGTTCAGGGCAGACTTGGCGACTTCACGGTCGAGCAGCGCGTACTGCTCCACCTCTCAGACCATCCGCTTCAACGCTCCGAATGGGAAGGCAAACAAGAGCAGACTCAAGCAGGTATCAGCGAGGCAGTCGGCGTCGCTAGAAAGCACCTGCCTCGCACCCTCAAGCGACTACTCAGCGCCGGCCGGGTAGAGCAGGAAACCCGACATGTGCCCGGCGCCCGGCAACGCTGCCGTGTCTACGGATTGACAGCATCCGGCATCGAAGCAGCAAACCCGCTGCGCTCCACAATTGTTGACAGAGAGGTACTCACCGAGGGCGGCGAGACCACAATAGGTGCCATCGCCGGCCATGAGATTCCACTTTTAATCGTCTTATCCAGAATCGACAGAACTGGCAGGTATGACCCCGAACTCGGGGAAGTCGACAGACCGGAAGAGGAGGATGGCGGAACTTTGTATCGTAAGATTCTCCACCGCGCATGGAACGACGGCAAATTGACCAGCACAGAGCGAAACATGCTCGACGACCTCTCAATGCACCTCGGGATTGAACCCGACCGCTCCGACGAAATCGAAAAAGCGGTGATGGTGGAAAGGGTGGATTCCAATGAAGAACACATTCCAATTTTCATCGAAGTTCTCGAATGTGCCTGGTTGGATGGCGAAATTTCTGAAGATGAACAGGCGATGCTCGATTCGCTGGCCCTTGCTCTCGGCCTAGATAAGGGTAAAGCGAAAACTGTCCAAACAAATTGGATTGCAGACAACTCTTGAGGTGTAGGCTTCCGCTTGCTCATCAAAAGCTCGCCCGGATGAAATTCGATTGATGGGCGACCTTTCTCTTCGCAAAGCGGGCAGGGGATTCCCCCCTGCACCCCGTCATTCGATTCTTTGCTCGTTGGCATAGCGCGCGCTATTATTTGGGGTCGTCATTGTACAATTCTCGGTCGTCTCGATGCTCTTCGGCGGGGGGTTATTTGATTTGGAGGCGGCACTTCGCCCGGTTTACGGGGAGATGTCATGCCTGTTGTAGACGAGGTCGTGCAGGCGGAAATCGAGATCCTCCGCTCGTTGAAGCGAATGGTCGATTCGCCCTCTTCAAACAGTGTAATTCTGATGGGTGATGTGATCCTAGACCGCTACTTCCACGGATGGGCCAACCACCTCAATGCCTTCGCTCCCGCTCCCGTTGTCAAGGTAATGCGAACCAACGAAAGTGCCGGTGCTGCCGCCCATATCGCCCGCTCGCTCACAGACCTTGGAATGAAGGTGCGCTTCTTTGCGATTCTCGGCGGGGACGAAAATGGTCACATTGTCGCTCAGCAGTTGCATGAGGAAGGCGTGGACACCTCAGATATCCGAGTCGCAGCCCACCTTTCAACGGTGGCGAAGACGAGGATTTATGGAAGCAGAGAGAGTTTGATTGATAGATATCAATTGTTGCTTCAATTCGATGAGGAATCACAGGAAGAGATGCCAGAAAGCATCGTTCAGCGGCTGACTGATTCTGCTATAGAGGCGCTTCCTGGTGCCGGTGCAGTCGTGCTGAGTGATTACGGCAAGGGTGTAGTCAGTGATTCCGGCGCAGAGCGAATCATCACCGCTGCGAAGGCGGCGAAAGTTCCAGTTATTTGTGACCCAAAGTTGACCGGACTCCATCGAACTGTTGGGGCTACAGTTGCCCTCTTCGAAATTCGCGGGTTGGATTTGCTGCGCCGCAGAAATAATCTCAACGATGCAGAAGAGACTGCGGCACACTTCATCGCCGAGAACGATTGGCAAGGCATGCTTGTTCTCGGCGGCGAACATGGAGTCACCCTCTACCAAAAGGATGGGCCTCCCCTCAACCTACCTTGCCTCGTAGATGCCCCGATGCAACTCATCGGATTGCATGATGCAGCCGCTTCTGCGCTCGCGGTGGCGCTTGGGAACGGGCGCTCGCTCGCAGAAGGTGCGAGGCTTGCAAACGCCGCCTGCGAATGCATTTTGGCAGCCGAGGCTAGCCGAGAAGTCCTCGACCGCAAGACCCTCTCTACTCGCCTCGATGAACTCGCTTGGCAAATGCAGATTTCGGATCGGTGAACCGATGAGTTGGTGGATACTGCCGACCACGGCAGATATTGGATTGCGAGCGTTTGGCGCGAGTCCCGAGGTTGTAATCAGAGAGACAACCCTCGGCATGCAGTCAATTCTACTTTCAGAAGCAGGCGCGAAAGCCTTGCCACAACTGGTCAGGAAGACCGGTCAGTGGAGTGTAGAACGGCAGGGCGAGTTAGACAGAACTCTTGTGAAATGGCTCGAGGAAGTGCTCTACCAAGCCGAAATCGAAGGGCGTTGGCTGGTCGATTCACAGGTCCAAATAGGCCAGAACAGCCTTGATGCCCAAGTTTCCTATGTCGAGGCAGACGAGGTCGAAAGAGAGGTCGAAATCAAGGCCGTCACCCGTCACGAATTACTCTTTGATGCAGTACCAGCCGGTATTGAAATCCCCGGTGTCGAGCCGGATATTCCAACCTTCGTGGGGCCCGGATGGGTCGCCCAAGTCATCTTCGACATCTGATTTCATTCGGTGCTCTCACAACGGACACTACGGAGAAAGGGTTTCATCGGGTGTACTGGAGCGTACGGCAACAACGATGAAGTTGGTTTCAATCGTGATTTCCATCGCAGGAGTTAGCACATAACTCGGCGTGTTCATCGTTGTACCGTCCCTGAACAAGCACCCCACTATGCCACAAAGAGCGTTGTGTGCGTTGTGAGGATTTGGGTCCAAACCCAGCACTCCTCCAATCTGAAATTCGTTCATACGATTAAGTAGGAGCTCGAAAAGGGCAGAGCGTGTCTAAAGCCGCGACAATCGAGGTCCACGACTCCGTCGTCATGGGCGACCTCACCCAAAACATACGGGCAGACCGGCTCTGTTCGGCGTGTGGTTCAACGAATGCGGTTGTGATGGTTTGCCAGAGAGATGGCTGTTCAGAGGCCTTTTGTGAAGTGTGTCACCGCGATTGCAAAGTGAATTTACCAATTTACAATCCTCAAGTTGAGGCGGAAGCGTGGCACTCTCAACTCTCCAAGAGAGGGGAAGATTGGGGCCCAGACGCGCCGCTCGACTCATCAATGCCAAGCAGCAGCGAGCTTTTGATGAGTCGAGCGGAAGTCTTGGTGGAGTAGGCGAGCCCGAGGTGGGCGCTCGTTTTCGCGTTCGAGAATGCCTCCGTCTTCTCAACCCCGAGTCCCCAAGGCACCCAAGGCTCCGGGTTGGGCTGCTCCATTCCTGGCCTGGCCTTATCCCCCAGCTTGCGGTGCCACCAGACTCCTTCCGGATTCTGTTCACACCAACCTGAGTCACTTGAGGGCGAGGTCTCATAGTCCACGGTTGCTTCGTCCACGGCTCGTTTGCGCCGCCCTCGGGCGTTCGGACCACCAGTTGCGATTTGTGATACAGGGAACGCCAACTCCCCTCCTAGCCCGACTACAGGGCGCCTGTCAGCCCATTTGAACCCAACGCCAAGACCGGACGCTTTCCCAGTGTGGTAATCAGTAGTCGTAGATATTGTCCCAGTACTCATCAAGAATCGTAAGTGACTTCTCGACTGAGGTTACTGAGAGTGTTCCGTCCTCAGCGGTTTGTAGAAGCCTCATGTCCGTCAACTTGGCGAGAGCGTCATCAACTTCAAAGTCGATATCACGATTGAAAGTGGTAAACAACCACTTCTCAATGCGGTCATCTAACCGCTCTTCATTGTATCCTTTTTCCTGTTCTACGAGGAGAAAAGTGTAGGCAAGAAGCGCCTCCTTTACTTCTTGCTCTTCGCCTAAATCTACAATCATGTTGAGGACAGCAGCGTTGTTTGCCTGACCCTTGAAGTAGAGGTCCTTGGAAACTTGAGTCTGGTACTTTTCCCTAGTTTTTTGATAGGACATCCATGTCTTCATCATATAGGTTCCAAGAGCCGCGCAAATCCCGCCGATTAAGGAGAGCGAAGTGTCACCGGCACTTACTCCAATCAATAATGGCCCGAATTTCAGGGCCACAGTGACAAGCCCCCCAATCAATGGCGCTCCAATCTTGATTTTGTCCACACCGCGCATCATTGGAGAGGTGTTAGGAAAGATGGTTTCAAGGTCGAGTTTCGGGACTGTCTTGAACAGTCTGATGTGTAGCCCTCTGCCTTCGTCACCCTGATAATGCTTCATTCGCTTTCGCTCCTTGAACCACGGTTCTTCATGGAATTCAAGAATTTGAATGATGCGGTCGAAAGCCTCGATTGTGACGGCTTCCTTTTTCATTCCCAACATGGATGTGCGCTCATCTTCAATTGTCACCTCACCCAACTTGTACAATTTCATAGTGACGAATTCGTCAAATCGAACATCGAGGCTAATCGGAAAGACATCCTCGCCTTCAAGCGCTTGCTGCATCTCCTCGTCGCTGACCTTCTCCCAATTTCCATCGACCAAGTTGCCGTCGAGTTTCGCAAGAAATTCATCGCTCCCTGTAGTGTCGGGGATGCCGTCTTGGTCTGGGTCCATCAACTCGTAGAGCCGCTTAAGATTCTCAAGCCCTTGATGAGTCGAGTGGTGCCATATAGCCTCGAGCATCTGACTGACTTTCAACAAGCCATCTCGAGTTTCGCTACCAATTCCTTCGAGTTGGAATACAGCATCCTTGACCTTGGCACGTGAGACCGGGATGTACTGCTGGCGGGAATCCCCCTGGTGAGAGAGTTGACCATCCATGAACTGTGGATAATAGGCTGAGTGATTAGGGTTGTTCTAGCGACAATTCCTATTCCGCTTCATACTTTGAGGGGCATCCGGTGATGATTTCGTCGGCGAGCACTCGCCATTCACCACCTACTTGACTTAACTGTCCCTTGATGGCTACGACCCTACCCTCGTCGAAGGCGGGCGGGATTGCGCTGCTTGAGGCGTCGATGGTGAGGTTGTGAATTCCTCCTCCGAGGGTGAATTGGCGGCTGGCTGGGTCGAAGGAGTCGATGATGACTGTTCCTCGCAAGTGAACCTCGCCTGAGAAATCTGTGGGTTCATCCATTACTTCATCGACGCTGTATTGGATTTGAGGTTCATTGCCGAGAAGAACAAGACTGAACGCAACCACCGTGAACAAGCCGATGACGAGCAGGCGGTTGCGTCGGCTGAGTGCCATGTCACGCCCTGCCACCTGCTCCCGTTAAGCCTGTCTCCTTCCTTACAACGAAACATCGGCAAGGAGCCAACGTTGACTCGTCAAGTGTTGCCAGTTCTAGGACCCTCACACTTTCGCGAGTACATTCTGTCCTCGGGGTTCAGTCGATTGAATAGTCAGCAGAAGGAAGCCCTCTCTCAGCCACTAGTGGCTGAGGCCGAAATCGTCCTGTTGCAAGAGCCATCCACCTTCCATGACCGGCCCATCTACGCAGGTCAGTTTGTCACCAACCATGCAGAGTCCGCACATTGCAACCGAGCATGGCAGATATCTCTCCATAGCGGCGTAGCACTCCACGCCAGCATCAACCGCCATTTGTAGAACTGCTTTCATCATCGGTTCTGGCCCACATGTCAAAAGGACAGTTCGACCAGACCCACCCTCTTCTCTGTCGCCTTCGCCAACCCCGCTGAGGAGGTTTGGCAGGGGCCCAGTCGGGAAGCCCGGGGTACCGGAGGAGCCGTCGTCGGTGGTGATGGTGAGGCTGTCGCAAAGCGCTTCCATGCGAGAAATGAAATGGCATTCCGCTTCGTTTCTGAATCCCATAATTGCATCGATTTTGAGATTGTCTCCAAGTTTTCGTCGCCCATCCCTAGCCGCCATGTGCATCGGTGTTGAGCCGATTCCACCGGATACCAAGAGCAGCCTGTCGCCGCTGCTCATGCGTGGGAAAGAAGTTCCAAACGGCCCCCTAATTGCTAACCAGTCACCCGCCTTCATCCGTGTCAATTCGCCACTTTGCCTTCCCAAATCCTTGACTGTGAAGCCGAGAAGTGCGCGCCCTTCGCCGCCAGTGTCTGCGGCGATTCCCTCGTCCACTCCGGTGCGGTCAATTTTGACATCACCAACGCTGTATGGCTTTTCGGAGTGGTAGTTGGGGCGGCTCATGCCGCCGGTTGCGTCGTATGGATTCCAGCACATGAAATACTGGCCGGGATTGTAATCGGAGACCATTTCGGGTGGCACTTGCACCCAGAGTGTGACAACTCCTCCAGCCTCATGTTGAACTTCGATTAGAGGAACGGGTGTTGGTGAGGCTATCATTCCTCGAGAAGCGTAGGAGGCTGCCAACCGGTCGCAACAGCCGTCTGCCAACGCCTCAAGGTCAATTCCTTGCGGTCGGTTAGTTGGTGAGGCTCTGAGGGTCATGAGAGCCCCTCCAGTGAGTCGAGAGCGATTCCTCGCATCGACTCCAAGTCAGGATATCCGTTTTGGGCCATGAATTCGGCAAGTTCAGATTCAATCTGTGCGAAGACATCGACATCACCCCATACCAATGCGCTTCCAATTTGCACAGCAGAGGCACCGAGCATGATGAAGCGGGCTACATCAAGTCCTGTGGTAATCCCACCAATCCCAAGAATCGGGACTTCTGGAATCTCACCTCTCCGCATCGCTAGTGAAATTTCTGCCACCTTGCGCTGCGCAATCGGCCGAATCGCGGGGCCGGACATTCCGCACAGCAGATTTCCGATGACCGGCCTTCCAGCAAATGGGTCGACTTCAATCGCCGAAACCGTGTTGATGAGAGCCAAACCATCAGCACCAGCCGACAACGCCGCCTCCGCCTCTACAACTATGTTCGTTGTGTTCGGCGAGAGTTTCGCATAAACTGGAATATCCACAGCACCTTTCACAGCAGCGACAACTTCGCGAATTAGTTCGGGCTGCTGGCCGATGATGAGTGCCCGACTACCTGGCTTGGCGTGCGGGCATGAGAGGTTTAACTCAAGGCAGGAAGCTCCAGCATTGGCCATTTTTTCGGCCACCTCGACATATCCTTCAGCATCCCCACCGAAGATTGAGACCAACATTGGCTTGGCGAATTCCTCACCCTTTACAACTTCAGCAAATTTGTCAGCGCCTGGATTTGGAAGACCCATCGCATTGAGGATTACGGAGTCCATTGCTTCCACGCACACAGGTCCGGGATACATTTCCCGAGGAATAGGTCCAATCGATTTCGAGACCAGCCCACCAGCCCCACTCGCCGACACTCGATGGAGAGCAGCAGCGCTTCCACCTTGGATTCCTGAGGCGAGCATCAACGGATTTGACATTGAGAGACCGGGTATGTCCACGCCGAGGTCTGCCATCTTGCTCCCCTCTCCGTTCTGCCGGTACTCTTCAAGCGTTCCGTCTACTCCGCACACGCATGGCTGCACTCCATGCTTCGCTCTCTGAGGCTGCGCGCCGGCTGCTCCGCACTGAAAATTGCACCCTCGAAGTTCCCCCCGAGTTCACCGAACAGGCCAACTCCCTCGCCCTCCACATCTCCGACTCACTCCCTGCCTTGATTAGGGAGCCACAAGTTCTCTCAGAGGTTGGTTGGAACTATATCTGTATGAGATGCGATGGAGAATTGATTGCAAGAATCGGTGGTCCAGAACCTGCTATGGCCGTCTGCTGGATTCCTGCGGGCCGGGGTGAATGTGGAGAATCGTGGGAACTCCTGCAGCAACTTGTTCACGATTTGTTGGAGGCTGGATACCCCGGCTGTGTTGGTTGCGCCGGCCCCGCGGCGACTGAACCGTGGGATGAAGTTGCGAGGCGTGGCGAGTTAAGATGACGAATCCAGCCGCGAGTTTCTAGGTGATGTGTGCCTGCGATCTCGGCACAAAGCGTGCCAGTATGTGGTTTCAACTCATCGGGCTAATATCGCAATTGTAGAGGGTAAACACTCCACTAATACGCAATCCAAGGGCTACGCTCTTTATTCAGCGCCTGTTGCCTAAATTATCTGAATTCACTCAGAACTACCCAAAAAGGCGCACTCTATGAGCCCCCAAGGGAAGATGATGATTCTAAGTGCTAGTGCAACAGTATCGTTGTGTCCACGGTCGCGAAGGCGTGGGACCCAAAGTCCAATTGACGCCACCATCACAATTACCATTCCGATCGTACCGATAATTGCAACTCCTGCAATTCCTGCAATTGTACTAATTGCAATGTTAATCACCATCAACACAATCGTTCCAATCCACCAATCTTTTATCCCGTATCTGATGCTTGAATCAAACATCATATGTCCTTTAATATCCATATCTATTACCATCTAGGTCTAAACCTAAATCCACCGGGCCTCCATTTATCATATAAACAAATACCCTGTTCATAAGAATCAGCATTAAATTTTTGAAGAACTCACATTAATCCAACTGCCTCAAATCCCTCCGCACGCGAGTGTGCGCAGGGAGAAATCAAAGTCGCCTCTGCGGGGGGACATAGTCCCCCCTATTCCGGCAGACTTCTTCCGCCGACCAACATGGTTTATCTATGGTTGTCCGACCGGGGCAGAACCGGATGCGGCAGAAGGTGACAGTGGAGCAGAGATTCCCGAATCATCAACTTCGCATTCCCTCGCGTGCGCGCGTAGCGACTGAAATGGGGCTGGAAATGGCGGCCTCAATTTCTTGTGAAATCTTGGCTGAATCTCCGGTAACCCAGAGCAACTCTTGGGAAGCCAGTTTGGTTAGAAGGTCGTCTTGGGGCGACCAGTTGGAGGAGTGAAAATGGATCTGTTAATTGTGGAATCAAATGCGAAGGCGAAGACTATCCAGAAGTATCTCGGTAAGGAATACATCGTCCGCGCTAGCAAAGGCCATGTCCAAGACCTCCCTTCCGGTAAGCACGAGCACGCTCGCAAGGCTATGTGGGCCGCTGGAAAAGATCAGTTGCCTAGCCCGCCATGGGACTGGACTGAAAGGGCAAAGGGGATTATGGCTGGAATTCGAAAGGAAGCGAAGAAGGCAAAAGTCGAGAACATCTTCATCGCTACTGACCCTGATAGAGAAGGGGAATTCATCGCGTGGCGTCTTGAAGAGATTCTAGGCGACATCGCAGATGTCCACCGAATTACTTTCCATGAGATTACTAAGCCTGCAGTCGAGGCTTCTCTTGCTGACCCAGGCGAAGTGAACATGCATCTTGTCGATGCGGCGAAGGTTCGCCGGTTCATGGACCGACTTGTCGGATTCAGAACCTCAAAGTTTGCTCGCTCGTGGCGACTTCAGTCGATGGGGCGTGTGCAAACGCCGACTCTCGGCTTCGTCGTGGACAAGGAGTTGGAGCGAGAGGCGTTTGTGCCTACTCCCTACTTTGCGGTAAAGGTAGACGCTCAGGCTATCCAATTCAATGCAAGGTTTCACGAAAGTAAGGACAAGGAAGCGTGGCGCGACCAAGATGGAAAGTTTGACGCAATTCGGACTAATGACAAGGAACTCGCTGAGCAGGCGTTCCAAGCACTCACCGATAACGAGCATGTGACGATTGACGCTGTTAAGGCTAGTCAACCGACCCGTCGTGCTCTGCCACCGTTCACAACCGATGCCATGCTACAAGCCGCTGGTAGCCGTTGGAGTTGGACTCCAGCCCAGACGATGCGCTCTGCTGGCGAACTATACAATGGCGGGCACATCACCTACCTGCGAACAGATTCAACACGGACAAGTGCTGCATCTAGAGCGACAGTCCGTGAGGCAATCGAACGGAATTGGGGTAAAGACCACCTTGGAAAAGGCGTCCTTGGTAAGGAAGATGGCGCTTCACAGGATGCTCACGAGGCGATTCGACCGACCCGGCCGGAAATTTCTCAACCCGATGATTTGGATGACCAGCAAATGAAACTCTACCGATTAATTTGGGCTCGCTTTGCAGCAAGTCAGATGAATGAGTCACGCTCGGAAAGACGCTCCCTAACCACCTCTGTCGATGGCTTCCCACGCCCACTCACTGGCACGGTCTCATGGCGAGTGCACGCCGGTTGGGAGGCAGCATACGAGGGTATGGAAAGGTCAACACCGCGGCTAGAACCACCTTCGTTTTCAATCGAGGTAGGTGACACGATTACAATCGATGAGGGTGATGAAAATCCGACTCTCGTCGAAGACGAAACCAAGCCACCTCGCCGATTTAGACAACACACTCTAGTCGCTGAAATGAAGGAGAAAGGAATTGGAAGGCCCTCTACCTACGCGACTACGATTGCGAAGTTGCTTACTCGAAAGTATGTCATCGAGGAGGGTGGTTCTCTACAACCTACAGATGTTGGAAGATTGCTGTGGACACAAGTCGCACCGATGTACAGCGAGGAATCAGAAGAGTCAACAGTTGCATTCCTGTTTTCAGCAGAATTCACTGCCCATATGGAAAACCGACTGGACAAAATTGAGGTCGGCGAGAGGACAGGTCATTCGGTTTGGGATGGTTTCACAGCCCACTTCAAAAGTCTACACACCAATGCTCAGGAGCGCCGTCGCCAAACACCTACTCCGAATCAACTCACAAAGTTCGATCGGCTGACATCAAAGCGTTCCAAGAAGGACCGTAAGAAAATTCTTGACGGCCGAAAAGCGGAAGAATTGACTGGCCCAGAAATGAGTGAACTCATCAAGAAGCTGCTCGAAGAAGGCCCACCACCAGCAACTGACAAGCAGACCAATTTCATCATCAGTTTAGTCGACCAAATTGGAGACATTCCGTTGGACGACGCTCTTGAGATGGTCGAGTCCAAGGACATTTCATCACTTTCGATGGAGCAAGCGAGTGACCTGATTGGGAAACTCATCGAGATCAGAGATTCAAAGCCTCGGCCAGCGAGTGAACCTCAACTGAAATTGTTGGCAGCAAAGGCGATTGAGACCGAGATGAGTGAAGCCGACATGTGCAAACTCGTAGGTGCGAAGTCGTTTGAAGAATTGACGGGAGGCCCGAAAGGGAACGCTAGCGAACTCATCGGTTTCATGATTGAGAAGACAGGCGGTCGCCGCAAAGGTCGAGGCCGACGCCGTGGAAAAGCAAAGGGCAAGGGCAAGGCCAAAGGAAAGGGCAAGGCCAAAGGAAAGGGCAAGGGCAAGTCCGATTGAGCCGGAGAGCCTACCTGAATCCACTGAGGTAGAACCCTAAGGCCAGCCGATCAACCAATCAACCAACCAACCGACCAACCGCTCATTGACAATTTGTCGAAATGGCACATTGCCTTTCCTACCAACCAAAGTTCCTTCGGGAATAACCATGATAGGGGAGAGTCAGTCGCAGAATGGTGGGTGACATGATGGAATTTGATGTCGTCATTGTCGGCGCAGGTCCTGTGGGCGGCTATCTTGGGAGCCGACTAGCCAAAGGCGGCCTCAAAGTATTGATGCTCGAAGAGCATGATGAAATCGGCCGCCCCTTCCAATGCGCAGGCCTTGTGACACCTGCAGCAATGGCTCAAGTTTCCCTAGAATCTTCAATCCTGTCGTCTGTTTATGGAGCGCGGATACACAGTCCTGGTGGAACCGCTGTCGAAGTGGGTACTCCCGACCGAATTCGTACCCATGTGGTCTGTCGAAAAATGTTCGATGAAGGAGTGGTCCGCCAAGCGATCGACGCTGGCGCAGCCCTCTGGTTAGGCTCAAAACCGGAATCTGCAGAAGTCTCTGATTCGGGGGTCAGCCTAGTGGTTTCCCGAAGAGGTGTTCCAACTCCAGTTTCCTGCAAATTACTGTGCGGCGCAGATGGCGCACATTCGTGGGTGCGCCGCAAATTCCGCATGGGTCGTCCTAAGGAGATGATGATTGGATTCCAAGCAGAAGTAATTGGTTACGATGGCGCAGAAGGATTGCTCGACATGTATACTGGCGATTTGGTCGCCCCGGGCCTCTTCGCTTGGGCGATTCCGAGTGGGCGAAGTTGGCGAATCGGAGTTTGGGCCCGCCCTTCTGACCTCAATGGCAGGAGTTGTGAGCACCTCTACGACGCCCTGTTAAAACATCCAATTTGGGCGAGCCGATTTGCAAACTGTAAGGAAGTTGGCCGTTATTGTGGCCCACTTCCGTGCGGCATCGTTGCTAAGCCGAGCAAACAGAGAGTAGCCCTATTCGGTGATGCCGCTGGTCTTTGTAAGCCCACAACAGGCGGAGGCATCGGCCCTGGTTTTGAGCAGGTGGATTTGGTATCCGAGAAATTACTCGCCGCGGTGGCTGAAGACAGATTATCGGAAAGCCAACTGAAACGAATTTTCAAGCCCCTTTTTGCAATGAAGAAGGAGCAGGGGCGAGCCCGAATCCTACGTGACCTCTTCCTCACCGAGTGCGATGATGAAGAACTTGAGCAGACCTTCCAAACATTCGCGAAGCCCGATGTCGTCGGCATCATCAATGAAGTCGGTGAAATCGAAAAACCGGTGCCCCTCGGAATTCGGATGCTGAAGGAAATCCCAGAGTTCAGGCCGATGGCGGCAAAAGCGACTTGGGCGCTACTAAAAGGGTGATTTAATGGAAGATTGGGTACATCTAAGAATGCGATTCCCGCCCTTCGATGAGCCCGCCCACGAAGCTGCAGAATTGCCAATTGCTGATGTTTGCTGGCAAGATGAAGGCGATACATCTGAACTGAAAATCGGCTCAGAATCTAGTTGGTTCATCGACCGGTCAAGGGTAGATTCTCCTCCTCCAGACTCTCAAGTTTTGGATTCTCCTCCATCAAGTGAAGGTTCACGAGAGCCTCGCCAATCAAGAACTGGTTGGGCTCTGTCACCTCATCCGCTCCACAATGTTGCCCGAAAACTAATCCCGTACGCGGTCGCTTTTCTGATTCTCGGGGTTGTAATCCACGCTCTAGAGCCGGTCCTCTTACGCTGGGGTGTGATGACTGAAGCGCTCGCTGGTAGCGTTAGGTTCGGCTTGTTGGAGTATCCAGTCCTGTTCGTTGCGGCTGGTCCACTCGTTGTCACTCCGATTATTATGCGGGTGGTCGCAAATGTCGTCGATATTCGAAGCCAACGCAACTTCTCCCAGAACCCACCGAATTCCCCCGAAATCACGATTGAGTCCGCTCTCACCGACCAACCGGTCCGCTTCACCTGTAAATTTCCCGACTCGCTCAACCCCTCTACTGTCACAGCCAGACTCCGAGTTGGCGCCCTCTCCCCCGACCGCTCTGCATGGATGGCCGCGCATGGTCGACGACCGGGCTCTAGGCCACCTCCGGGCCTCTCCACTCCTCTTCCGGGTAGTTGGATGCCCCAAGGGGTCGATGGCTCGGGTGTTGGCGAATCTACCCCACTGCTCATCGGGCGAGGTTCTTCGCAACTCTTCCAAGAGCCGATGAGGCTGCGGGCGGAAGGAACACTCATCACTTTGGGGGAGGGTGTGAACGAGGTACCGGTGCCCGAAGGGCCGTGGCCTGCCAGCGAGTATGGGCCGTTGGTCAGCATTCATCACGAACTGGTTTTCAACCTCAAATTCTCATCTGGTCGAACTCTTCACTGGTTGCAACCGGTTGATGTCTCCGTCGGCAAGACCCCTCACAGCGTGCCAAATCCAATCGTTGATTCCGGCCGTTTGGAAAGTACGACTGATTCTGTTGCGCATATGAATGTTGATGGGTAACCACCTTTTCGGCGTGCTATGGGTGTTCGGGTTTTGTCAGCCTTAGGGCTTACACTCATCATGTTGTTATCGGGATGTATCTCGCCTTTTGCTAAAAACGAAGAGCCAAAAGTCGCTGAGGAAGATTTGCCTCCAACACTCACCTTCAACGGCGCCCCCGACATCGATTGGGGTTCACTTGTACCAGTTTCTGGAAATGTAGTCGATGAGAATCCGACTGGCGTTATTGTTACCATTGCATTCTCAATACCATGGGGGACCCTCTATGAAACTCCAGATGAATCTGGAGATTGGGATTTCAATATGGCCGGTCTTGAACCCGGAAACTACTCCGTTACCGTATCAGCAGCGGATGAATCGGGTCAACAATCCGAATCATTCACAGAAAATTTCACGGTATTTCCACCGATTGAATCAGAAACTCGGATCACCATTTGGCGAACCGAAGTGTGGTATGAGGAAGGCGAGGAGGTTTCTGTGACCGGGCAGGTCGAACATAATTTCCTTGAGACCTGTACGCTGTCAATGATTTTTGAAAACGGTGACGAACTCTCAACGAACTCAATTTCATTCGACACTACCTCCGGATTCTTTTCAATCTCGTTCGGAGAATTCCAAGGTAGCGCCAATGGGACGGCCCACAGCGAGTGCGGCCTCTATACTTCCTCTATAGCAAATATGCCTTTCACTCTCAGTCCCTTGAGCGAAGAAATCACAGACACAGATGGTGATGGCATTCCAGACACTGATGATGATTGCGCCGATGGTGATTCATTCTCTTCATCTCCAACAACTGACTACGATGGTGACGGATGTTACGACATCACTGAGGACTTGGATGACGACAATGATGGTCTTGCAGACCCATACGACGATTGTCCAAAAGGACAACTCGGTTGGAAGTCGACACCTTCGAACGACCATGATGGCGACGGCTGCCGAGATGTCGACGAGGATGACGACGATGACGGAGACGGCATCGACGATTTCGAAGACCTGTGCCCTAGCTCACCGTATGGCTGGTCCTCGGATTTCTCATCGGACTACGACCGTGACGGTTGCCGCGATAACGACCGTGATGATGACGACGACAACGATGGAATCACTGACGGCCTCGATGACTGTCCAAAGGGGGTCATCGATTGGGGGCCCACTGCCTCAAACGACAGGGATTCCGATGGTTGCCGCGATTCTGACGAAGATGAAGACGATGACAACGATACTGTCCCCGATACCAATGACACCTGTCCCGAAACTATGCCCGGATTCACAGTCAACGAATTCGGATGTGCCGAATATGAATGGGACTCCGATGGAGATGGCGTATTCGACGATACCGATGAGTGTGGTGGGACTCCAGCCGGCTCTCCCGTCAACGAACAAGGATGTGCCGACTTAGATGGCGACGGAATCTTTGCAAATGTTGACCAGTGCCCAAACAGTCAGCCGAGATGGACTCCTGATGCGGCAGGCTGCACCGTCATCCAACTTCCAGTCGCTTGGAATTCAGCCGGACCATATTCGTCTGGCCGTACCGGCCTTGTCGGGCCTATGACAATAGCAACAACCTCGGGAACTTGGCAAATCCAAAACGAATGGGATGGTTACTCGACTTATCTGTTCATCTTCAACTACAAGTCGAGTTCCTACATGTCCGGTCTTTGGAACCAAAATGTTGGCAACCTGTTGGCCGCAACGCCAGACAACACACACATGTTCTTCGGTTCGTTTGATACTGATTACGCAAATGACATCGCCGGGATGCAGAGCCGTGTGGACAATTGGCTCAACGCCCAAACTCAGGAAGCCCGAGATAGCTGGAGTGGTAGGATCCATTATGTGAATCAGCGAGCCTTCGATACGACCGGAAGTTTGGATAGCGTCGTTAATGATTGGAGTGCATTCTACTACGGTATCGACCGGTTCCAACAGTGGCGAGAAATCGGTAGTCTACACGACTGGTCCCAGGGGACTTCCTGCTGCTCCCGCCTCGACTACATCGCCAATGAGGCTCAAATGTACAACAGCGAGTTCGAGACCGAGAAGCGACGGGACGACCCGGCCATCACAACTGTCGATGTCTTCGTCGGCGACCGCCACTCAGGCGGTTGGGGTGGGGGATACACCACCAAGACGAGTGCAATACTCCCTAATGCCACGACTTTGGCCACCTTCAACACTCTCGAGGTTTATCTCGAACACTCCTGCAGCGAGCACCGAGACCGCTACGGAATCGATGACGATGGTGACGGCACTACTGACAGATACGGTGGCTGCCACGAGTGGGACTACCTGCACTACCTGAACATCTGTGATGAGGACAACTCTTCGGTCTGCGGTACCGAATTTGTCCGCTACATCACCACCTACGGCCGAGAAGGTAGATGGGTCACTGACATCTCACCACTTCTCTGGATGGTCAAGAATGGCGGAAACCGTTCCTTTACCTACCAAGGTGCCAACGGAGGCTGGCTCAATGTCACTCTCATGTTCTCAACCTGGGATGATGACGGAATGCGCCCAACTCATGGTGAAAAAGCGTTCACTGGTGGTAAATTCAACTCCGACTACAACAACGAGTCGAAGTATGACCGACGCTACGACATCAACACATCAACCCAATGGGACAAGGTCGAAATCGCGGCGATTGTAACCGGTCACGGCTTTGGTCAAGACCCGAACAACTGCGCCGAATTCTGCAATCATGAGCATATGTTTTCGATGAACGGAAACGATGTCACCCACGACTTCCCAGAGGCTGGAAACGGCAGCGTAGGAAGCGACCGACAAGGGTGCCAGAAAACTACGGATGAGGGTACAGTGGCGAATCAGAAGGGCTCATGGCCGTATGGGCGAGCGGGCTGGTGTCCCGGGCTAGATGTGCAACCGTGGCTTCACGACATCACAAACTGGGTCAACTGGGCGGGTCAAAACGAGATTCTCTACCAAGGTTTGTGGAACGGTGGACAGTACACTCAGACCAGCAATAATCCTAACATTCGGGCGCTGATTTGGGTGGTCTATTACGAAAACTCCTCCAATGCTGGGACTTCCTCTGTGGATGCCGGGCAACCCTACCAAGAATGTGACTTGGTCAGTGGTGCAGGAGAACCAACTGAGAACGATTCATCGAGAAGCAGCGTAGCAATTGCGCGTGAAGAGAAGTATCTTTCAACAGTAGACTGATTCAAGCGATTGCTTGGTCATCAGCATCAAAACGAAAAGAGTGGAATCATCAATATTGCGAAGATGAACAGCGCGACTTGTGCTCTGACTGGAGCATATGCCATGCCTTGGCATGGGGGTCACCGAATTAACCGGTTCCCCGGTGGTACCCAGTGCTCAAACCGGTTGCAACGGCGGCGGACAGGGGAATCCCTGCACATCGATCTCGAGGTCGGGCGTGTCGAGCAGGTCGTA
>Ga0209501_10002283_pt1 | contig 20269 bp, 33 predicted proteins | sample ArcticOcean_MG_C_4_FD_187434 | JGI IMG/M metagenome (GOLD analysis project Ga0209501, IMG submission 187434) | Marine microbial communities from western Arctic Ocean - ArcticOcean_MG_CB4_134 (SPAdes) (version 2) | ecosystem: Environmental > Aquatic > Marine > Oceanic | place: Arctic Ocean...
GTACCTTTGCCATAATTAATTCTCCCTTGATTGTCTAGCTTACGCAAATTGTAATTGACTACGCTAATTGATGATATTCCCGTTGCCATGCTTATCTCGCGATGAGATGGTGATCGACCACTATGTATTTGCTTATAATCAATAATATAATCGAGAATAAGGTCATCGTTACCAGGATTGTTTGCTTTTTTGTTGTTCTTGTGCTCTACCGATTCTTCTGTCATATACTCTAGATCCTTTGCCTTATGGCATTGTCTCCGTTTTCTTAGCCGACCCTACCAGTTCAGCAACTATACGATATGCATCTTCGAAGCGATCTACTAAACTATCTTTAGTAATTTCCGCATCAGCAAAGGCCTTGGTAACTGCATCCTTGTCTCGAAAACCTTGGTTTTGAGCAAACTCCCAGAGTGCACTCCAAGCATCTACTGTTGTCATTTGTATGTCATCGCTTTTATAAAACTCTATGCCTAGCCCAAACATCCTCATAAGACATCGGCATAGTCCTCGACTAATAGCAGCAGCAATCGCATTGGAAGTAGGCATTCTGGCCTCGTTAACGAAACTTCCTACTTCTGTAACAGAGCGGTCCATTAGCTGCATAGTTCCATTAGACTCAAATGGGATATGCATTGTGAACTTCACCAACGCAGCTACATTCTGCACATCTTTACCTTTTATATTGTCTGTAAAGACATCCCATTTTATGGCATCGTAGCTCCATAGATTTCCTAGTGCGTTTTGGATTGTTTCTGTTGCCCAGGTGTGAGAAATGTAGCTAAATGTTTTTCCGCCTTTCCCTGGACGCTTCTGAATTGCACTTGTAGGTACCTTTTTCTTTTTAAGAGCATTAATAGCTTTAAGAAACTCTGGGTTGATCTCAGACTTGGTTAGCTCTGCTGCTGCTGTTGAAAGTTCTGTATTTTTAGCCATAGTTATGTGTCGCCTCGTTAATGATGTTATGATACATTTTTGCGTTTTCTGGTCCTAGGTCCACACTATCTACAAAATCATGTAGTCTCTCCTCTCCATATCTTTTAACAAACTTTCTTGCTAAAACCGATCGCAGCCTTTTAGTTTGGCCTAGCTGCATATGACATGGATCATGGTGTAACAATGAGCAATTTTCTGGTGCAAAGATCCGGTCATGCCGCTCATTCTTTTTAGGTACTGCGTTTCTTTTGAGTAGCCATTCATGCATATCTGCCGGTCTGTACTTGGTAATAGGTTTGTCACACAGATCACAAACTGGCAAAAAGCCAATCTTTGTATTTTGACGCCTTTCTCTCGAGAGCTGATATTTTAGCTGGGCTCTTTTGTAAGCTAGACTCATCTGAGTAATTTAGTTTTTCTGTCTCATGAAGTATCTTTATGCTATGTAAAGCTAGTAATGCTTTTGGATCTATTGGTGTATCTTTTCCTGGAGGAAGCCCATTAAACAACCACTCAATAATCCCGTGAGCATCTATACGTTTAAGCTGTTTACTGCTAAGAAAATCTTCTTCATACCGACAGATAAATCTTAGTACAGGAATTCGACACTCACTCAGTCCATATTGCTCAAATGTTAATCTTATGGCTACCATCTGTAAGGACGTAGCCATCTCTCCGTAGTCTTTAGAAGATGAGCGTAGGCTATCAAGAAGTGCAAGCTCGGTATCAATACGTTCGTAATGTGCTTGCACTGGTTATGCTCCTATCAAGACATTTGTTCGTACGTAATTATATCGAACAATTGTTTGTTTGTCAAGTAATTAGCTCGCCCTTCTTTATAATATTGACAAGCTGACCACCTGTAATACCATGCTTAACAATCCAGTCATCTGCCTTATATAAAAGTCTCACAGCACGGCCATGTTCGCATTTACTAGCAAACTCACGAGAATTATCATAAGCATCTGGATCCAGACACCAATAAACACCGTGTCTGTAGGTTTCAGAAATCTCTTCGAGGAGTGAGGCAGGGGGAGTCTTTGATGGTATGGAGATTATATCTAGTTTATCATTGTTTGTACGTGCTCGAACCACCATAGCTTTCTTCGCGCCCTCAAAGATGGCAACTGGTCGTTCTCCAGGGGACCAGTCTGGGCGAGTATAGAAGATATTCTGACGAAGGCCTTTCTCGTAGCGATAGCGCCCAATATCAACATCGCCAACAAGTCGGTAGTGGATATTAAGCACACCATTTCTATGGCCTTTAGAATAAAGTGCCTGATTGGGAATAGTATAAGCTGGTACTCTATAAGACTGTCCGTTGTACATAACCATCTTCTCTGCCAAATATCCTAAAAGCCAGTAGTTTTGCCAATCTCTTGGGATACCCTCTTCTGACCAATATGTTGCTTGCTCAACGGTCATTTGCTGATGCCATAAAACCCATGGATGCTGATCATTAAGAATCTTGAGGCTATTAAGACTCTTTTGAATGGCTTGCTCTTGTTTTCTTTCGAGCTCTATTCTCCATTCCTGTATCTGACTCTTGCTTATCTTTGTGCCTTCTACCTTACCTGGCCAGAAAAGATTGTTACAGATCCTGCACCAACCACAAGGATTTCCTTTTAGGAACCATCTACAGCGATCAGGAAAGTCTCTTGAATTATCCCAGTTATGCCCCATATCACCGCAACTCGGGCAAGTACTAGAATACTCATCATTAGTACGCTGAACAACAAATTTAACTTGATTTTGATACTCGCCAAAAATCGGAGGAAGAGTTGATTCTCTCATTAGAAACTTGAAGTGATTGTAGTTTGGCCAGTCCTAAAGTCAACTGAGCCAATAAATGTCTGGCCACTTGGAAGTCTTCCTTGTTGTTTAGTTACTTTAATCACTATGCTGTTTTCTTGTACCAGTAGCTTGTATCCAGTTTCACCCTTAAAAATCGAACAGCTCACCTCTGTTCCTACTGGAACTCGTGTCTTGGGCATCCATAAATTAAGCATTCTTGAGCTACGTTGCTCAATAGCACCACTTTCTTCTGCATCTGACATTTGTGGCATATACCAATTGTCTTGAAACTCTATGCCTCTTCTAGTTTGTACTCCTACCCAAACGGGGCAAGAAAACTCTGCTGCCATATCTCTTAGACGATAGATATCATCTCTTACTTGTAAGCGTCTATTCTGAAAGGTTCCCGAGTCCCTGTGCTCAGGATCAAGCGGTAAGGCTTGAAGATAATCTAAGACAATGCCGCGAATATTAATGTTCTTGCTATCGATAAGCTGTAAGACTCTATGCACGTTGGTTAAATACAAAGGCTGATAGCGATCAATAGCCTTCATAGCGTTACATACCCTGAATATGGGTATTCCGGCTAGATCTGCCTCTGCTCTTGCTAGTGCCGAGAGATCCGATACTTGCCCGTTGGATAAATCCTTGGGATCAAGATCACTCCTACTTGCCAGATCATTAATAACTGTATCTTCTAATAGATTCTCTGTGGAAATAAAAACAACTACGTCTGTAAAGGCACCATCTGGATTCTCTTTGCGTAGCCAATTTGCGGTGTGACGAGCAATCCATTCTAGCATTCCGCTCTTAAAGTTTTGCGGTCTTCCTAGAATGGTCATTAGCTGGCCAGGAAGGAGAGGTGCTACATACTCATCTATTTGATTGATCCCCAGTGGTATTCCTGCCTTCCATGCGCCTCCAGCAGCTTGCATGCTCATAATATGGTCATGCGTAAGGGCTACGGCCTCATCAGGCCAGTACAGCATCTGTCGTGTGTCTTTTGTTGGTGCTATCTTATTCTTCATAATTTATAACCGTAGCTTCTGGGAAGACTGTGGTACTCTTGTCTTCCTTACTTCCTTTTATGTCTACTGAACCCTGTTCAATTCTATTAAGAAGATGCGCTATTAGTCCTCTTCCTTTGTTGCCCTCTTGAACAAAATCTTTAACCAGATCTATCATAACGTCTTCTCCGTATACCTGAGCTGCATTATTTATTCGATTTGCTTCTTCTAGAGCCCCTTTTCCTCTTTTGCCAAACTTAATATCGCTCGATACTGGCCATGTCGAGCGTGCTAATGCTAAAATTGTATCTGCAGGCTCTCCGAATTTTCTATCCGCTTCTTTCTTAAGTCTTTCTTGTACCTTTAGTGCTTTATCCTTGTTCTTGACGAACTTGTTATATTCTGCAGAATTATCCCATCTGACAGAACTTCCGCATCCCGGACAGACAATAGTCTTCTGCGGGATCTTCTCTGTACAGTACTGACATCGCTCCATATAGTCCTTTTGACTCATTCCAAGGAACTCTTCAGGTATAGAAAGTATTTGAAGTTTATGTTCAGATTCATTAGCGAAGCTAGTCGACGTCTTAGACGTCGAAAGGTTCTTTTTGAGAGACGTTTCTTTGAGAGACGTTTCTACGGGACATTTTTGACCCGTAGAATGGGACATATTTGTCCCCACGTCGGGACATTTTTGACCCGATGAACGCTTGTTCTCCCAATCATAGTCCTCTGCAGCTTCTCCCGAGAGTATATGCCTAGCAAACTCTTGGAGATCCGGACTAGCATTGATTTGTTCTAGATAGGTGAGGCTTGAGCTGCCCATTCTGCGAGAGCGAGTAATGTAGCCTGCTTCTTCTAGCTCAGTGTTTGCCCTACTTACTGTTTTTACGTTGCACTGTAGTAGCTTTGCCAGTCTCTCCCTACCTGGCCAGCAACTTTCTGCTTCCCTGGTGTGGTAATCATATATGGAGAGTAACTTATATGCTGTACCGCTAATACGAGGATCGAACGCAGCTATACGCGACACATTACTTGTGCCAAAAGAGTCTACTGGGTTTTTATATTTGATTCCTCTGGATCCCATGTGATTTTTTCATTCCCGTGTTGTGTAAGCTTCCTCAATATTGGTGATATGTTCCAATTGTTTGAGTTTTCAATTTTAGTTATTTTTTCTTCTGCTTGTTGTAGTGCTGTTGTTAGTGTGGATTCTTCGATAATCCAGTAGTTTAGTAAGTGATCTCTGGAGTCCCATACCCTGACGATCCAGTCAATCGTTTTCACATCTCTTCTCCTTGTAAAATAAAAGATAGAGTAGCACTAGCTACTCTATCTAATATTGTTTTCTATTGTATTGGTAGGTCTTGTGGAGTTTGCTTAATCCAGAAATCAATCGGGACTAGCTTCTTTTCCCTAGCAATAACTACTGCTAGTATTTCGTCATTTAGTCTGTCTTCTTTTATGGCAAACCAAGGAAACATTGTGAAGATTCCTAACCATAGTGTTATCTTTACCCATATTCTAAATCTAAGATTGGCAGTCATGATAAACATATTCTCAATTATGCCACCTGTATTTGTTGTGTTGTTGTTAGACATTCTTCATATAATCCTTTGGGATATTTATGTGAGCTGCAGTGATGGAAAGCTCAAGAAGCCAGCCATTTCTCATTATAACATATCGAGAAGAAAGTTGGGTCTTGGACCCTTATTTTGTGACTACTTTTTAGAAAGGAAGCTCAATATCGATGCTTTCTGAGAATATACTGGTCATACTGATCTCAGATGTATCTAATTCTTCTGTTTCTGGCTCTTTGTTATTACTTTCATTCCTTTTAGGAATATCTGGCATAGGATCTCCAGCCATATTAAAATCAGCTTTTGCCCTTAGACGATTCTCAATCCAGCGCAGTTGTAGATCATTTACATCAGCAATAACTCTAGTTTTCCCGCTTGCTGTGATATATGTCTGGAATGTCATTTCTGGAATACGATCTTGACGAGTTGGATCTAGGGTTTGTATATCTTTTCGATCCGTTGTTTCGTCAGTTATCTTGGCCATTACTTTCTCAACTTCCTCGAGTAAACCCTCTTCATTACTTTCGTAATGATCAAAGAGTTTACGTACAAAAGGAACAGCATCACGAGCCTTGATGCTTAGTCCCCCGCGAGGACCTTTAAATGCTGGCTTAATGTCGTGCTTCTTTAAGAACGGATACCATGTTGCTGTCATAAACTTGAGATCCGAAATGATACCATCTGCCCTAGAGTGCTTAAGACAATATTCTAGCCACTCCTCTATTGTATCCACTTCGGTTTCATGATAATGAAAATAACCCTCTTTCTCTGCCTCTTCGGCTTCTGAGGATAGAGCCTCATCGGCTAGATCTGGTAACCCACCCAGTGTATCAAATACTCTTTCTTTATAAGCTGCCTTTAAGCGTGCTCTTCCCTCTTCGTCATCTTCTGGAAGATCTACATTTAAGTCTTCTGCCATATCGCGCTTATGAACCGCATTAACCATTTCTCTTAAAGACTCAGCAGCACTCTCTGACTCTCTGTTTCTTATCCAGGTGAGTACATTTAAGTTTTTCTCATCATCTGTCATTATGAAACTCCTTTAGTCCATAATAGGACGCGAAAGCATGTGATCTTGATATAGACCATCCGTGCTTTGATATCCACTTTACTTCATACATGCCTAACAAAGTATCTGCATTATATTTTTTTAGTATCTTACGAGTTGTTGTCTCTGCTGAATAGGTCATACTCTTTAGTCCGTTTGCTCTGATTAAATTCTCTTGTAACACCCAGACATTCCATGGTACAAGCCATGAGCGTCTCTTGCGAATACTTTTACTATTTGGTCTGTCCGTCCCCATAGTAATGGCAAGCCATGCCGGAGCATTGTTTACATGCTCCCACTTAGTTAGTCCTTCTCTTTGATTCTCTCTGATATCGTTAAATGGAAACGATGTCTCCGCTTGCTTAATCTCTACTGGTATAGCTCTTCCAAGGTATGTACCTTGTCCATCAAAAGGTAGATTGTCTGTCTTCCAAGTAAGGTTGTGACAGACTTGGCAATATTGTCGATCTGTGAACTTTTGCCACTCTACGCCTTGGAGCCGTAGCATTTTTCCTATTTCTGGTTCGTTTTGTTTACGTGTTGGCATATGTTATAATCGTTAGTACTATATATTTTTATTATAATCTACTTCGGTATAGAAGGCTAGTTATATGACAAAAAATCTTGAACTAGTTCGTGAAACTCAGGTATTGAAAGCATTCTCCCTCCAGTCGTCTGGTATGAGTCTTGAGGAGTCTTGCAAACAAGTTGGTATACATGAACGTACATACTCTCGCTGGGCAGAACGAGCTTTAGCAGGAGTGGAAGATGCAATTCATGACACTAAGGCTGCTGTATCGTCTGCTGTGATTCAAGCATATCCTGAGGCTATAGCTAAGATGATAGATATTGCTACTGGGCCTAGTACTGAAGATAATCCTATTTATCATAGTGTGCGCCTACAGGCCTTTGATCGTCTCAGTAATATGGTATCCAAAATCGCAGATCAACAAGACCCCGAAAGTAGTAAGGCTGAAGAGAACTATCTCTCCTCTTCTCCGCGCTGGCTAGAAGGTCCTAAAACTATTACGGTTGAGATGCATGATGGTACCAAGGTTAAGGTTTCTTCTCCATCTGAGCCTATAGAAGGTGAAGTTACTATAGTTAATCCTTCCGATCAATCGCCACCTAAGTCGTCACCTAAATCTCTGACGGATAGTAAGTCTTAGGGTGTGTCTTCAAGTGGCTCTTCATCTGATACATCTTCTTGCATATCGTATAGACGACCAAGAATACTTCGAATAGATCTTTCTGTGTTTTTCAGGGTAGTAATTGCGCCCCAGACCAATTCTCTGCCAGTGCTGATTTCGTCTAGATTTTCTAATTTTTCGATGATTAGACTGGCTACCTCATCTCCATCTTCTGAAGAATGTGTTAGACCTTCTCTGCCTATAAAGCTATCATATGACTCATCGACTTGATTGATCAGCCAATCTATAGTTCTTCTCATGCTAATACTGCCTCCCTCAGGCCTAGATGTTGTATAGCTCGTTCTTCATTCCATGGCGTGGCACAGAATTGAGCTATGAATGTACTTGCGTCACGATTGTCTGTAACATAATCTGCTGTAGGTCCCATAGAAACATACTCGTGCCAAACATGGTCGTCATCACTAGGAAAACATATTAGATCCGTTTGCAAGTCAGGCAAATATACCTGATGCGGGATAAAGAATTTTCCTATTCTTAGGTGCCTGGTAAACAAGTTTGTTAGTAGGTTGGTGACTTCTCCACCGAATACTATCTGACGAGACTCCTCAAAGTTACTCTTATCAACATATTTATAGGTTAGTTTTGTATTCATTTTGATATTATCTATTGTTGATCTAACCAACATGCATCTTCATGTTGTTTACAATACGGTTGTGATGTTTCTGTTACTAAGTGTTCTTTTCCATTGGTTAGCCCATTTAAGGTTTTTGCTCCTTTAGTTCTTAGTGCATCTTTAAGTCGCTCTTTGAATGTTGGACCAAATTCTTCCTGTATTTCTGATAATAGTGGCCCGTCTGTGTTTGTGCCTAGTCCTACTGTTTCTAATAGTTCTTCAGATGGATAGCTAAACCATTCTGGATCGTGTATTTCTGTTTCGTGTTTTCCAGAATAGGGTATCTTTCCGTCAATATAAACACCATTCTCGGGCTTGTCTTCTTTCTTGTTGCCATAGTCGGTTGCTGTACGCATAACTACAACAGGACGTGTCGTTGTTATTCCATCTGTTGTAGCTTCAATTTCGTATCTATCTAGAAACTCGTATGAAACCTTATAAGCCATTGACTCGGTGTGCCTAATTGTATACTCAGGCTTTATAGCTAGATGCTTTATGGCCTCATCGAGAACACCTTGGCTTTTAACTGTAGGCCCAAGACCTATTTGTGCAACAAACTTACCCTCATGATTTGTCATTATGATACCGTGGCCTATCTTCTTTCCACCGGATCCTTTATGAAAGAGCATATAAACCCAGCCATGATGGTTAATAAAGTATTTCTCGGCATACTTTCGGACTTGTTTCATTTTCCATTCGAATTCCCAAGTAGACCGCACTATACTTTTGATTGCTTCTATTGGCTGAAGGTCTAGCTTTTGTAAATCTCCAGTTGCGTATGGTGTACCACCGAAGTGGTGCTCGTTCCATGGTCGTATTGTCCATCCCCATAGCGTTTTCCCTCTTTTTGCAAAGGGCTCCATTATATCGACTTGCTTATCAAATGTTTTATGTCCTGAATTAAATGGTTTCTTGATCATTGGTTATCTCATCATCTTTATGGTGTCTAGCATAGATTCTATCGTCTTCCTTACAAATGCTTCTGGCTTCTTCTATGTTCTTACTATAAAACTTTCTCTGGGTTAGGACAGAGGTGACTACCCACTCGAGTATATCTTTATCAAATTTTGTTAGCATAGTTTTCTCCTTATTACCATATCGTGGGAGCTGCAGGAAGATCTTCGTCTACAAGAGCTATTCGTTTATGTACAGGTTTTTTGCTCTCTGGCTTCCTTTTAGGAACCTCTTTGATTGTTACTCGTTGCTTTTCTGCCTTATTTATGGGTAAATATGCAAAAGTTTGAAAAGACCCGGCGAACACTCTTCCGTCAAACTTCACTTCCTGGATCCGTACAGTTGCTTTTTTGAACCCTACTATTCTTGCTAATGATCCGCTTGTGTGATTAAAGACTATATCTCCGATCTTAAGTTTCATTGTGCTCTAGTCTATCGTGGTCAGCATCAAGATCACCAGCAGAGCTAGTGAAAGAGAAGCTAACAGAGAGTGTAGCGTTACAAGCTTGAGCAAAGCGTTGTAAAGTACTAATACTTGGGTTTGCATGATCATTTTCAATCTGAGATATGATCGTACGCGATAAGTTACTCCTTTCTGATAGTGTGGCTTGCGAAATTCCAGACTGAAGTCGCATTAATTTCATTTGGCCACCTAATGTTAGTCTCATTTTCGCCTCTTAGTCATACGTTTTGGTTTAATATAGTCACACATTATCTCTGTACACCAGTACCTTTTTACACCATTTCCTCTTGTAAACTCTATCTGTGGAGATCCGCATTCTGGACATTCTTCTTTGATCTGTTTATATGTTGCGTCAACATAGATATCAATTTCCTTTTGGGATTGTATGTTTTTAACTGTAGTATTTCCCGTAATAGAAATATTTTCATAGGCCTTCTTTGGTTTGCTCAATTATCACCTTCCTCACTATATGGTGATACTATGCCCTTTCCCATACTTGGCCACGCTAGTGGGAAAAGATCTCTTTGGTCAACAATGTTTTGTAAGGCCTTTGTAAGAGCTGTCTTAAATTGCTCTGCCAATATTTGAGAGACTTTCCGAGAACTCATAAGCTTTGTTGCGTTTAGAAATTCCTGCTCAGGATATATATCCCATGTAGTATAGTGACGACCTACTTTCTCTTGTGCTGGTCCTTCTAGTTCTATAAGACGTCTTTCTACGATCTCTTGCTCAATATCTGTACCTGGAATCCTAATTTTATATGTATCTAGTATTGTATATTCAACCTGCTGTATCCTGGAGTCAACATGTTCGACTTCTACATCATCAGCGTTGCTTAAGTGACGAAGAGATTCATATATGACACTATAGCTTTTACGAGTTGGTCCTAATATCCACTTGTCTATCAAGTAGCCTCGGTTATCAGTAAGTAGAAAGCCATGTACGATTCTTTTACCGCTACTCTTGTGAAAGACCATATATACCCAGCCGCTTTTATCTTCAAGATGTTCCCTTATTGTATTTACCATTTTATTGCCAGACCAGTAATTTCGGCCTACATGACTGTCAATTGCCAATGCTACTGGCTCTAGGCTGAGTTTCTGTAGCTGTCCGGGCTCATATGTTGTTGTTCCCAGAATAAGTATGTCTCTAGCTGTTATTGGCCAGCCATACATAGTTCTATCTTTCTTAACAAATGGTGCCATAGATTTTGTTTGGGAATTGAATGTCTTATGCTCAGAATTGAATGTAAACTTCTTTTTAGTTGTTTGGGTTGAGATTGTCATGTTATTTCTTTTCCAAGCTTTTTGCATAGCCAATAATAAAGATGGGTTGCTAATGTCATATTACTAGTATCTTTAGTATGATCGTTTAGAATAGTTTCGATAGCTTCAGCAAGCTCACCATCCTGTAGATATTCATATAAAACAGCCCATGCTACTTCTAGACATTTCTCTTCTACAGTATCTTTGCCATATATTTGGTCGACAAGAGGTTTCCTGTGAGTTGCATGAAGATTTCTGGTACCAGGAGTAAAGGAGTTTTCTAAACTCTTTGACAGATGTGCCTTGAGACTACTAATCTCTGGAGCATGACGATCATGTCCTACATGAGAAAATGGATCATGATCTATATCAGTCATAACTTCATGTACATCTACTTTCGATATAGCATGCTCTGCTGTTATAGCCTCAACATCTATTGCGTAATACTTTTTCCATGATACAATGTATTTTTTCATTGTTATCCGCCTTAGCTGTATTCAGTTTCTACGTTTTCGCCAAATGGACACTTGCTACCAGTGGTAATAGTAACTACATCATATTCTGGCTCTTGAGTTGCCCAGCTATTTGTATAACCATCTGTAAAGACAAACAATAGCTCTGGAGGATCTTTAGCTATTTCTGCAAATGCACTTTCAAAGTCTGTACCCCCTCCCCAGGGAATGTTTTGTGGCCATACTGTATTTGGCTCTATGTTAAATGTATCTACTAGATTAGTGTTTACACAATGTAGTTTAACGGGCTGTTGTAGACTGTTCATAATTCCCTGCATTTGCGCTTGTGCTTCATTGATCCAGAAGTCATACATAGATCCACTAACATCTAAGAAAAATTCTACCTTGGGACGGTTTGGACCTGGTCCTGGAGGATATATTCCATGCTGAAACATATACATTTTCTTCCGGTGTGGCTTCTGAAAACTTAAGTCTCCACCCGGCAAAGATCCTACTCTATGTGCTACAAAAGATACATAATCTGCTTTTGGAGTTGGAATGTTATTTTCTCGCAGAACACTTTGGTCAGAAGTTCCAATAGATTGTGCAAACTGTCTTGCCTGTTGCCATACCATATCCCAATCTATATCTTTCTTTTGGCTTTGTCCTTGGCTCCCGTCACCTGCTTTGTTCTGATCATTCTGTTTATTGCTTGGATTCTGAGACTTGAAATATCCCGAGAGATCATCAGAAGTCATTTCTCCAACATTTGATGGCCCTCCCGTACCACCTCCTCCTTTTTCTGGAGGTGGTTGTATCTTGTTACGTAGAGGAGCCATCTCTTTTAGCACTTGCTCTACAGACATTTCATGGCCAGGTTTCGAAAGAGTAATATTTTCTTTCTCTTTAAGATACTTTGCTGTGATCCAGTCTTCTCCTATAGGCATATTATAGAAAGCAAGAGTATCATTTACTACTACATCCATGGCAATGTTTGCCCAGAAGCTGTACTCTGGAGGCATCCAATCCATTCTTCTTGGGTGTTCATGAGCACAATGAAAAACTTCATGAAGAATAGCAGATACCCTTGTTTTCTCGTCAAGACCAAGCCAAAACTTTTCGTTTATAAGCATATGGGCATTTCTATCTACACATAATGTATCTATCTGATCACATGCCATTACCTTAAGTTGTAGACTTGGAATGAAATATATTGCAAGTTTGGGATGAACCCGAATAGACATGCGCGCCATAGTAAGCTCGTGTTTGGCCTCCGGGCTTAGCTCTTTTACAATTAGTTGGCTTTCCATAGTCGTTCAACGTCCTCTTTAATTTTCCAATGTTTCTCTACCCATTTAGGATTGCTATTGATTGTTTCAAATACTTCCATATCCATAATCCAACCAATGTCTTGCTTTTTGATAACTGGCCATGCACTTGCTACTGCTTCTGGATACCAGTCAGTAGTAAGATTTAGAAATTGATCTATTTCTGCCTTATTGCTATTTTGAACAACATGTCTTGTAACAAGAATCGCTGTTTGTGTTTGTGTAGCAAGGTCATCAGAAACAGTTTCTCTTCCTGATAGTATTTCTGCTGGATCAGGCAAAATATTATTTGCCATATACTCATAAAGAGCTGTTAGAAAATGTTCACCAGCTTTTGCACGCACTGCCTTTTTAAAAAGCTCATCACCAAATGCCTCGCGATGTTTAATATATCGTGACACTCCAGTTAAACTTCTTGGATTTGGGAAAGGCTCTAAAGGATCTGTGGGTATTAGTTGTGATAAACTTTTATTAGTATTTTCCTCATCCTTTATATCAATACCATATATCCAATCAGGATATTGTTTTATAAACCCAATAAGTTCTACTGATACATCATTGGGTACTGCAAAGTTTTCTACCCAGTCTCCTGCTAATCTTTCACGAGAATTAGGTACTGTATAGTGTTGCCATCTAATACGATCTGCTGGATCGTGCAGATGGCTATAGACGCCACCACCATGCCCTGGTGGATTGCCATTGGCATATATCAGCACTTGATCTGGTAAAGTAATGTTTCCTACTCTACGCTCTTCTCCAATTGGGGTAAATAAGTTTCTCTTTTCACTAATAACGGCCTTATGTGCTGTTGTGATTTCACCTAAGACTATCAATGCTGGTGCTTTGATTTGTGTCCACCATTCTGAGGTTTGAAGCTTAAATGATCCATCCTCACCAGGAACAGGAATAATATCCTCACCGGGTTGTTGTTGTCCAATTTGAATAAGATAGTAGTTCCATTTCTTACCAGTTTGCTTTCTTAGTTGGCTTACTGCTTCAAGAGCAAGCCAATCTTTTCCAACACCTGGGGGACCAATGTAACAAATGGCCTCATTTTTGTAGATATCTGGGATTGTTGCGCTTCTTACAAGCAGGTCTATCATTTCCGATGCAGTCATTTCTATTGTCATAATTTAGGGTTCCTATGGGTTTTCTTATGTGAATAACCCCTCATACATCGTCCAGTTGGGCTTAGTAACTCCTGACATACTTATTGCTATGTTGAATGCTTGTACTTTTTTCTTCATAATGGCGCCCATTGCGCTTGACTTCCAATAGGCATCTTGGCTACGGTGCTTACGCTGAAAGTGCAGAAAACGACATACTTCTCTCCAGGTGTGATACCAATCTGCTGCATCTGAGGAGTTAGCTGCTACCCACTTTAAAGCCTCTTCCGCTTTGTTGTTGGCAATTGTTTGTGCTCTAGTAGTATTCTTGTGAGGCCTAAACAATGCTGACATGTACTCTGCTCTTCTTTTTGTACTATCTATTAAAGCTATTTCTTTAAGTTTCTTACCTGCTAGATCAAAGAAGTCATTAGAAAGTCCAAGTGCTTTTCTAGCAGATGGTAAACGGTCATGTATAAAGGTTGTATGTTTAAACCTAATACATTTGTTTGTGAAGTTGCCGACAAAGCTTCCTTTGTCTCTTATCTGTAAGTTTATTCGTACTGAGTGAGAGGTGTCAAAACTGTTTGTGATCAATAACCACTTTTCCAGTTTTTGGGCTGGTCTAGTGTCTCCATCAAACTCAACCTGTATGACTTTTGGTAAGCGTACGCTCATAAAGGTATAGCATCCTCCATAGGCCTCGCCTAATCTATGTATAGATGCCTCACCTTCACCTAGAATAGGGTCAATAGTGGCAAAAACATCACTATTTTGTACAATTTCATACTGATCAGAGACAGAAACACCAGGAAGAAAGCTAGAGGTGTCTTCTCTATAGATTCCACATACATTCTCTACGGGAACCTTTTCATCCTCACTGCCATTTTTTCCGAAGAGGGGCTTCTTAGTGGCTGTCCAATCTAATTTTGCATAAGCTAGTGCATCTTTAACATTCATAGGCTCTGCTAGTTGTGTTAGTTTCATTTATTCCTTGTATATTGTAGAATGTAAGTTCTTGTTATATTATAGTGTACACATACTATCTTGTCAAGCTTTTCTCTTCTGTTTCTTTTATTACTATCTTTTCATCGAGTTCTAGCATATTTAATATGCTTTGAAGTGTCTCTCGATCTTCATCTTGGAAGTATAAATAACGTCCTTGAGATGGGAATTCAACTCTATATCTTTTTCCGTGAAATCTCATTAAAATCCAATCTGTTCCTGTTCCTTCTACTTCTCCCTTCCAAGAGGTCTCATCATTGTTACCAAAAACTCTATTTACTACCATTTTATTACCCTCCGGGGTCAAAAATACAAAAAACCCCACCGGGTGGAAGGGTTTTTAGTTCCTGCTAGGAATATATTACTTTAGAAACGTAGCGGAGCTAGTTAGCGGATTCCCCAGAAGGATTTAATAAACTCCTGTCTTCTTCTAGGGCTCATTACATCATCTTGAGTTAAAGGTGCCTTTATCTTTTTGCATAGTTTCTGAAATTCTTTTGATTTGTCTGGAGCTTTTACAATGGCATGTGCAATTTCATGCAATATTGCATCTCTTATATCTTTTTCGATCATAAGACTTATAAAGTCGCGATTTATGCGTATTTCCTTATGCTCATAGCTGCACCCAGCAAAGATAGGATTAATAAGAAATACTTCTAGCTCTCCTATTGTAATTTCCCAGTCTTCAAGACCATGTTTTTTTAACAGCTTATTGCCAAGTTCTTTAATCTTATTTTCTTTCATCTATGGCTTTGATGGATTGGGGAGTTGAAACACCATGTAATCCAATAGTTGCTATAAGTTCTAGTGCCCCTGCTTCTCCTAGCCAAACAATTTGTTTTTGTAAATATTCAGACTCCTCCATGATTCTAGCTTGTTCTACTTTATCTAGTTTTTCGAATGCCGAGGTTAATGCTTGCTTCTTTATTTCATTAACCTTTTTAGCACTGCCACCATTGTGTACTCGTGCTACTTGTAGTAGTTTTCGAAACTCTCTAAATTGGCTCATTTATTCCCACCTTATTGACTAGATCATCGAACTCTTCTTCTTCCTCTGCTAGTGCTGATCCCGAATCCTCTCCAAAACGCACTCCTGCACGGTGAAGACCAATAATTAGAGCAGATCCGATGATTACTGAAACCAGCGTTAGAACAATACGTTGGCCGGGCACAATGCCTGACATGAATGCGAACACCCATTGGTCAGGACCCTCGGGATATAGATAGGAGTAGCCTATACTAAGCCAAAGATGATTGATCATATAGGATGTCCAAGATATTACGGCTACGCCAAGAGCAACAGGAGTAGTTTCAAACGTACGAATTTTCTTTACAGCCCATGGCGAAGCCCACAAACCTAGCAGAGCAGTTGCGTGCATTGGCCAGTATGCCCCTTTTGCGTATACGTAAGCACCAATACTTGAAATTCCTGGCATGAGTGGCCACGCAATTGCTCCTACAACATAAATACCTAACACCCATAAACGGGAACGTCTAGTGTTTTGCACTAGCAACCCTGCTACTGCAGCAGCGATTGCTGCCACATAAAAAGTCAGCAAACCGAAATATGCCGTCGCGGGTGCTATCAAACTTGCAATTAAACTGCCTACAGAAGCTGCTACGAGCCCGCCTAATGGTCCAAATAGCAATCCAGGTAAAGCTAAGATAAATTCTTGCCCGCCAAAAGTTCCACCTCCAATTAGTGGTATAGCAGGTAGTATTGCGGATACCGCAATGATAGCAGCCCATATTGCAAGATATGCAACTGGAATGCCTCCCATGGCACCTCGACGTTGGGATAAATTTTGTTCAGACATAGATGATACCTCCTTGATGGTATAACAGTAAGTAAGAAAAAAAGCCAGGCAACCTTCACCTGGCTCTATCATTTTGGTCAATTAAAAGGGTAGATCCCTTTCTGTCATCACTGGTGCGGCATTACTAGGTGTTTCTTTTGGAGTTGTTGCAGATACAGTAGCTGTGCTTTGTGGAACTCCACTGTTATTAGCTACTGTCATACTGTCTGTAGACGAACCTGAATCGTTTTCATTACGTCCCAGAAAATGAACTGTACGAGCAGTTAACTCAAAAGACGCACCGGTGGTACCATCATTTTTCTCATAGATACGAGGATTACCGCTTTCATCGGCATTCATACGTCCTTCGACAAGAACCTGACGTCCCTTGTCGAGATACTGACTACAAGCTTCTGCTTGTTTTCCCCAAACTGAGACTCTCCACCAAGTAGTACGTTCTTGTGACTCGCCTTCACCATCTTTCCATTTCTCGTTAGTAGCAACACTCAGATTGCATACTGCTTGCCCATTGGCAAGATAACGTAACTGAGGCTCTTGTCCTAAATTTCCTACAAGTGTGATTTTTGCATACGTCATAATAGATTATTCTCCCGTTTTCATGTATTTTGGTATTTGATATTGCTTAATAAAATCCATAATTTTAGGAACATTGTCGTCCCATGCCATGGCGTCTTGTATTTCTCCTTGTGGAGGTCTTACCCATCCTGTATCAACAAGCTCTCGAAAAATTCCAAGAGTCATTTCAATTGAATAGGATGTTCCTGATGGATAACTTTTCATTGGAAGAAGAACATTATTTTCCGATGGCCCTCTTAGATCTCCTAAAAACTCTTTAAGTTTTGTCATGTTATTGGAACAATTATACTATTAAGGATTTGTTTTTGCAACTATTTTTATATATATTGTTCTGATTCAATGTTTCATTTCCTCTTTCTCTTATATGGCCTTTTTGTAGTATCCAAACTCGTTTCTAGTTCGCTTCTCTTTTTTCCTAATAGCTTAGACTTCTCATACTTTACTAATTGCTCGCGTAACCAATCCATTTCTACACCAGCTGCTGTACACCAGAACTCATAACTTTTAACATAGCCTTTAGTTCCTATCCAATTTACTACCTTACTCCTTTCGCGAATATTGCCGTTTTTCCAAATTACGATAGCATTCTTTAGAACAGCAGTAGCTAGTGCTTCGTATGGATCACTTGTAGCCTTTTTACAAGGGTACTCATCAAGAACATGAGTCTGTCTACTCATTTTGCCAACACATAGTTTTTCTCCGAAAGATACTTAAAATAAAATAGCGAAGCTAGTTAATGATACTAAATTAAGAAGGATATGGAAAGAGGAAGAATTAGAATTACTCGATGAAGAAAGATTTATCTAGCCAATTGAACCCTCCATTTGAAGTTGAATCAGCCGATTCATCTCTACTGCATATTCCATAGGTAGCTCCTTAACCAAAGGCTCAATAAACCCTGACACCACCATTGAAGAAGCGGCTTCTTCGGAAAGCCCTCTACTCATTAAGTAAAACATCTGTTCCTCTCCTACCTTAGACACTGAAGCCTCATGACCAATAGAAACGTCATCCTCATCAATCTCTATGACTGGATATGTGTCTGACCTGGATGCGTCATCAATAAGTAGCGCATCACATACTACGTTCGATCGTGACCCACTACATCCATCATATACTTTTACCAACCCTCGGTATGTAGCTCTTCCGCCATTTCTAGATATAGATTTTGAAATTATCTTAGAGGTAGTATTTGGAGCTCCGTGCACAATCTTACCACCAGCATCCTGATGTTGGCCTGCTCCTGCAAAGGCGATAGATAAAACTTCTCCATGGGCCCCTGGCTCTAGTAAATACACCGATGGATACTTCATGGTAAGTTTAGATCCTAGGTTTCCATCTACCCATTCCATGACAGCATTCTGATAAGCTGCTGCTCGCTTTGTAACAAGGTTATAAACATTAGCTGACCAGTTCTGTATAGTTGTATAGCGACATCTAGCATCTTTCTTGACGATAATTTCCACAACAGCCGAATGTAGCGATTCGGTTGTATAGCTAGGAGCTGTACAACCTTCTACATAATGAACACTGGCGCCCTCATCTACTATGATAAGAGTACGTTCGAACTGTCCAGCATTACTAGTGTTTATCCTAAAATAGGCTTGCAACGGCATTTCAACATGAACACCCGGAGGCACATATATAAACGATCCTCCAGACCATACTGCTGAATTTAATGCCGCAAATTTATTGTCAGTGGGTGGAATTAGGGTGCTGAAGTACTCTTTGACAAGCTCTTCGTGCTCTTTTAGCCCGTCGTCCATACCAAGAAAGATTACGCCCTGATCTTCAAGATTTTTCTGTATATTGTGGTACACAACCTCCGAATCATACTGAGCTCCGACTCCTGACAGAAACTTCTGCTCTGCTTCTGGTATTCCAAGTCGGTCAAAGGTATTTTTCACTTCATCAGATACATCGTCCCAATCTCTAGCAACTTCCTCTTGTGGTTTGATGTAATAGTAAATATCATCAAAATCTATTTGAGCTACATTTCCACCCCAATCAGGCATTGGTTTACTAAAGAATATATCGAGTGATTTATGTCTAAATTCCCTCATCCAATCCGGCTCTTTCTTCATGTCACTCATTTGATCAATTACATCATGATCTATTCCTTTACGACTCTTGAAAGTATAAGTGTCTTTCTGATGAAACCCATATTTCTCGGTATAACTTTCATTGATTGTCGCTACTACAGCCTGTTCTTGGTCAATCATATGTTTACCTTCCTCAAGGAAATAGGAATTGCTATTATACTAGTCCAGATAAGTTAGTTTTGTTTTGTAAGAATGTTTCGAAATTGTTTCGTAGATTGATTTGAAGATACCTTTCTGCTTGAATGCTATCAAGATTGCCTTCTATGGTATGCTTATTCATTCGGACTACACTGGCGTACATAGCTAATAAAAGTTCTTTCTTTTCTCGTTGTAAGTCCTTGGACACTACCTCTTCCAGTAGTTTTCTAGAGTGGAGGCGACAGGAATCGAACCTGTGTCCCACTGAGAAAAAGCGATGTTTTCTATGATGGTTGCGGCCTTTTCTCTAGTGGTCGAACCCTCTACACCCCCTAGATAAATCTTTTGTAAAGTTATATCTAAGTGTCTGTATAGTTTAGTAGTCGTGGTCATTCATATAGTATACACCCAATTCCTACCTTTTCGCCAGGCTGTAATGTGTTTCCAACGTATTGTTTGTTATGTTTTTGGTTCATTTCGACCAACATGGCAGCTGTTGGTTCATAGTCTGATAACTTATATCCCAGGGATCTACAAACACGTTTAACTATAAGCCAATAGCTATCTCCTTCCCTTACAGTTTCTGTTGCACCCGTAGGCCTTTCTGTAGGTTCAGGTGTTTGAGTTGGTATGGGTACTTCTGTTTCCGGTAAAGAGGTCGGTGTTTGTATCCTGTAAGGTGTTAGTGTGTTTTCTATGCCAATTGTACCATTCTGATAGGCTGGAGGCTTAATTGATCTTCCTACCAGGAAGGCAATAGTTACTCCAATTACAAACGCTATGACACCAAGTACGATAAAGCCCCAGATTGTTCTGGTCATGAAATGTTTTGTTTTATGTAAAGTTGAAAATGGTAGCTTTCTCATTTTTAATTCCTATT
>Ga0209501_10002285_pt1 | contig 20260 bp, 29 predicted proteins | sample ArcticOcean_MG_C_4_FD_187434 | JGI IMG/M metagenome (GOLD analysis project Ga0209501, IMG submission 187434) | Marine microbial communities from western Arctic Ocean - ArcticOcean_MG_CB4_134 (SPAdes) (version 2) | ecosystem: Environmental > Aquatic > Marine > Oceanic | place: Arctic Ocean...
CAAATCTCCAAAGTGTTGCGGAAAAGTCCGCGTCAATATTGCGATGGTATGTATGCCGCCCCATCGCTAGGCAGCTTTTGCCGTGCCTGCCTCGCCCTGCCACGCCTCGCCACGCCACGCCCCGCCGCGCCAGGCCGCGCCATGCCTGCCCCGCCTCGCCCGGCCTTGCCTCGCCAGGCCCAGCCACGCCTGCCACGCCCTGCCCGGCCACGCCGCGCCGCGCCTCGCCACGCCTGCCTCGCCTACGAAAACGCCGCGTCGGCCTCAGCGTTCAACGCTGCCTCCGTACTGGCCGACTTGTTTTCTGGGTGGCAATTAACGTAGAAAGTTACGCGCTTCTTGATCTCCTCCCACTCCTCGCCGGTGCAAGATTCTTTATGTGCATAGGCAGCGGCAAGTGCCTCGGTGTAGCTGGCGACGCTCGGGAATCCGTCGCGGTATTCGCCGATCTTGGCGACGGCCTCTAGTATCCCCGCACCGTCGCCAGCCGCAGCAAACGAAGACTTAGCGCGGGCTACCAAGTCCTTTTGCGGCACCTTTTTAGCGGCTGCCTTTTTAGGTTGCGATCGTTTCGCTGGCGTGGCCTTAGTCTCAGTGTGCGCCGCGTTGCCGTCGTCGTCTTCGTCGGCCGCCACGTTGAGTAGGCCGCATAGGTTGTAGCGCCGAGCGTAAGTGATCGCCGATCCCAAACCTTGCATACCGTCGCCGGCAATGATCGGAATCGAGCTGTGTACTGTTTCGCCGCTCACATGGTGCAGCGTCGTCACTAGCACCGGCCGCTCCGAGTGCTCCTCAAAGTGGTGCGTTACCGCTAGGCCGTGTTTGCATAGGATCGGTCTGGTAGCCTTGATCACGGCGTCTAGGGTTGCGTATTTACTTTTGAAAAAGGTATTGGTTTTGTCTTTTGTGATCTCAGTGAATTCGCCCTGTGCTTGCGATAGCGCAGCAACCAATTCGCTGCTATCGCCTACTGATTTCCCCACGTTATTTCCTCCGTTTCAATGTCGTCTGGTTGGTATCGTCCGAAATTATCAAGTGCGCGTTGGCACTTCTCAGCCTTCCCCATTTCGTCGACGGCGGCAACGATCCGCCAATTAGCGGCGTGTATTGTGTCGCGAACCTTCGCCCACATCGTACGAACGTCGTCGTCTTTGCACTCGGCCAACTTGCCCTGGACATGCCGCAAGCATTCCCGCAGCGCCCAAAAACCTTTGTCCACCTCCGCGCGTGCTGTCGCTAGGTCTTCTGTCACCCCACCACCCAAACAATTCCCGCAATAATAATTTGATAGCACGCCCCCACCAGCACCCCCAAACAAAATGCGTAGCGGTGATAGGTAGGCATCGGCCGCGGCCGAATCGGAAAGTCCGTTTCAACTGGCGTCTCGGCGATTGCCGCGTCCCAAATATCTTCAGCGGTTTCTATTTTGCGTTTAGTCGTCATCGTCAGTCCCCCCCTTACAAAAAATTAAGTGACAAACCTTCTCGGTACTGTTTTTTTTGCTGTTCCAATATTTGCTTCCTTTCTAGTATCCGCTTTTGATTCCTTTCTAGAATCCGCTTTTGATATATTCGCCACCTCTCGCATCCTATCTCGCTTCGAACGTAACTCGGATCGAGACAAACTAGCCGGGCTATTTCTTTCGCTACAAACCCCTGCCGCCACAATTTTATAATACGTCGTTTTTTTGCATTCACTTAGACGGTTGCCTCATTAAATAGTGTCAGGATCGTCTTCACCTATTTCGTCCCGGGTTATGCAGGAACAAATGATTGCCGCGTCGTACCAGGAAAGATTCAGTTTCTTGCTAGCGGCCCAGCAGCGCACGTGAACGCGCGCCAAGTCCTTAGTGGACTCGTCGTAGCGCACATAGTAGCGGTGGACGCCCTTAGAAAATTGGCAAGTCATCGGCCCTCCAGGTCAGATCCTGTGCATTTTACGCCGCCCGCCGCAGCGTAAGAAATTCGCGTCAAGACGATAAAGCTTAGACGGGCGGGCGACGTGAAACACACAGGGTAGAATCGTCTTGACTGGTCGAAATCTAGCATAATCGCCGGCGGTGGCAATAGCATCCCAAAAAAAACTTCGGATATACGCTACGCTAGCAGTGGCTGCGGAGCTATTTTGGTTTATTTTGGAATAATGTGCAGAATACTCTTGCAGCCTGTCGATTGGTGTGTATAATAAGGGCATGACAACAACAACCACCACCACAAAGGACGAAACGATGAAAACAACCACCCCCCCAGCCATGTGCCCACATTGCCGTCGCGAAAACAAAGCAGCTCACGCCGAAGGCGCAGCGGAAGGGCCGCGAGAATACCATGCCGAGTGCTGGGATTTGGCAGCGGCCAGCATGACAGAAGACGAGCGCCAGGCGGCTTTTGACGACTCGGAAATCGAAAACTAATCCCACCACAACTCCCAACAACAACCAAAGGAAAACAGATCATGTCCAACATCACTGGGTATAAACCAATGAATGCAATAATAACGAGCTACCATGACGCCGCCTCAGTCCGTTGGTTCTACCGCCTCGAATTCGCTTCCGGTCGACGATTATCCGCCGCCGCGCCCGGACCTATCACCGCGACGACTGCTACCGACGACGTGCTGGCACATTTTGCGTACGACTGGACGGATGACGCCAGTCACGACGGCGAGTACATCCACGCAAGCACCAGGAGCCCTGTCCCCCCAACGGAAAGATAATCGATATGAGCAAGCGCAAAAACCTTACCCAACCGGCCGACTGGTGGCTGGAATTTGAGCGAGCCGCCCGAGGCCGCAATATCTCCCTCAGCGAATTCGCCGGGGATTCCATGCGGGCCATGCTGCCGGCCAGCCGATCACGGAAACTGTCGGAGCGAGCTGGCGTCGGCGCGCCGAGGAAGGCAAAAGGCTAAAGTGGTACACATTGGTACGATTCGGTACACATTGGTACGCTCACCCCAACCCCAACCCCACGGATAATCCCATGCGTACACTAATCGCCATAATCGCCGCCCTGGCCGTATCCTGCCCATCGCACGCCAGGACGCCGCCTAAGGCCCCGCAATTTAAGGGCAGTGATCAGGCTAGGGCGCAGGCGGAGGCCAACTACATGGCAGCTAGGGGGATTCGCGGCCACGTTGGGCGGGTTATCGGCAGGTTCGAGGGTTGCGGCTGGTCGTCGCGCGGAATGCCGTCGACTTGCACCCCCAGGACTCGCATGACGCTGACGGCCGATGCTGTGGCCCGTGGGCGTGGCGGATTCTACCGGGTCCGCGCCTGGCGGTAGGCTAAGGGTAGGTCTTGGCCTGGTACGACGGGTCAGAATACGCAACGAACTGGCGGCCCGCCGCCTGGGCGTCGTGCACGAGGGCAAACAGCTCCGTATCAGCCGGCAGCCAAGCATCGATCGTAAACGTAACAATATCAGTCGCCAGCGCCGTGCCGATCGTGGTAGCGGCCAAATCGGCGTTGCCGAGAATATAATTGTTGCGGGGATCGCCCACGCCCTGCCCGTTGCTCGCGATTATCACGGCCTCGGTACCGACGTTGGTGCCCATGCTCTGGCAGACGATCCGATCGACATATAGGCGGCCTAGCCCCTCGGTTGCAGTAATCTCGTAGACTGTGCCTGAGCCGTCTCTATTTGTGTTGGCCGCAATCACAGGAACGCGAGTCCATCCGATTCGTGACATGATATCTACTCCGCTATAGGGCAAAATTGGCAGATTGCGTACAACTCAGACTCCGGCCGCTCGCGCCACGCTGCCGCCTGATCTGGGCCGAATCTAGCAGTCGGCAGGCACCGGCGGAAAACGTCGCAGCGGCTGACCGGAAGCATTAGCTTTACCGATCCAGACGATGCAGGGCAATTGCATTTGACTTTGACCGCCACTCCGGCCCGCTCTACCGCGTCGCCGAGATAACCGCAAGGCGGCCCGGGACATACCCGGAAAGCATTTGTGTTGGTAGTCCCCATAGCTCTATATCGACAAACAGGGCATCTAATTCCATCGCGGTATCTTTCGAGCTGGCATGGTGTTGGCCTCATGGCAGATTCAAAAACGTGTAGTGGGCATCGTTAATCGGAGTCTCGTTCCAGCAAGGCCCATTCGGCCCAGATGAAGTGAATCCTCCATCCGGGTGCGGAACCTGGTTGGGGTCCACGCTCCCTGACATCTTCCAATCGTCCATCGGTACGCCAAAACTGAGCAGGACAATCCCGATAGCTCTCACAGGCTGGAAACCACCGTAGCCGCTCCAGGCCAGCGCCGTCAACGAAAGTTGCGCCCAGCTGATGCTGGCAGCTGTTCCGTCACTGGGAGGCACGAACGTCGACGCGCAGGTAATACGTACCATTAGCGTATGAACGCGCGAATAGCCGCATATGAGCAACCCTAAATCGGCTGTGTAGGTCGGCTGGCCGAAATTGATATTAGTCTGCTCTAGGTCGATGTCAAGAATTACTGTATTGTCGCTGAGGAACTCGCAGAGATTAAATGGGTCCTGATGGCGCCAGCGACCGCATCCGCCTCGACCTTCGGGGTGGGCCATATACTCCGGGAACCGCACTTCCACCGAATCGCCAAACGAAGCATAGAATCCATCACACGATTCTGGCAGCCCACCGCAACCCCTCGCAGGCCTCAACCCCTTGCGGCCCGGTCCAGCGGTGCCCCGTTGGCTCGGCAGTAGACTAGGCACTGCAGTCCTCCGAATCGACTTGATAGGCCCGCGTCCCGCCCGGCTTGTACGGTATCGCCATGTCGGGGTCGTCTGCACCCGTGGGTGAATCCCCGAATAGGTTGCCCGGCAGAGAATACAAATCAAACGGCGCAGCGACGAAAACTTGATCACCATTTTCTGCAACTATTAGCGTACCAACAATCACCACCGGCTGCTCTGGCGTGCCGATCGTTGGCGTCGTGGACGCTACGTTGCGGCCCAGCAATAATCCGTACGTGTCGTCCTCGATCAGCTTTGACTTTTCATCGTCCCATTTCAAAATTGTGACCACCGCGGTTTCACTTTCGCCAGGCGTGATCTCGAATGGCTCCACCTCATATACCGCCTCGGGAATTTCGCCGTGGACGACGCCGTAAATAAGCTCGGGCGGTGCCTGATTCCCTGCGTAGTTCCGTCGCCGCGTAGGTGTCGGCCGCGAAGACTTGCCCGCGCCACCGCCGCGCCACCAGCTAATGAGCTGCTTGAGCTGTGCCCTGTCGGCCTCAGATAGCACGTAGGAATTGGGCATCAGAGGGCTGACGGGGTCCAGGTTAGCGATGACTCGACATCAAACACGCCATCGGCTGGACTGCAGCCGACGAAGTCTATACCGTTGGTGTAGGCCGCGGCCGAGTGATCGCGGAAAGTAAACCCGGCGTAGAGTGTGGTGTTTGTGATCGTGTACGCGGTAGCCTTTCCAGCGTCGTACTCACCGCCGCCAAATACAACTAGCGTCGTAATGTTGCCAGATACGTGGCGCACCTTGGCACCCTTCCTCACGTTGATCGTACTTATTCCGCCCTCTTGGATTAGCTCGCCGCCAAACATCTCGTAAACTACAGACGTTACGTGATTTGATGTCAGATTGCCGGCGTAAATATCAATCGGGTCTGTGCCAGAAGTAAAGCTCGCGCCTGGCCTGAGCGTTACTGCAGGCTTCTTGGCCTTGTGTGATAATTCAAACATCCTAAGCGCGTTTAGCGTAGTTGGATTTTCGGAAGCACTGAGCCCGACGCCAACACTGCCCGAATATACCGTCAGCAACATAGGCTCGCCGCCAGCGATCAAAACAGCGTCGCCGCCTACGCTTGATTTCGCGGGTACGTCGTAAATTGTCATCAAGATAGCGTTGCCGGCATTGGTTCCAAAGTCCAAGTACGTATGCCCTGCCGCCTCTATGTCGCTGTCCGGTTCGCCTAGTTCGTGTATTGAGCTTCCCGTCGTCGTGGTAATCGGCAAGTCTAGTTTCGTCTGCCGATACTCTGGATAGGTCAGCGTCCCGTGAGTTGCGTTGATCGAGTCCAGCCCAATATCGCCTTGGAATGAGTTGCGCCGCTCGATAGATATATTCAGGGCGACGTTGTTTAGCGCGTAATATGTGCTGGATGATCGCTCATCATAAATCAAAACGTCCTGCGTTCCAGGTGCCACCCCGCCTTCCCAATTCGCCGCCGCGTTGAAATGCCACGGCCCAGTAGCTGCGGTATCCTCTGCAGCGTGCGTAGCTGTCAGCGTGCCGGTTTTGGCTACCGTCGTCGTAAACGGTACGCCAGGTGTCTTGCTTGTCACGGAAACCACGCTGCCGGAAACGGTCGCTACGATGTCGCGGAATTGTGGATACTCGTAGCCGCCAGCGTTAGCCGTCATGTCGGCCGTGAAGTATTGCTCGTCATGCTGGGTTGCGCCGAGTAGCTCAGCTAGGCCAGCCGCTACAGCCGCGGTAGTGGACATCGTAGCGCCGCATGTTAGCGTGACGGCCTTGTTGTCGACCGTTACGGTTACCGTGTCCGTGCTTGCCGTTACACTTCCGCCGATTGTGATTAGGTCGACTTGGGCGACAGCCTGGGCCGCGCCGATATTTCGTTTGGTTGCGATTTTTCTGCTCCTTATGTAAACAACGGCCCGTATGCTTTTTCTTCTAGGTAGCGGTAGGTGATCACCTCGGTATGATTGCCGCCCTTGTCGCCATTTAGTTTCAGATTGATCGGCTCGGCCATATCGTCGCCGTTCAGATCCTTGGCCCTTATCCAACCCTCCTCATGATCGGGTGGATTCGCGAAAACATTCTTAGCTTTCCAGTAGTCATAGCCGACATTATCAATAATGAGATCGGTCGTTTTCTTAATTGCTACTCGCGTGAGCCCCGGCCAGTACTCATTCTCGCCCTCAAATAATTGCCCCAGCGACTCCGTGACCAAGTATTTTAATCGCCGGGCATCGTAGCCCAAAACCGCGGCGCTATTAGTTGTCCCTACGTAGTCTTGATTCAGGGCATCGATTGCGCCTATCGTCGGGTAGTTTTTCTCGAAGACCAAGACCCCCTCGTAGGTGGTTTCCATTAGCGACTCGTCGGCTCGCTTGCCAGCAGCGTTCACAATCGGGCCTAATGTACTGGCGGCTCTATTGCCGCCCTTTCCGTCGCCGTGAGACAGCCCCTCTACGTTTCGTGCTTCAACTATTGGGTTTTCCGTTGCAATGTATTCTATGTTCCTACGGCCGGGCCGGTTGCTGGGGTCTGCGTCTTGTCCGGCTGGCTCTTGCTCGTTTGGGGCCGGTACTGCATATGCGACATCATAGTTAAACACCGACCTACTCTCGTCGGCCACCGTCACGCTGATAGTCGAGACGAAAATATTACTGCGCCCTGGATAAACCGACCGCAGCGATGGCACCGGGTCCGGTGTCGCCAACTTGGCCAGCGGCAGGGCAACGTAGGGGTCTGTCTGGATCGCGTCAAACTCTACCTGGTACCGCAGCGTAAAAGTGTCTTGCCCCTCTTTGTCAAAACTCTGCGACTGTATCCCGATTAGATTTGAGGTGTTCGCCATTTATAGATTTGCCGGCTGTAGTACGACTGGCGCCGCTAGTTTTTCTTTGATTAAGACCAACTCTTTATTGCGCGCCTTGCTCAACTTCATCTCATCGCTTTGATTACGCATCCTTGCCCGCTGGCGGAATGACTCGGCCGATCCGGCTCGCGTGAATTGCAGTGAGCCCCTTTGGCTGCCGCCTTGGTCCGGTAGCCTTGCGGATAGTAGGGCTTTTCTCTTGAGGCCTAGCAGCCCTATCTGCGCTTTTGCCGCGGCCGCCAATGCGCCCGACCTAAACTTTCCAACGCTGCCGCCGACCACGTCGCGTATTTTATCGATAGCACCGACAGCGAACCCCTTGTTTTTCTCGCCTGTCCGGTACATCTCGAAGGCTTTATCCAGTAGTGCCTTGCCCAGTATTGGCCCGTACTCTCTAGCCATCGCCGTCGCTTGTTTTACTTGATGCCCAGCGATCGATTCCCGCGTTTGGAATTGCCTATTGTTTGGCCCCGCTGCTGTCCGCCTTGGGCCGATGTCAGTTTCAGCCGATACTCTGGGGGGCCAGCCCGTGCCTTGCATATCACTTAACTTCCACCCCCGGTAAATCTCAGATAAAGGGCCTCTGTTGTTTTTGTCGCCCAGGGAACGACCGCTGTCTTTGCTCGGTAAGCGTGGAAGGGCGATTAACTTAGTTAGCTCCCCAAGTGAACCAACCATTTGCACTAGCGGGGCCAAATCCTTAGATAGGTTGGTAAACGTTTCGCCGAGGCCTTTGACAGACTCCGACAAGTTATCGAAAGCTTCCCCTATCGCCTCCCCAACTAATTTCGCCTTGCCGCCGCTTGTAAGGAATTCCGTTAGTCGCTTGTTCATGTCTTCTAGGGCCGGCGCAATACCTATCGCGACCTGCGTCGCTATACCACCGATCGCCAACTTCAATCGACCGAACGCATCGATTGCACGCTCTACGCCTCGCGCCGACTCCCTGCTTATGGCAATGCCAAGATTCTTAGCTGCGGTTGCCGCTTCGTTGAGGCCCGTCTTGCCAAGTCGCAGCGTGTTAATTAGTGCGGCACCTCGCGTGCCGAGTAGTTGTGTCGTAACCGCAAGTTGATCTTGCTTGTTGTTTAGCTTCGCTACCGCCTCGGCTACCTTGAGAAATTGCTTATCTGCGGAAAGCTTATTGAGCGCCTCGACATTAATGCCAAGCATCTTATAGGCCCGAACGCCCAGGCCGACGCCCTGGTTTGCTTCGCTGGTTGTCTTGACTAGGTTTACCAGGGCCTTATCCAGTACGGTAGCGCTGGCACCCGTTTCCTCAGATGCTAGCCGTAGTCCCGCCAGCGCTTCAGTCGAAATTCCGATCTTGTCCGATACTTTTGCGAGGGAATCAACCGCTCCAAATGCATCGCGCGTTAGCTTTACGAATATCCCAGCACCAGCAGCAACGGCAAGCACACCGATTGCAGCCCCGGCCTTTGCCACGCCTTTCACGAATCTAACGAGAGACTTCCTGGCCGACTTTATGTTTCTATTTAGCTTCTTCGTGTCCATCGACACGCCGACATTGATCCCGCCTATGAATTTTCCCCGTGATGCCATCTCAGAACCCTAGTATAGAATCGGCCTCGGCGCACTGCTCTTCGATCTGCTTTTCACGTTGCCCAGTATCACGCTGCGGGACAAACGCATCGTCATCAATTAAATCTGCGTCTGCCATCTTCTGCCCGCCCATGCCCGATGCAATCATGTGCAGCGTATTTATAGTGCGGGCCGTTGCTAGGCTTGTCCTCGACCAGTCACCGCCAAACGGCTCCAGCCAATAGAACGCCTCCCACTCTCGCAACTGCTTGAGCGGTGCACTGTCTAGCATCTCATCGACGTTATAGAATCCTAGGCTCATGGCTAGACGCAGCGCAAACCGCCGCCTAGGATTCCGCTCTAGTTTTTTTCTTCGTCCTCGTCATCGGCACCGATTCCGCTGTGGTTGCTGCACGCAGTGGATAGCGAGAGCACCTGCGAGGCTGGCAGCCCCATCAGTTTGGGAATGTCTGCGTCCGTGAATACCAACGAGCCCTCGGCGTCGACACAATGCGCAGCGATGATCTTGGCCAGTACTGTCTTTCGGCCGCTTTTTGATGTCGTCTTCGATTCGAGCGACACCACATCGGACGCTAGAAGATTCTGCAAGCGAAACTTGCCGAGCCCTTCGATCGTCTTGTCGGCATAGCTGCGTCTCACCGGCACCGAAAAGATACCTTCGGCTGTGGTGTAGCCATTGGTTTCACTCATCGTCGTCGTCCTCCTCTGGTTCCTCGTCGCCCGACTGGTCGAACAGCTCGCCGTCAGGTCTGACGATAGTTGTCTTAGCTGGTTTTTTTAGTTCGCCCCTGTGATACGCTTCGACTAACGCCGGGCTAGGCACGCTTGCAGATCCTTCTGCAATGGTATAGCCAGTGGTTTCTAGTCGCAGTCTCTCGACTTCTCCGCGAACATGCCCTCGCAATTCGCAATCAAGAAATCGAATAAACAGCACCGTGGCATTGTTGGCCCGCGCAACAACACCGATCTTGCGCCACGCCTTGCCGCCGTGTTTTTCCCATATGACATCGAGCGGCTCGGTAGAGACGACCCCATGCTTTCGCCCCGTTAGCTGCGATATCTTGACTTCGATGTGGATCGGCATTGCTCACTCAGTGACTGTTGGAGCCGATGCCCACTGGAAAGTCAGCGAAGCCGCCATCAGGCTATCAATGCTCAACTCCTCAATCTGTAGCTCCGTAACGTGGCCGCTGGTGGCGAATGTAGACGCCTCTGTGTTGCCTAGTGTCAGCGTAATGGAGGATTCATCGGCCGTCATGTCGCCAGAATCAAACAGTAAATCGTCGATACTCCCCGCTTCGGTGGTGGCAAGCAAGGAAGGATCAAACAAAAACGAGCAAGAAATCGGCGCGATCGTCCACAGGTCCGCGCCTATCATAGTCCGAGAACCTGTTGTGCTTAGGCCGGTCGTGTCGAGTGAATCTCTGGTCCATCCTGGGCCGCCAATGGATGTGTAAGACGGCAAGTAGGACGCGGTCGTCCCGAACGCGAGTGTAGCACCTTGGCCTGTTGCGATAGCCATGTTAAATCCTTAGGCAAAAGTAGGGGAGGTCTGGGAATGTGTTAGTTCAAAATCGAACGAGTAAACAAATACCCAACGATCGCCGCGGTTCCCCGGCTCTTCGACGTTTGATCGCTCGGAGATGATCGTTGAGCCGTATATCGTGATGTCACCAGCGGCCCCCGTGTAACCAGATAAACGGTTGCGAACTAGCTCGCCCAGGTCGTAAGCCTTGACGGCTGTTTCGTCGTAGGCGTCGATCTGTAGTATTGATGCCTTGGTGGCCACTTCTTCGGACAAAGAATAGTGCCGCTCGCTGGTGATGTTTCGCAGGATCAACAGAGCACCCTGTACATTCTGGATCGCTCGGCCTTGGTAGATTCGATTGCCAACAACGTCGCGGATGTTGCTTGATCCGTGCAAATACTTTTTAATCTCTCGTTCGATCATGGCTTAGGTACCTCGATCGTCCGTATGTGGCCCTCGATGCCCTTAATGATTTCGTCCCGAATATACTTCTGATTGCCGTACAGTGCCCTACGTAGAAAACTATCCTCTGGCATGTTGCGATTCTTGGAGCCTAGCTCTATTTGTGCCCCACCGAATCCGCTCTTGCTGCCAGATCGTTCGGATGTGCGAACGTGCCGCCCGATTTTGCTTCGGCTTCGTTTATTCGCTCCGGCCTTGATTCCTCTGGCCAGCTTCCCCTCGTCGATGTGCCCGGCAATGCCCAGGTTATTTCGCGCCGCGGCTACAAGTTTCTTAGTGACTTTCTTCAGCTCGTCGCGTGCTATTTTGGTCTGTACTTTTGTTTCTAGTTGGCTGAGTTTCTTGTCTAGTTGCTTGTCGCCGGTAACAATGACCTGCTTCTTCGCCATCACATCCCGCCTTCCGTGCACCGCCAAACGTGGAACCGATTACGCTCGCCTTCGTTTATTACGCTCTCGACCTCAAACACTCGATCGCCTGCAACGAGCCGCATCGCCGAGTTTGCCGTGGCTACTAGGTGCGTCTGGATTCGGTGCGTCACAGAGCTTTGCATCTGCTGGGCCGCTTCGTACTCTCGGCCAGATAACGGCCTGATCTCTCCCCACTGGGTATCGACTTTGCCCCAGGTGGACGGGATTCCGTCGAGGTCGTTTCCCGGCGCCTGCTCCATAATATCGAACAGCAGCTTCATCGGTATTGGCCCCAGGAAAGTTGACTGAGCAACGACTTCAAGCTGCGTTCGTTCGGCTTCGCTTCGCGCTCCGTCAGGTCGCCGAATAAATCCCGAAGCTTGAGTTTGACGGCTGCCTCTGCCAATCCCGGAACGCTGTCGATGTCGGCATAGCCCGCAAGATAATTGATCGTCACCGCGTCGCTGCGGGTTGCCAATCCCGGCAGCGAGTAATCGGCGTCGAACTCAAGAACAGCCGCGCCGTCAGTCTCAGCTAGCAATCGGTAATCAGCGGCCGCCACTGTCTGCGATGCGTCTGCGGTGTCGTAGTACGTGATCGAGCTGATCGACTTCACCGGCTGCCAATCAAACGCTACCGGATTGATCGGCCAGCCGTCGTAGATTTCCGCGATTGTGTAAGACACTCGCAGGGCTCGATGCACCGAACGCTCAACAAACTCCGTAGCGGCGTCGAGCGAAAACTGCACCTCGGTATCTAGGTCGCTGCCGCTGATGCGTAGCGCTGCCGATGCCTCGCCCAACGTAACGCAAGCGGGCGAGCTCTTGGCGGATATAGTCGTGTATTTGCTCATGGTAAAAACTGCCGCCCGTGGTCGACTCTGGAGAACGTGCCACAAGCGGCAGGTGCGGGGGGTTACGCGGTGCCTTCGGCTGTCGTGGTCGAAAACTCGCCAGTTACCGCACCGGTGCCTCCGGTGTTACCAGTCCCATCGCCGTGCGTAACGGGGCTTTCCGATCCGTTGTAGAGATACGCAACGCATGTCTCGTTGGAATTATTAGTCCCGTTCTTGTCGCATTTCAGCAGCAAGTAACGCTCGGCATCGTCCATCACCGCGATGTCGATAAAGCGGACTACATCATCGTCAGCAGCAACGAGATTTTGCAGCGTGCCTGCGATATCTGCACCGCCCGTCAGCGTAGTAGCACTTGCCACTACATTGGATCGACTAACGGAAAGTGCCGTGGTTGCTGATGCTGCCATTGTGCCATTCTGGTAAACGAAACAGCATCCATTGAATCCTAGCGTGTCAACAACCTTGCAAGCCCTGTCTGCTGATGCGGCTGCGTCAAGCGCGGAAAGCACTCCAACTATCTTGATATCTTTTGAGAAAGTTAAACCTGCCATGATTGTCTCCTGTAAAATCCCTCGGCCCGTATTGGGCCGAGGGATGATTGTTGAAAAACTGAAACTAGCTAGCCGCACCAGTCGACAACGCACATACGCCACCGGCATTTGTGCCGTCGCCAACATCGTGAGCAACGATGTCGTAGCGAGTCGTCGCACGAATCGCCAAGCGGTCAGTGTTGAAAGCGTACTGATCGCTTTGAGCAATCCGAACGCCGCCACGGTCGCCAATCAATACGCCATGAGTAAACGCCCCGAAGTACGTGCAAATCGTACTTACTGCCGTGGCGGTTGGCATTTGCGAACTAAAGGAAACCGGCGCACCCAGGAACATAGGTTGGCCCGACGCACCGCCTTCGATGTTGCTAACGGCATTGCCGCCAGCGTCCACCATCAGGTTGAGCATCACCTGGTAATAGAACTGCGAACTGCAAAGCCACGAAACGCCCGCGCCCCAATACTGCGACGGAAGCAATCCCATGCAATTCGTGAAGTTCACGATTGCCAGTTCTGGCCACGTATCGGCAGAAGTTGTCGTCCCGGTTTCCGTTCCAGCCGACCCTACCTCAGTGACCAAGCCGCTGACGTTGCCGTAGGTGCTGGTTCCGTCGCCGTTGATAAACTCATTATCTTCCTGGATGGCTAAATCCAATCCCATTTGCGAAGCAAGATCGTCCATGATTGGAATGATGCTGTCGTCGCTCAGCTCTTGGCTGATATAGGAAAGGATCGCCCGCTTCTTGGCGTTCAACGAAATGTTGCCCCAGGTCTGGTCGCTGTCGGTTATTGCAGCGGCCTCGCCAGGATAGTAAACCGTGGTGCCTGCCGTTTTCTTGGCAACGTCGAGCGTGTCAGATGTCATCGGCATCACGCGGCACAACTGACGAGAAACGCCCGCCGTGTCCCGAACGTCGATGATTGCATTTGACAACGGCGATGGCACCAAGTAACCACCGGCACTCGGTGTGCCTTCGGTCGCTGTGGCTCGGATATCCCAGCCACGGCCAAGGCAATGCGCCTCAGCATCTTCGTCGCGTCGTCCGTTGGTGTAGCCCAGCAACGCTTGCAAAAACTTGCCAGAGTCGTAAGCGTCACGCTCGCCTTCCGCACCTTTGAACGCACGTAACTTGCCGATGCGTCGATACGTCGCGGGCATTGCATCAACGGGCGTGTTGCCGCTGCCTTCAATGCTCACGCCTGCGAACAGTTGCGGCGTGGCGTTCTGGGCTTGGCGTGCGAGTGCCAAGCGAGCCTTTTCCGCTTCCAGTTTCTCAGCCTTGACGAGCGATGCGTTGGCCGCCGCCAGCGTTCCTTCGGCTGACATAATGGCATCCCACGACGCCGTTTCCTCCGCCGTGAACTCACGATCTTCGGTCTCCGCTAAGTTCGACAGTGCCTGGGCGTCGTCGGTTAGCTGCTCGATGGCAGCTTGGATTTCTCTTTTAGATTTCATTGCGGTGTGCCTTTGCTGTTGTCGGCTATCGCAACGAAAAAACGGCACGAACTGCCGACCAAGGAAAAATGGTCAACAAGTCGTGCCGTTTCTTAACGGGGTGAGCTTGCGTCTTTCTGCGTGACGGTGCCTCTTGGTATTGCGTCCGCAAAAGTAGTTGAATTGTTGCCCGCAGTTTACCCCCTCATCTGCTGCCTTGTCAAATCTATTTTCCGCTGCCTGATGTTAGCGGCGATCTGAGCCATGCCCGTAGTGTTTTTCTCGCTACTTTGCCGCCAGTTCTTCGGCGTGTTGCGATAGCCAAACTCGCTGGGAACCTTGCACGCCAGCGACTTGACGCCTTCTGCCATGCCGTCAGCGAATCCCATTTCAACTGCTTCAGATGCCTTTAGCCAAACTTCCTCTCGCATCATGGCTCGCACTTTGTCAGCGTCGCCGCCGATCCTCGATGCGTATAGTTCAGCCATGTCGTTGGCGGTGGCGTTTAGCCTTTCAACCGACTTGGCATGTTCGTCTGCATTGCCCACCGTAGCTCCCCACGGATCGTGGATCATGTAGCGACTGCCGTTTGCCATTGTTACTCTTTCGCCGCCCAGTGCCACGATGGTGGCGGCTGAGGCTGCGAGTCCGTCAATGCTGATGTCCACCGAGCCGCTGTAACCCGCAAGCAGATTCATAATCGTGATTCCGTCAGCGACTAAGCCGCCCGGCGAATTGATTCGTACCAGAATATCTTCGCCGCTCGCTTCCATGATTTGTGCGTGAACCGATTCGGGCGTTACACCGTCAGGGAAGAAACCTTTGCCGATTACGTCGTAGATTAGTATTTCAGCCATTGCTATTCTCCTGAGAGGATTTCTTTGGTGAGTTGTTTGGTTAGTGTTCGGATGTGCGCTGCTCGGTCTTTAGCGGCTGCGGCTTGAGTTGCTGGTGTCGCCAAGTCCATTAGCGTCAGCAAAGCGTCCCAACTATTGCGGCAGTGCCGGGCGAATGTTTCTTCCCACGATGCGGCAATGCCAATCAGGTTAGCGACTTCGCAAGGAATCGTTAGCCGCTCTTTCCAAATCGTCATCAGGTCCGCGTCGCCGTAGAATTTCTCGGCCCACGCCACGTAGTTCTTCGCCGTCCGCCCGGCATTCTCAACTCGATAAGCCTCAATAGCAAGCACTGCACCAATCTGCGACTCGATCAGTTCAGCCGTCTTGCCTTGCTGCGCCGCGACGTTATCGCCGCCTGCTGGTTCGATGGCTGGATTCAAATACTCATCGCCGCCCTCGTAAGGATTCATGTCTTCCAGCCGCCGGGCTTCGTTCGGACTCATAATGCGATGAGTAATTGCGATGCCGTAACTGGTCATTCGCTTTTGAATGTCGCCGCGAAGGAACGCTTCTGGAAACCACTTGAACCAATGGCCGCCGCTCACCTGTTGCGACTTCGTCAGCAACTTGCGCTTCGCTTCCTCGGCGAATCGATTCGTCCAGCGGCTAAGACTAGTCTGAAAATAGTCGCGGTTCTGTTCTTCGAGGTTAGCGCGCACCGCCGAGTTTTCCATTGCGTTGAGTTTGAACGCCGGCAGGTTGAACAACGACGCGACAAACTCTCGGTCAAGCTTGCGGGCTTCCAGCCATTGCGAATCTTCATTGCTCATGCTCATCGGCTTAAACTCTAGGCCCTCCCAGAGAATCGCTATCGAGTTGCGATTAGCACCGCCCTGCGTTTCTTGCCATTCCTTACGCAAGTTCTTGTGAGCTTCGGCGTTGAAAGCGGCGTCGGTACGCAGCACGCCGCTCGGCCTTGCGTCGTTTTTGAATGTGCGATTCCCATGAGCTTGCAGCGCCAGCCCGTGACCTAGTACGTTCTTGGCGACGGCAACCGCCGACAATCCCCAGAAGCCGTTAGACTGCAAGCCGCGAACGTGGAAACAATCTTCGTAAGGAAACGCCTTCGGCTCGTTATTGATTCGCGTGGTGATAACGAAATCACCCGGCGCGATTTCTTCGTAAGCGGTAACGTCAGGCGATAACGGAATCAGCCACACCCGCCCGTTGCGTAAACGCTGTATGACGCTAACCGCATTCCCCCACAAAAGGCAATTCGCCATCATGGTTTCCTTCCACACCGATGGCGTTTGCCAGGGGTTCGGCTCGCAGCTCAGCGAATAGTTGAGCGGGTGGTTGCGGTCTTTGTTGCGGCCCGCTGCGGTTTCGATCATCTTCCAAAATGGCAACTGCCCAACGTCGCCTGCAAGAATGTTGACCGCTTGCCAGACTGGCCCGTGACCTAGCGCCGTAGTCGGGTTCACAGTCTCGCCGCTGTCGGAACGTGAACCGCCCGTCATGGATTCAAAGAACCAATCTTCGGTTGTCTGCGCCGATGCCATTGCGCTAATCTGCGTGTCAATTGTGTCGCTGCCAGGCGTAGCGACTAGCTGCGAATATGTGCTTATCATAATGTCAACATTCCTGCGGTTTCGTAAATTGACGCCGCTTTCGGTTTGGTGATTTGCCCGACGCCAATCGCCATGACTGCGGCAACTATTCCGTCGATTCGTTTCGCGCTGCTCTGGTGGTCTGGTTTCACTGGCCTGATGTTTCCGTTGTCGTCGCTGCGAACTTGTACGTTTTCTGCCATCCACTCAAGCACCGGATCATTCGAGTGATCTAGCGTGCCTTCGATAACGCACCGCTCAAGTTCCTTGCAAGGCGTTGAAAGACTCATCGCACCTTGCCGCATTTTCAGCATCGTGACGCCGCGATCTTCCAGGTAGATTCTGGTCGGCTCGGCGTTCCACGGATCGTAAGCCACGCAGCCGAAGTTGTAACGGTCGTGGTCTGCGAGGATGCGGTTGTGAACATAGCTATAGTCGATGGCATCGCCCGGCGTTGCCGTCACCCATCCCGCCTCGGCCCAGCGAGAATATGGCACGCGGTCGCGTTGTTCAGCCTGCCGCATCCGGCCCTCTGGAATGAAGTAATGCCCTTGCAGCTTCCACGAGTCGCCCACCTGTTGAGCAATCACCCAAGCGGTGATGTCAACATTGCTCGACAAGTCCAGCCCACCGTATACGTCAGCGCCGTTCTGAATGTCCGCTGTGGTGCCGGGGCAGTTCCTCCACTTTTCCATTTGTAGCCAGCGGGATTCTTGCGAGGTCCACTGGTTGAGATGCAAGCGTCGGAACGTATTTTCAAAAGCGGGATTGTCTTTCGCTTTCTTGCACTCGCGCTCGATGTACTCCAACGAAATACTCACGCCGAGATTCGGATTCGCCTTCGCCCAGATGTCTGGGTCGGTCCAGTCGTCGGCTTCCTCTGCTTCGTAGATGATCGGCAAGAAACTATCGTCAACGATCTTTCCGTCACGGACTTGCTTAGCGTAAGTGTAGATTTCATAGCAGATAGAATTGCGGTCATAGCCTGCTGTGGTGATGTAGGTTTCTAGCGGCTGCGTGCGTGCGCCTGTCGAAGTATGAAGCACATCGTAGAAGTCGCGTCCCGGCCAAGCGTGGATTTCATCGCCGTTGATGTAGTGCGAGTTGAACCCATGCGAGCCGCCTTCGTTCGCGGGGATGGCACGCAAGAAACTATCCTTGAAGATGATACGCTTTTGGCTGTCGCGTATCTTGCACTGTGCCGCGAGTTGCGGCTTGCTGCGAATCATCGACGCTGCGAGGTTGAACACCAGCGAAGCCTGCTCGCGGTCGCACGCTGCGCAGTAGCACTCGGCACCGCCTTCGGCATCAGCAACCAGAACGTAGGTGGCGTTGCCTGCCATCCATGTAGATTTTCCGTTCTTGCGTGGCACCGAGATAAACACCACGCGATAACGACGCGAGCCGTCGGGTCGCTTCCATCCGAACATCAAACGGTTGACATCTGCCTGCCACGGTGCGAGCGTGAACGGCTGACCGGCGAGCGGTCCCTTTACATGGTGCAAACCCTCAGCGAAATACCGCAGCGACTTTTCGCCCGCGACTGGATCGTAGGTGCAGTTCGATTCGCTTGCATACGGATCATATCCGGCTACGGTGAGCGGTCCAGGGTCGTCGGTGGCTTCGGTTATCATTAGGAAATGTATTGGCTGGTAAAGTCGTCGGTGCTTTGTTTTTCAAGTCCAATGCGGGCTCGGGCAACGGGTGTCATGCCAAGCTCAACTAGCATTTTCAAAGCAGCATCGCGGAAGCGATGCACCTCTGAGCAAAACGGGTTTGGCTTCCAGGTAGGCGAGCCGTCTTTGTTCTTGACTTTCAAAGCGTAGCCGCTGATCTCAACCATCGCCTCTGCCTTTTTGTAGTTCGAATACGTCGCCGCGAACAGTTCAAGCAGCGGTGCTTCGGCCAACGTAATCGCGCCGCTGCATCCCATCGTGCGAAGCACATCGTCCCAGATTCCCTTGGCGGTATCGTCGAGCGTGTCGAGCGGCTGCGGCAAACCTTGCATGGGCTTCGGTTCCTCTTGAATCGGTCGCTTGCCGGGGTTGCCTTCGTGTATCTTGATAGCTGCGGGGATTGGTCTGCGGCCTTTCATAGTAGTTTCGCTTTCTGTTCTGTTAGATTTTCCCATCGCTGGATTATCACGTCGCAATAAGCGGGGGATATTTCCAGACCGTAACACTTTCGGTTGAGTTGTTCGGCTGCGATTAGGGTTGTGCCGCTGCCGAGGAAGGGGTCGAGGATTATTCCACGCCCGCCGTACCGCTTAATAATCCATGCTATAACCGCCGTTGGCTTTGTCGTTGGATGCACCCTGCCTCGGGCTTCATTGTTACCTGAAAATAATGTACAATTATGACGAATAATCTCCCGTTTATGCCTAGCGATTGACCATATCAACTCAAACGCACTGCCGAACATTTTGTCAAATTGTTCCTCGACGCGTTTATCCCACACAATCCACGAACCGCCTTGGGGCAATGTTCTCGCATAGTAATCGGCACCGAACCAAAACCCCTCAGAATGTTGCGGTAACTTTATTTCTCGGTAATCAAAGTCGGCATCGTCGCCAAAAACAGGTTCGTAGTTTTTGTTTCCCTCTGCTTTTGTACTTGGCAACTTGGAATAATCTGTATCTAAATTCATTCCATAAGGCGGGTCCGCAACAACCAAATCAGCCACCGCCCCGCCCATCACCCGCTCAACATCTTCCGCCTTCGTAGAATCACCACACAGCACCCGATGCTCACCCAGCGCCCACAAGTCGCCCGGCTTCGTTATCGGATCGGCTGGCGGTTCCGGTACATCATCCTCGACCACTTCGCCAAAGGTTTCCGCCATCAACTGTTCGAGTTCCTTTTCGTCGTACCCCGCCGCCGCGAGCAAGTCGGGGTCGTCCGCTGCGATAGCCCCCAGCGTGGCGGCCAGAACTTCGTCATCCCACCCCGCGAGTTCAGCCGTGCGGTTGTCTGCTATCGCGTAAGCGGTCGCCTCTGAGCCTTGAAGGTCGGTTTCGACAACTTCCACGCTATCCCATCCGAGGGCTTTAGCGGCGGCCAGGGTGCCGTTCCCGGCACGGACCACGCCCGACGTATCAACGACGATGGGTTTCTGCTGGCCGAAGCGGCGCAGGCTCGCCGTGATCGTCGCAAGGTTTCGCTCGTCGTGCGTACGGGCGTTCGCCGGGTCTTGGCTCAGGTCGGTGATCGGGCGGGTGGCGGTTTTCATGGAAAGTATTTTGCCTTTTCTTGAATTATTCTGACTGATTCTTTGCCTACCCCGATGGGGGGTATGGCGTGGTTGCCCGTCGAACCAAATCGCCTGTGGCCGCACCTATGCGGCTCAAGCCCTACCTACTTAACATTTCCAATTTCTCGATGACCGCGCCCCGCCGCCGCCGCCGTGGACGATCTGACGCCAATAGTGCGAAAATAACTGCTCGGC
>Ga0209501_10002287_pt1 | contig 20253 bp, 17 predicted proteins | sample ArcticOcean_MG_C_4_FD_187434 | JGI IMG/M metagenome (GOLD analysis project Ga0209501, IMG submission 187434) | Marine microbial communities from western Arctic Ocean - ArcticOcean_MG_CB4_134 (SPAdes) (version 2) | ecosystem: Environmental > Aquatic > Marine > Oceanic | place: Arctic Ocean...
CCGAACAGCGCCTCATTGGACACGGGCTCTCCACGTGCGCCACCTGTGACGGCTTCTTCTTCCGCGATCAGGAGATTGCAGTGGTGGGAGGGGGCGATTCCGCCCTGGAGGAGGCCGGATTCCTCACAAAATTCGCCTCCAAGGTGACGCTCGTCCATCGACGGGATGCCCTCAGGGCATCCAAGATCATGCAACACAGGGCCTTTGACAATCCCAGAATCGAATTCGCCTGGAACACCGCTGTGGTAGATGTGGTCGGTGACACGAAGGTGGAGGCACTGGCACTGCGTGACACGGTCACCGGCGAGGAACGGAGCCTTCCAGTATCCGGCGTGTTCATCGCCATTGGCCACAGGCCCAACACGGACCTGTTCGTCGGCCAACTGGACATGGACGACGCCGGATACCTGATCACCGGATCCGACCGGTCCACAACCAACATCGAGGGCGTCTTCGCCTGTGGCGATGTCCAGGACCACACCTACCGGCAGGCCATCACCGCTGCCGGTTCGGGTTGCATGGCCGCAATCGATGCCGAGCGGTGGCTGGAGAGCCGCAGCGACTGATTGGCCGGGCCCGACCGCCGGTGCGTGACGCGTTCATGCCCGCGAGCGGATAGAAAAGGGACCCTGACAGTCCACTCGAGAAACGAGACCCCCCCATGGCCGGTGCCATTGTGAACCTTTCCGAGACCACCTTCGATGAGGAGGTCGGCTCTTCGTCGGAGCCGGTACTCGTGGACTTCTGGGCTGAGTGGTGTGGACCCTGCAAGATGATTGCGCCGATCCTCGAGGAAATTGCCGCTGAGCAGGCCGGATCCATCCGGATTGCCAAGGTCAACGTGGACGAGGCTCCCGATCTGGCCCGTCGATTCGAGGTCATGAGCATCCCCACCCTCATCCTGTTCAGTAACGGTGTTCCCGCCAAGCGGATGGTGGGCGCAAAGGGCAAGCCCCAGCTCCTCGAAGAACTGGCCGAGTACCTCTAGGCGATCCCGGCGGGACGACCTCAACCAGCGGCGGCCCCCAGCATGTCCGACCCGATCCGCCCCAGCGATAGCGGAGCACCTGTCAGGGACCTCCACCGTCGCCTTCTGGCCGTCGGCCACCCGGTGGATGCGGCTGAGGTATCCGACGACCACTTCGGGCCGGATACGACCAGGGCACTGCTTGCCTTCCAGGCCGAGCGAGGCATCGACGAGCATGGAACGGTGGACGCGACCACACAGGCCGCCCTCGTGGAGGCAGGGGTTCGTCTGGGAGATCGCCACCTCTACCTGCACGCTCCGATGTTCCGAGGCGACGACGTGGCCGACCTCCAGCTCCGCCTCGGCAGCCTCGGATTCGACGCAGGTCGCATCGATGGAATCTTCGGTCCCGATACTGCGGGTGCGCTCGGCGACTTCCAGCGCAACACCGGGCTGGCCGTCGACGTAATCGCCGGCTCCGAAACAGTCCATGCATTCCGTCAACTCCTGGGCAGGTCAGCCGGTCGGACCCCCGTGGCACAGGTGCGTGAGTTGGATCGCCTCCGCCGGGGCAACCCTGACCTCCGGGACCAGCGCCTGGCCATTGGACAGTTCGGAAACTCTGGTGCCCTGATATCCGCTCTCGCCCGGATTCTGCGGGCGCGTGGAGCAAATGTGCTTGTCCTGGACAATCCTGACGAGGCGGCACAGGCCTCAACAGCCAACGACTTCGATGCCGTCATGTATCTTGGCCTAAGAATTGAGAATAGTTCCCATTCACAGGCAAACTACTTCTCGACCCCCGGATTCCTGAGTGAGGGTGGTTACAGGCTCGCCCACCACTGTGCCACCTGCCTTGACCATGCGCTACGAAGCTCCGATATTCCCCCCACGGGAGCTGCTGGAAGGCAGATGCCCGTCCTACGCCAGACACGAATGCCGGCAGTCCTGTGCACCCTCGCTCCCCCATCGGCCGTAGTCCTGGCCACTGCCGAAATCGCAGATGCACTGGCCGTTGCCATCACCCGCTGGGTAGCCAACCCCGCCGCCGACCCGGACAACGCACCGCCGGTCGAGGACTGAACCTCATAGACGCTGGAGCGCCAGGGGCCCCGCCCCGGACGTAGATCAGCCGCCAAGGAGCCTGAAGAGTCGCTGCAGATCGTCCTCGTCCGCGAATTCGACCACGATTCGCCCCTTCCTGCCACGGGTGTGAACCCGGACCCTCGTGTCGAACCGGTCACTCAGGATCTGTTCAACCTCAAGGGATGCCGCATCCGCCGGCTTCACCACTGGACCAGCGGCCGGATCTGGTGCCGGTACGGGAACGTCATCCAGAGAACGGACCATTGCCTCGGTCTGGCGCACGGACATTCCCTCCTCAACCACCCGCAGGGCCAACTGCTCAAGGAGTTGGCGGTCTCCCAGCCCGGCCAATGCCCGAGCGTGGCCTGCACTGAGTCGACCATCCATGATCATCTGCTGGACGTCATCGGGTAGGAGTAGAAGCCTCAGCCCGTTGGCCACGGCAGGCCGACTACGGCTCACCCTCACAGCCACCTGGTGCTGGGTGAGCCCGAACTCGTCCATGAGGCGATGGAATGCGGCAGCTTCGTCAATGGGATTCAGGTCGTCACGATGGAGGTTCTCGATGACCGCCTGTTCCAGCGATTCGCGATCCTCTGTCGGCCTCACGACTGCCGGAACCCTGGTCAGGCCCGCCCGTCGTGCGGCGCGCCAACGCCGCTCTCCGGCCACGAGCTCGTAGCCACCGTCGACCCTCCGGAGCAGAAGCGGCTGGAGGATCCCCACTTCCTGAATGGAGGCCGTCAACTCGGCCATGCTCTCGTCGTCGAAGGCCCGTCGGGGCTGATAGCGGTTCGCTTCTATGTCGGCGACCGACACCATCTCGAAACTGGTATCAGGCGTCGGCACCGTGGCCGGTGTCAACACACCGTCTCGAGTCGAGCCACTCTCAGAGTCGTCGGCTCCCGCCGTGGGTATGAGGGCCGACAGACCCTTACCCAGACCGCTCTTCTTCATCCCAGAACCTCCTTGGCAAGTTGACGGTAGGCAATCGCTCCCCGGCACGTTGGGTCGAACACCGTGATCGGCTGTCCGAAGGACGGTGCTTCCGAGAGCCTTACCGACCTCGGAATCACCTGTCTGCAGACCTTGTCGCCGAAGAATGAACGCACCTCGTCCGCCACCTGTTTGGACAGGTTCGTCCTGGCGTCATACATGACCAGCGCAATGGTCGAGACCTCCAGATCCGGATTCAAATTCTCCCTGACCAGCTCGACGTTGCCCACCAGTTGGCCAAGACCCTCCAGTGCGTAGTACTCGCATTGGATGGGCACCAGCACCTCGCCCGCAGCGACCAGGGCATTAATTGTGAGCAGGCCCAGCGCCGGCGGACAGTCGATCAGGATGATGTCGTAGTCGTCGGCCACGGTCTCCAAGGCACGATCAAGCCGGTGCTCACGGCTGAATGCCGTCACAAGCTCTATCTCAGCGCCCGCCAGGGCAAGGCTCGACGGAACCACCTCCAGGTTCGGCACCTCGGTGGTGCAGATGACCTCGCTGATGGTCGTCTGCTGGAGCATCACCTCGTAGATCGAGGTCTGGAGACCCCTGTTGGGGATTCCCAACCCGGTAGTCGCATTTGCCTGTGGGTCCAGATCAACCATCAGGACCCGCTGGCCTGACTCAGCCATTGCCGCACCCAGATTGATCGTGGTGGTGGTCTTACCCACACCACCCTTCTGGTTTGCAACGGCGATTACACGGGCACTTCGGTTCCTGCTCGACATTGCAAGCATCATGCTTCCGGTGGTGGACAAATGCAAGGACCCTCCACGAGCCATCCGACGGCATCCAAAATGTTCCACGTGAAACACTTCTGGAGTCGGCAGGCGGCACTGGCCAAATTGTTCCACGTGAAACAATTTGGGTATCTGAAACGCCGATCAGAACAGGGGAGCAGCCAACTGTCGCCTGAAACGACGGGGAAAACGCTGTGGACAGGTGCCGCTGGACCGCATTGCCCTGTATCCAGCCTCACCATGTCGCCATCCGCCCATGTCGGCAAGCCCGAGTTGGCCCAGCGCCTCCGGAACCCAGCGGTTCAAGGCCCCGCCCTTGTCACCCGGCGGTTCGCTGACCACCAGAACACCATCCGGGGCCAGGAGCGGCGCTGCGCATTCTGCAGTCGACCCAGGTGCAGCGAAGGACCTGGCGGTCACCAGGCCTGCTCTGCCGCGGAGGTCGCCACGTGCAACCTCTACGGCATCCATGGCATGGACCTCGACGCGATCGGCAATATCCAACTCGCGGGCCGCCCAGCGGAGGAACGTGCACCTCCGATCACCACGATCCACCAGAATCCACCGATTCGCCGTCAGGGTGGCCAGAACCAGACCGGGTACACCACCACCGGTCCCAAGGTCGATTGCAATCAACTCGGAATCCAGATCCACCAGTACGCCTTCGACGGCGGGGTCGGAAACGACCCCAGAATCATCTAGCCCCCCAAAACGGAGGAAGCCCGCGCTGTGCGCGGGCCCCTCGGCGGCGGCCTGAGAGGTAAGAAACCCCTCGGCCACCGCAATGTCGAGGATTTCCTCGACAGGTGTGGTCACCCGGTGGTCTCAACCATGATGACCACCTGGCGGTCTGTACCGCTTCCCTCCGAGATGGTTTCCAGGCCGTCGATCTCACCGATCGTGTCGTGGATCACCTTGCGGTCCGCAGCTGCCATCGGTTCCATGGTCCGCGACCGTCCATCATCAAGTACCGCCTCGGCCTGTGACCTGGCGAAATCCGCCAGGAAGGACCGGCGACGCTCGCGATAGCCTCCAATGTCGACAACCAGGGAGCCTTCAGCCTGACCATCTGAACTCCTCTGGACCAGGGTCCGCGAAAGCTCCGTTATGGCCCGAACAGTGTCCCCGCGGTTGCCAATGGCAAGACCAAGGTTGAGGCCGTGAGCCTCCACCGTAAGTCGATCCTCCTCGATCGTGCTCTCCACGCGGGCTTCAAGGCCCATCGCGTCAAGTAGACCCTGAACGAATCCTTCGGTGATTCCAGCCTGCGTCTGCAAATCCATAACCTCGGCCTCAGCCCTCTCCCGATCGTTTCCACGACCGTTGCCATTCGTCGACTTTGCCGACGACTCCCTTGATGCAGACTGGCCCCCATTCTCCCGGCGCCTGTCTGACTTTCCATTTCCCTGACCATCGTCGCCGTCACGACCGGTCGGCGGAGCCGACTGGTCCTGCTGGCGAGCGGCCGGACGATCATTGCCACGACGACGTCTGTTTCCGTCATCCCTGCCGCCCTCGCCAGATGAACCCTGACGCGAGTCGCGCGATCCCCGGCCACCCTGCTGCTCCTGGCGTCCGTCTGACGAACGCCCCTTACCACCCTTCCGATCATTGCGGCGGTTGCGGTCGCGCCGCTCCACCTTCGGTCGGGGGCTGGTTGGCCTTACCCGGGCACGCAGGCGTGCCTCGGACTTCTTCAGACCGAACATCGAGCGTGTCGGTTCCGAAAGAACCTCCACCTCCAGCTCGTCCTCGGCTACGCCGAGTCGATCCAGTGCCCGTTCCTTGGCTTCATCGAGTGAGATGCCGGTGGTCTCTATCCACTCCATCCTCACTTCCTCCTTTTCTTCTTGGCGCCATGTGCTCCAGCAGTACCCAGGGGAGTAGTTCGTCCCCCACCTGCTCGAGCCGCTGGCGGTCGCTTGTCGATCGTTGTCTGTTCATCCGCGGACTTGTTGCGTGACCGTCGTCCGGGCTTCTTCGTTTTCCCTTCGGACTTCAACCCCTTCGAACCCCGGCCGGGCTTGGGGCTCCCGGCAGAACCATTCCCCTTGGGTGAGCTGTTCTCGGAGTTTTGAGACTCATTCCTATTTACACCCGCCATGGTCCTACCTTTTCGGGCAGCGGACGATGACGGGCTCGCAGGTGACGGCTTTGAGGCGGAATTTGACGCCTTGGATGCTCCCCGACCCGTCTTGGAGCCCTTCTCGGCGCTGGTCTCCTTCTCCGGCAGGACCACAACCATTTCCGAATTCCCGCCGGGGCCGTACAGGGTCCGTGTGATGTAGGCCTGCTGGGCGATCCGGTACAGGTTTGAGATCACGAAGTAGAGGACCAGGGCCGCATCAAGGTTGAACGAGATGACCGGCAGGAAGAAGGGCATCACCTTCATCAGCATCTGCTGCTGAGGGTTCACCGTGGCGTCCGGGTTCCGGCCGCGTATCTGGCGCTGCTGGATCCAGGCGCTGGCGAACACCACCAGGATCAGGATCAGGTACGGAATCGCCGCCATGACGCTCTGCGACAGCGCTGCTCCCGCCGACCGTGAGAGGTCGAAACCGAGGAAAAGCATCTCGGTCTCGTTCGCCAGGTCGACGAACAGCTCCGATCCGGGGTCCACATATGCGGGATAGAAGGCCGGTAGGTTCGCCGGCGCGCCGGAAACACTTTCGGCGGCACCCAGACGCCCTGCGACCCATCCGATATCAGCCCCGGTGTCAGACAGCCGCCTCGTCATACCGCGCAGCACCTGGTACAGCACCATGAACACCGGTGCCTGGACAAAGAGGGGTAGGCATCCACCCATGGGGTTGATGCCGTTGGCCTGGTAGAAGGCCATCATCTCCTTGTTCATCGCATCCCGGTCGCCCTTGTGCCGGGTCTGGATCTTCTTCATCTCCGGCTGGAGATGCTGCATCTTGATCATCGACCGCGTTCCCTTGAGGGTCAGCGGTGTGACGACGATCATCACCACGAAGGTCAGCAGGATTATTGCGAGCCCAAAACTGGGTACAAGCCCGTAGAACCAGGCAAGAACGGCAGCGATCACATTGAACATCAGGTGTTACCTCGCTGGGAGAAGGGGGACCCACCGGGCACCGGGTCCCATCCATGGCCACCCCACGGGTGGCATCGGCCCAGCCGTCGCAGGACCAGCCAGGAACCACGCACGGCCCCATGTCGATCCAGTGAATCGAGGGCGTAGGAAGAACAGGTGGGAACGAAGCGGCACGGGCTGGGTCTCCCGTCCACCAGGGCCTGGTAACGGCGCACCAGTCCCAGCAGGATCCGGGCGCAAACACCCGGTTCAACGAGTGTTTTCATAGATTCATCAGTCATTGGAGAGTTCATCTATCGCTTCCGCCAGATGATGCCGGAGCTCGTCGAACGACAGGTCTGAAGCTCCCGGGCGTACCCGGACCAGATAATCGCCAGCGGGAAGAACGCTGGCAGAACGATCGATTTCGACGAAGATCGCCCTGAGTCGACGCCGTAGACGGTTCCGGACCACCGCCGACCCGACCGGCCGGGGGATCGCGTAGGCGACACGTGCGCCGGCGTCGGCTGAACCTGCGGCCCGAAAGCCGACACGCATCGGTCCGCGCCGAACGGAGCGTCCGTCACGACGTAGGGCATGAAAGTCGTCTCGTCGACTGAGACGGGATATCAAGCCGACAGTCGGGCTCGACCCTTCCTGCGCCTGGCACTGATGATGGCGCGACCCGCCCGGGTACGCATGCGCTTACGGAAGCCGTGCTTGCGGGCTCGACGCCGGGTATTGGGCTGATAAGTACGCTTCATGGATCGTCTCCTACCGGCACGGTGGACGTCATCAGGAGGGGGAGCGCCCGGGTGCCTTCGATTTTCGGTCGTCGCGGACCTGGAAGGTCTGCGCGTCGCCCCGTTGGACGACGGAACCGACCTGACGGCCGGCCGGACCCGACCACCCCTGAATGGGTGATCTGAAATCCGGGCCTCAGGCTACGGGGCACTCAGGGTACGCGCCAACCACCAATCCCTCAGGATCGGTGCACCGGTCCACGGCGACACCGCCCTGCCAGTCGGGGGAAAACGGAGTTATCCACAGATCTTGTCGGGTCGCCATACTCTCCTGAGGCTACGAGCGGTTCCTACGCGCTACTGGCATCGTGGCAGCGCTGATCGCGCGAACGTCCGTCTGAACAGGCGCGACGCGCTATGGATATTGGGCCAGCGCGTTGTCATCCACAGGCTGCTACGTTGCCTCGCCCACAGATGGGGCGGAGTGGTCGCAGGGCTGTTGTTTTCCGCCTCCTGTTGAATTTCCACAGAATATCCCTTATCTGTGGACAACCTGATTGGAGCCTGGTAATGACAAATGCGACCGTGTTGTGGGAGGCATGTGCTGCAGCTATCCAGGACCAGGTATCTGATGTCGTCTGGCAGATGACGTTCAACAGCGCCAAGCCCGTCGCAGCCGATGCCGAGACCCTGACCGTGTCGGTACCCAGCACCATCCTGCGGGACCGCATAGAAGGCCGTTACCGCACGATGGTCGACGAAGCTGTGGCACAGATAAGCGACGACCAGCTGAGCCTTCAGATCGTGATCCGTGAAGAGGTCGACGAAGAACCTCCCCTCAGGATCGTCACGCCCACACCGGCAAGGGAGCCGCTGGTCCCACCGCCGATGATGGTCGTACCAGACCCGCCCAGCACGACATCCACCAGTCCGATGACAAGCACATCGAGCGACGTTCCCTTTGCTGGACGTCTCACGTTCGAGGACTTCGTCATCGGTTCATCCAACCGGTTCGCCCACGCCGCTGCCCAGGCCGTCGCCGAGACCCCTGGTCGCTCCTACAACCCGCTGTTCATCTACGGAGATGCCGGTCTCGGCAAAACCCACCTACTCCAGGCTGTCGGCAACTACGTGATCACCCACTACCCCACCTACAGGGTCCAGTACGTCTCCAGCGAGACGTTCATGAACCGTTTCGTGGAGGCCATCCGCAACAAACAACTTCCAGAGTTCAAGGACCGGTTCCGGAAGAACGACGTCCTGCTTGTCGATGACATCCAGTTCATGGAGGGCAAGGAAGGCCTGCAGGAGGAGTTCTTCCACACGTTCAACTCGATTCAGCAGGAAGGCGGCCAGATCGTCCTGACGAGCGATCGATCACCTGATTCGATCTCCACACTGGAAGACCGTCTGCGCAGCCGGTTCAAGATGGGCCTGGTCACCCACATCCAGCCCCCAGACGTGGAAACCCGTCTGGCGATCCTCCGTAAGAAGGCTGAGACGACACCGAGCGGCATTCAGGTCCCGGATGACGTGCTGCTGTTCATTGCAGAGAGCATCAATGACAACATCAGGGAACTGGAGGGTGCCCTCACCAGGGTCACCGCCTACTCGAGCCTCAACCACGAGCCCTGTACCAAGGCGTTGGCTGTAAGCATCCTGAGTGACCTGATCTCGAGCAACTCACCGCTGATGATCACTCCGGAACTGATCCTGTCCAAGACAACCGACTTCTACGGGTTCTCCCGTGAGGAACTCATAGGCCCGAACCGGCGTCGCCCACTTGTGACCGCCCGACAGATCTCGATGTACGTGTTCCGTGAGTTAACCGACCTGAGCTATCCCTCGATCGCGCGGGTCTTCGGCGGCCGAGACCACACGACGGTCATGCATGCCAAGGATAAGATCGACAGGTTGATGCCGGAACGCCGGGACATCTACGACCAGGTGTCGGCCCTGATTGCGTCCGTCCGCTCCGGGACCTGACCTGATAACCGGTGTATGACCCTGTGGCCTTCCAGTGGATTGACGTCTCCTCGTACACAGGGAACCGTCAGAAATGCCAAGGGGTGTGGACCAGTGTGGACAACCAGTTACCACGCATCAACCCCCTGACCTGCAAGGATGGGCGATACTCCACAATCCACAGCACCTATTACCACTGTTACCTGATTTGACTCCTTACAAGTTGAAAGAGACCAGCCTGTGAAGTTCCGATGCGAGCGAGATGTACTCGACCGTGCGTTCTCAATTGCAAGACGCGCTGTGTCCGGACGTGGTGCAAGTCTTCAGGTGCTTTCCGGCCTTCACCTGCACCTTGTAGGTGATGAGCTCACGGTCACCGGAAGCGACCTGGACCTCACAATCCGGGTGGCGGCCACGGTTGGTGGTGATGGCGACGGGTCCGTCGTGTTGTCCGCTCAGCTCGGATCCGACATCGTGCGGGCAATGGACAGTGGCCAGATTGAGTTCTCGGTCGGTGACGACGGAGCCAGCCTCGTCTCCGGACGGTCCGACTTCAGTCTCAGGGTCATGCCAGCCGATGAATACCCGCGGTTTGATGAGCCAGGGGGTGACTCGGTGACGCTTGACGCACTTGTCGTGTCGGCAGCTCTTGACCAGGTGGTCAAGGCTGCGAGTGTCGATGATGCCAGACCGATTCTGACCGGTGTCCTGATGGCAGCAGAGGAGGACGGCCTTCGTTTAGTGGCCACCGATTCGTATCGCCTGGCTGTAAGTGACCTTCCCGGAACCTCGGTTCTGGGACGCGACCAGACCGTGCTCGTTCCATCCAGAGCACTTGATGCCGTGGCACGGGTCCTTGGCGATGCCTCGGAACTCACGATCCTTCTCGGCGAGAGGGACGCATCCTTTGTAATTGACGACGTCAAGATTGTCACCCGTCTCATCGAGGGGGAGTTCCCCAACTACCGGGGCCTAATCCCGGCCGACCACCCGAACTCACTGGTCGTGGATCGTCTGGCTCTGCTGGAAGCTGTAAGGAGGGTGGGAATCCTTGCGAGGGACTCCACCCCGGTGAGGATGGCCATGTCCTCTAACGGACTCGAACTGGTGGCGATAACCCAGGACGTCGGACAGGCCAGGGAGACACTCGATGCTGATTACACGGGTTCCGACCTGACCGTCGCCTTCAATCCTGAGTATCTGGTGGATGGCCTGGAGGCCAGCCCTGGTGATGAAGTGAGGCTGGAGACCATCGATTCACTCAAGCCGGCAATCCTGCGCAGCACTGGAGACGACCAGTTCCTGTACCTGCTCATGCCCGTACGGGTCTCCTGACGGGCTCGTCCGACCCGGGTCTTCATGGATCGGGAATCCTGCCGTGAGCGTCAATCGGCTATGGCTGACTAATTTTCGCAACCACGCGTCCGTGGACGTGGTCCTGGATCCAGGTGTGACCCTCGTGGTCGGGTCCAATGGTCAGGGGAAGACGAACCTGATCGAGGCGATCGCCTGGCTGGCACGAGGATCCTCGTTCCGCGGGGCACCCAATGAGGCGCTCATCAGGCACGGCGCCGACCAGGCCGTGGTGCGGGCAGAGGTGACCAGGGGGGAGCGGACGATCCTGCTTGAAGCTGAGATCACATCGTCGGGACGCAACCGGATTCTCGTCAACTCGAATCGGGTTCCACGGATGAGAAACCTGCTGGAACACTTCAGGACGACGGTTTTCGGGCCCGAGGATCTCGGGGTCGTAAAGGGAGGTCCGGGGGGCCGCCGGGGGTGGGTGGATGACCTGCTGGCGGACGTGAACCAACGCAACCACTCCCTACGAACCGACCTCGATCGGATTCTGCGACAACGCAACGCCTTGTTGAAGCAGGCCCGGGGTCGTCTCACCGACGATGTGGCGACGACCCTGGACGTTTGGGACGCCAAACTCGGCGAGGTGGGTGAAAATATGGCTGCGGCCCGGCGGGAGATAATCGGAGCACTCGAACCCCTGGCGGGTGGCTTTCTCGAGGCTGTGAGCGGTGGAACGGCAAGGATTTCCATGGTCTATTACGACGAATGGTCCGCCGATGGCCTGGTGGAGTCCCTGAGACGCGCCCGTGGCGACGACATACGACGCGGGGTGAGCACCGTCGGGCCGCATCGTGACGACGTGATGATCCAACTGGATGGCCTTCCGACACGAACGCACTCTTCGCAGGGGGAGCAACGGTCGGTCGCCCTGGCAATGCGCCTGGCCGGCCACAGCCTGGTCGTGGACAGAACCGGGACCGACCCGGTGGTGCTGCTCGACGACGTGTTCTCGGAGTTGGATGACGACAGGGTTCGTGCCCTGGTCGGCCTCCTCCCGGCCACCCAGTCGGTCATCACCACGGCCGGAACCATTCCGGACGGCGTAGAGGCTGGAAAGGTCGTGCATCTGGCTGGCGGTGTGTTCTCATGAGCCGGGTAGTCGGTCAGATGGGCAGACGGGGGCTGGATCGGCCAGGTGCGAAGGATGGCTGAGAACCGGGGACCTACGCCCATACGTAGGAGTCTGGAACGGCTCCTGGCCGGAATGGGATCACCGGAGATCGACTCGATGGCGACCCTCCTGGACCGATGGCCCGAGGTGGTGGGGGAGGGTCTGGCCAGCAGGATAAAAGCCGTGGCTGTCCGGGGATCGGAACTCCTGGTGAGCGTCGACGATCCGGCCTGGGCCAGCCAGATCTCCTGGCTCGAAACCCAGTTGCTGGAACGTATCGACGGCATTATCGGCCCTGGACGTATAACCGCTGTACGGGTACGGGTCGAGCCCTCGAAGGGTGCCTGATCGACTTTTCGGACGCCCCGGCGGGTGGTGTCAGAGCACCGTTCGTCAAGGCCTTGGATCCGTGGTCCGGAGCGCCTCTGCTGGTAGACTGACCGGGTCGTGAACTGGCCCTCTGACCTGCGGTTTTGTGCCAATACGACGCAATTCTCGGCTTCTTTGAGCCCCTGCACCACGACGCCTCTGGAGGGGACACCATGACGAGCCCCGAGACCAGCTACAGCGCAGCGGATATCACGGTCCTGGAAGGACTGGAAGCGGTTCGCAAACGGCCCGGTATGTACATCGGATCGACCGGCCCGACGGGCCTGCACCACCTGGTCTGGGAGGTCGTGGACAACTCGGTCGACGAGGCCATGGCCGGCCACTGCAGCATCATCGACGTGGTCCTGCTGGAAGGCGACTGCTGTCAGGTGTCCGACGACGGCCGTGGAATTCCGGTAGATCGCCACCACCAGTTCACCGAGCTCTCCGCCGCCGAGGTGGTGCTCACGATCCTGCACGCCGGCGGCAAGTTCGGCGGTGATGGCTACAAGGTCTCCGGTGGCCTGCACGGGGTCGGCATCTCCGTGGTCAACGCCCTCTCCAGTCGCGTCGAGGTCGAGATCGACCGGGACGGTAAACGCCACTACATGGACTTCGTGGACGGCGGAAGCCTCGAAACGCGCCTTTCGGCCATTGGTACCGCACCTGACAACCGCACGGGCACCACGGTGCGCTTCTGGCCCGACAGCACGGTCTTCGAGGAGACCCGCTTCAGGTTCCAGACCCTGGCGGAACGCTTCCAGATGATGGCCTTCCTCAACCGCGGCCTGGAGATTCGCCTCAGCGACAAACGGGAAGGCGAGCGCCACGAGGACATCACCTACTGCTATGAGGGCGGCATCAGCGACTTCGTGGCCCATGTGAACGCCTCGAAGGAATCGCTCTTTGCCGTGGTGGGCCACATCGAGGGTGAGGAGCAAGGCCAGGAAGTGGAGGTGGCATTCCAGTGGAACACGGGGTTCAACAGCGATGGCCTCCACTCCTTCGCCAATGGGATCAACACCCGCGAGGGAGGCATGCACGAGGAGGGCTTCCGGAGCGCGCTGACCTCGGTGGTGAATCGCTACGCACGCAAGCGGGGCCTGCTGAAGGAGAACGACGAGAACCTCCAGGGAGAGGACATCCGTGAGGGTCTCACCGCGATCATCAGCGTGAGGTTGGCGGATCCACAGTTCGAGGGCCAGACGAAGTCCAAGCTTGGCAACGTCGAAACCCGTTCGCTGGTGCAGCGGACCACAAACGAAAAGCTCGCCGAATGGCTTGATGAACACCCGTCAGAGGGCAAGAGCATCGTCCAGAAGGCGGTCAATGCCCAGCGCGCCAGGGTGGCGGCCCAGGACGCGCGCAAGTCAGCGAGGCGCAAGTCGGCCCTGGATGGTGCCGGAATGCCGGACAAGCTGAAGGACTGCGCCTCCCGGGACCCGCGTGAGTCGGAACTGTTCATCGTCGAGGGGGATTCCGCCGGAGGATCGGCTGTTCAGGCGAGGGACCCACGGACGATGGCGATCCTCCCGATCCGGGGAAAGATCCTCAACGTGGAACGGGCCCGGGCGGACCGGATGCTCAAGAACGCTGAGATCCAGACCCTCATACAGGCGATCGGCGGCGGCTTCGGAGACGACTTCGATGCCGAGAAGATCCGCTACCACAAGGTGATCCTCCTCTGTGATGCCGACGTGGACGGCAGCCACATCCGGACGCTCCTGCTGACGTTCTTCTTCCGGCAGATGAGACCGCTGGTGGAGAGGGGGCACGTCTACATCGCCCAACCGCCGCTCTATTCGACGGTCGTCGGGCGCGAGAAGACCTATCTGAAGGACGACCACGCCAAGAACGCCTTCCTGGCCGAGCATCCGAATCACAAGCGGGAGTTCCAACGCCTGAAAGGCCTCGGTGAGATGGACTTCGGCGAGTTGAAGGAGACCACGATGGATCTGTCACGGCGCAGCCTGCTGCAGGTATCGGTCGAGATGATGGCCATTGCCGACGAGGTGTTCTCCACCCTGATGGGTGAGGACGTGGAGAGCCGCAAGCGGTTCATCCAGACCAACGCACACGACGTGCGGTTCCTGGACATCTGATGGGAGACGTCATCGAGCCGCCAGTGGATGACGCGACGGCTGGTCTGGGATCCATCCAGCCGATCGAGATCCAGGAGGAGATGGAGCAGTCGTTCCTCGACTACGCCATGTCGGTGATCGTGTCGCGGGCCCTGCCGGACGCACGCGATGGTCTCAAGCCGGTCCACAGGCGGATTCTCTGGGGCATGTACGACCTGGGGGCCCGACCTGATCGACCCACCATGAAGTGCGCCAGGGTGACCGGCGAGGTCATGGGCAAGTACCACCCACACGGCGACCAGGCGATCTACGACGCCCTCGTCAGGATGGCCCAGTCGTTCAGCCTGCGCCACCCGGTCATCCACCCGAAGGGGAACTTCGGCTACTCGCCGGACGACTCGGCGGCCGCTGCCCGATACACGGAGTGCCGCCTCGACCCGATCGCGCTCCACCTCCTTGCCGGGATCGACGAGGACACGGTCGACTTCACCGAGAACTATTCCGGCGAGTTCATCGAACCCAGGGTGCTGCCAGCCAGGTTCCCGAACCTGCTCGTGAACGGCAGCCAGGGAATCGCCGTGGGAATGGCGACCAACATCCCCACCCACAACCTGGGTGAGGTCATCGACGCCACCATCCACCTCATCGACAATCCGGACGCCACGCCGGACGACCTGATGGAGCACCTGCCGGGCCCCGACTTCCCCACGGGGGCGCTCATCCTCGGGCGGTCGGGCATCCGCGAGGCCTATCGGACGGGTAGGGGCCAGGTCCGAATGCGGGCCCTCACCGACATAGAGGAGGGCCCCAGGTCCAGCCGGATAGTCGTCACCGAGCTGCCGTACCAGGCAAGCCCGAACCTGATCATGTCCAAGATCCGCGACCTGGTGGACGCCAGGGAGATCGATGGCATAGCCGATGTGAACGACGAATCGGCCCAGGGCCTCACCCGGATCGTCATCACGCTGAAGCGCGATGCCCCGGCGCTGGTGATCCTGAACAACCTCTTCAAGCGCACACCGCTGCAGACGACGTTCTCGGTCAACACGGTCGCCCTGGTCGACGGTGTTCCACGGACCCTGAACCTGCGGGACCTCCTGGTTGCCTACGTGGACCACCAGGTGGAGGTGGTCCGTAGACGGAGCGAGTTCCGACTGGGTCGGGCCCGTGACGAAGCGCACATAACCGAGGGCCTGCTGAAGGCACTGGAGCGCATCGACGACGTCATCTCGTTGATCCGTGGTTCCGAGGACAGGGCCACAGCGCGTGAAGGCCTGATGGGCGACGGATTCGAGTTCAGCGAGATCCAGGCCAACCACATCCTGGACATGCAGCTGGTGAGGCTGACCCGGCTGGGGCGCAGCAACCTCGATGAACGCCTGGTCGAGCTGCATAGGACGATTGTCGGGCTGGAGGCCATTCTCGGCGATCAGGAGCAGCTCCGGGCGGTCATCAAGGAGGAGTTGACGGCCGTTCGTGACAAGCACGCCACCCCACGACGAAGCCTGATGGTCCACGATCCGGGCGAACTCGACATCGAGGACCTGATCGACGACGAAGAGCTTGTCTTCGCCATGAGTGCGTCGGGCTACGTGAAGACCATGTCCACCTCGGAGTTCCGTACCCAGAGCCGTGGCGGGAAGGGCGTCACCGGAGCGAAGTTGAAGGAAGAGGACGTCGTCGCCCACCTGATCTACACCACGGCGCACGCCTACCTGCTGTTCTTCTCCACCCGGGGGAGGGTCTACCGGTTGAAAGCCCACGAGATTCCGATGGCCGGACGCACGGCCCGTGGAACCCCGATGGTCAACCTCCTGCCACTACAGCCGGATGAGCGGATTCGGGCGATCATCGATACCCGCGACTACGAGTCGAACAGGTTCCTGTTCTTCGCCACCCGGTCGGGGCGGGTCAAGAAGACCCGTTTCACTGCCTACGACTCCTCGTTGAAGGCGGGCCTCATAGCCGTGCGCCTGAATGACGGCGACGAGCTGGTGGCTGTCGTACCGACGAGCGGCGAGGACGACATCTTCCTGGTGTCCAGCTCTGGTCAGACCCTGCGCATCTCCGAGGCTGACGTGAGGGCCATGGGTCGTAACGCAGCCGGGGTGAGGGGCATGAGGTTCCGTGGGAGCGACAAGCTGGTGTCCTGCTGTGTGGGCCGGCCGGACTCCACGATCATGCACCTGACGACGGAGGGCTACGGCAAGCGAACCGAGCTGGACGAGTTCACCAGGAAGGGCCGGGCCGGACTTGGCGTCCGAGGCATCAGGACCACGACCGATAGGGGCTCAGTGGCCGGGGCCCTCATCGTCAGTGAGACCGACGAGCTGTTCGCCGTGACGACATCCGGGATGATCATCCGTATGCCGGCATCGGACATTTCGGTACAGGGTCGGGATGCGACGGGCGTCCGGGTGATGTCACCCGGGGCTGGTCAGCAGGTTGCAGCCGTCTCACCGGCGCCTGCCGAGAACCTTGACGACGAGCCGGTCGAAGGTGAACTGGTCGACAACGAACCGGGCGGGGAAACCGCCGGAGACGCACCGGTCGACTGATCCGGTCCGATTCCTTCGGACGCAGCGCATCCCCGTGACGTAACCGACCTCCGGATCTTCCGGGAAGGGATCGGTCCGACTGTGGGCAATGACGATCGGGGCCAGTTGCTGCCGCTGGTGGCGCTGCTGGTGGCCATGGCGCTTGGGCTCGCCGTCCTGATCGTAGAAACGGCGCTACTGGTCGGCGAGCGGGCAGCCGCCCAGACGGCGGCTGATGCGGCAGCGTTGGCCTCGGTGGTGGAGCCTGGTGATGGGCGTGGGCGGGCCAGCGAAATGGCCGTCGCCAACGGAGCGGTTCTGGAGTCGTTCAGGCAGCTCGGCGCCTCCGTGGAGGTGACCGTCCGCGTGGGTCGTGCGAGCGCCACCGCCCGCGCAGTTGCCGCACCCTGCCGGGGCGAACGCTGCCGCCCCTACGCCTACCCCTAGACTTCCGGCCCGTGGCCGACGATGAGATCGAGGGTTCGCGTCGGGCTGACGACGTTGACGACGCACCGGACGATGGCCCGGACGACGCGCCTGATTCCGCGGTGGCAGGGCCCGACAGTGAAGCCGACATTCCCTCGGCTGTGGTTGGTGAACCCACCGTGGCCGTGCCGGTGGTCGAGTCCTCGGCGGACCTCATGGCGCGCCGATTCGCCGTCGAGGATGAAGATTCCGAAGACGATGACTGGCACATTGCCGCTGAACCGGTGTTCCGCAAGGAACGGGTCCGGATTCCACGGGGTCGGCGGCGCGACGCTGGCCCGAAGGCGGCCCCGGCGCCCAGGGAGTCCAGGGCGCCGCGTGGGACCTACCGGGTCCGCCGTGTTCGGCGCCTGGTGCGCCACATCGAGCCCTGGTCGGTCCTGAAGGTCAGCCTGGTCTTCTACATGTGCGTGTGGGGGCTGCTCGTAATAGCGACGCGAATGCTGTGGAGTGCCGCTGACGAGGCCGGCACCATCTCGAAGATCGAATCCTTCATCAGGGAGCTCTTCGCCCTTGAATCGTTCGAGTTCGACAGTGCCCAGATCTTCCGCATCTTCGTCCTCGGAGGCCTCGTCCTCGTTGTCGGTGGGATCGGGGTGACGGTCGTCCTGGTCGTCCTGTTCAACCTGATCAGCGATCTGACCGGCGGCATCCGGTTCACGATGATCGAGGAGGAGACCGCGGTGAGGCAGCGCCGGCTGCGACGCGGCGATGTTGTCGTGGACCAGGCCACCGGATCCGATGGTCGTGGCGGTTCAACACCACCCGGCGGGTAGTCAGCCGTCTGGAGCCCCGGATACCGTTCCGGGGTCTGCGGGGCTATAGCTCAGTCGGTTAGAGCGCACCCCTGATAAGGGTGAGGTCGCTGGTTCGAATCCAGCTAGCCCCACATCCATGCAGGTGATCAGACGAGCCCTCGCAGCAGTCTCGGTGTCCGCAGCTGTCGCTGGCGTACTCCGCCTCCGTGGAGGCGCGGGCACTGCCCGCAGGTCGGGCGGATGGAGGATTCTCTCCGGGCCGGAGTTGCGCTGATGAAGGTGGCTGTCCTGGGTGCCGGCGCCGTCGGCGCACGTGTTGCACGCCAATTGCTCGCAACCGACATGGTGGATTCGGTAGTGCTCCGCGACACCTCGGCTGACCGTCTGGCCCGCGTTGGCCGCTCGCTCGGAGAACGCGTCGTCCTCGAGCATCATCCCTTTCCGGCAGCCATCGAAGCCGATGCCGTGGTCATCGCCAGTCCCCGTGGTACCCAGCTCGAGGCGGTGGAGGAGACCATTGGGGCCGGCCGGCCGGCGGTGCTGGTGGGAGACGGGTTGGCCGAGACGATCGCGGTGCTGGCCCTTGCTGGTGCAGCGGGTCGGGCGGGCGTTCCCGTGGCCGTCGGGTCCGGCTTCGCTCCGGGCCTCAGCTGCCTCCTTGCCGCCCACGGCCGCTCCTGGTTCGAGAGCGTCGAGGAGATCCACGTGGCTAAGGCCGGGACGGGTGGTCCCGCCTGTGCACTGGTGCACCATCGAGCGCTCAGCCGCCGTTCCTTCGACTGGCGTGAGGGGGGCTGGGCGCGTCGACCCGGCGGGTCAGGCCGGGAACTTGTCTGGTTTCCGGATCCGGTGGGTCCCCGGGACTGCTACCGGGCCGCTTTGCCGGATCCGGTGCTTCTCCACCACGCTTTTCCGGAAGTGGGTCGGATCACGGCCCGGATGGCGGCGACACGGCGCGACAGGCTCACGGCGCCGCTGCCGATGCTCGCCCCATCGCATCTGGAGGGCGGACCCGGGGCGGTGCGCGTCGAGGTTCGGGGTCGCCGTAACGGAGTCGAGGACGTGGTCGTGCTGGGTGCCTCCGGACGACCGGCGGTGGCTGCAGCGGCCGTGGCGGCAACAGCCGTGGAGTGGCTGCTGACAGGGCGTAACCGTGTTCGGGGAATGGTCGGCCTGGCAGAGATGGTCGAGCCGCTGGCCTTCCTGGAGGATCTGGCAGGCAGGGGCCTGGAGGCAGAGGTGTTCGAGGGGGACCGGGCGCTGGCCTGAGGCCGTCCCCGGTCAGAGTGGGTCAGCGCCGCCCGACCAGGTCCAGGATCTGGTCCAGGAGTGCCGGGTTGGTCGCAAGGGCGTCTCCGCCTTCGGCTGTGACTGCTCCGGAGAGATCTGTGAAAACCCCTCCAGCCTCGGGGAGGATCGTGAGCATGGGAGCGACGTCCCAACGGAACACGACCGGATCCACCATGGCGTCGGCCCGCCCCGTAGCCACCAGCACGTAGCCGTAGGCATCGCCCCAGGTGCGGATCACGGCGCCCTGTCCGATGAACTCGTCCAGTGCGCTCGCGGACGGCCAGTAGTCGACACCGCTGGTGACGATGCAGGATCCCCGGAGGTTGGTGCGGTCCGAGACGCGTGCCGGCTCACCGTCCACGAAGCAGCCTCGGCCACGTCCGGCCCAGACGCACTCATCCAGGCCCGGAACGTTGATTACCCCGACTGCCGGGCCGTGACGATCCTCGAAGGCCACCAGGTTTGCGAAGAGGGGAACGCCGTGGATGAACGACTGGGTGCCGTCGATCGGGTCCAGGATCCAGGTCCGGCCGGAGGTCCCGGCGACGTCGGCCTCCTCCTCGCCCACGATGGCGTCGTCGGGGAAGGCCTCGCCGATCCGCTCGCGCAGCAGTCGTTCGGCGCCCCGGTCGGCCACCGTGACCGGCGTGCCGTCGTCCTTGCCCTCGACGGCCAGGTCGGGCTGTCGGAAGTACCCGAGGGTCAGCTCACCGGCCTCCCTG
>Ga0209501_10002294_pt1 | contig 20212 bp, 32 predicted proteins | sample ArcticOcean_MG_C_4_FD_187434 | JGI IMG/M metagenome (GOLD analysis project Ga0209501, IMG submission 187434) | Marine microbial communities from western Arctic Ocean - ArcticOcean_MG_CB4_134 (SPAdes) (version 2) | ecosystem: Environmental > Aquatic > Marine > Oceanic | place: Arctic Ocean...
TACTGCGGAAGAGATGAATGAGGTTAACATGAAGCGCGATGTCTTTCACGGTGAGTGGAACTATATCATCAAGCCTAGCAGGCACAAATAGATGATACCTTTATTTATTTACGCCGCCTTAAGGGATGGTCATACTGGTACTGGAGTGTGGCTGCCACAGTAATAATTGGACATACATCTCAAATAGGTGCGCAAGGGGATCGCATTGTAACTTACTTTGGGTTAGGTAGCAATCCATGGGGAGTAGCGCCGGTTTTCATGCTTAGTGGAAACACGGGTGGTGTCCGCTTTTACCTTAGCAGAATTTAGCTGGAAAGGTGATCCATTCCTTCAGGGTCCATACGTGATCGGTCAATCCGGCAGCCATCGCCGGCGTTCGGCGTTGCCATTTAAACTGCAGACGCGGTTCGAGGTGGACCACCCGGCCGGTGCGGCGCGTCTTATGCACCGTCGCGTAGAGCAAATCGGGCGGCGGAAGCGTCTTGGGTTTGCGCGTCGTCCCGGCTGGCCGGTGCGGAGGACCGCCTCCTCGATGCCATAGGCCGAAAGAATCTCTGTTCGATAGGCACGGTATTCATCGCTGGTCAGCAAGCGCATCCTCCGTCCTCCGGTCCGACGTTGGGGCGCTCGTATCAGCGTGCGCCTCTGTCGTTGATGCCGTTTACCCGGCACCACTTCCAACACCAGGCGATGCTGAGGATCAAAGGCGACATGATCCCAGTTTTCCCCTCGACGCTCGTCCTCCAGGCAGGCTGGGTCGCCCCGTTTTTCTTTCTGGTAAACAAAGGCCCATTTCTCGTCAAACTGGATCTCCTCAGTCAGGGGGGGAAAGCGACCCCACCTCGTCATGAGTGCGTGCCGCAGGACCGCCCGCCTGCCGATTCAGACGACACACCGTAGCCCGGTGGACTTTTACCCGACGCGCCGGCTGCCGCACGCCGCATCCGTCGGCGATATGCTCCAGCACCGATAGCGCCTGATCTTCGGCTAAGCGGGATTGCCATAGGACCGAGCCTTTGCGCCCGGAAAAGTAGCGCTTGCAGGTCCGGCAATACAGCATGCCAATACGCTTGGGCTTACTGCTCCAGCCCTGCCAACGCAGATTACCCGCACCCCGTTGGCCCTAATCGGCACAGGAAGAATGTTGACAACAGAACGCTTCGAGCTCACGCAGGGCCGATCTCCTCTGAATACAAGGGCAACAGAAACAAACCCTTGAAGCTATTCAGAGTGATCCGCTACTCAGAGCAAAAACTTTAAGGTAAATCAGGACACCACCAAAAATTCAGTGGACGCTTTCTACTGGATGGAAATGAATCCGACTACTTTTTCAGATACAGCACATTCCCTCTACGAGTGACTTTATATCCCTTCTTCTCCCACCCGGCCTTCTGTTTGGCAGCAGATTCTGGCGTCTTATATTCGCGTTTTTCGCTCGTAGAAGCTTCGGCTTTGGCCTTTGCCATGATCATCCTCCCCTTTATGCAATGGCATAATCATCGGTCTCACGCAATGATAACATGGGTAGCTGAAAAAGGCAAGCTGCGCGTTCCAACGATTCCAAGAGGGCTTTCCTCAACGAGAAAACCTCCCCTACTGAGTCGCCAGTAGAAGAGGCTTCTATTATTGAAGAACTTTCATGCGGCTTGAAATGACTGATATTGCTCTCCTCGGCTGTAAAGATGCAAACCTACTCCGAGTAGCGAAGAACATTTCTTCAAGGCATCCGTAGCACTGGCTTTTTGGCAATCCCCTCGACTAAGAATCTCATTGGTCTCTTTGCTTCGTGAAAACGTGTGCGTTCCAATCTGTTCCTTGATGATCTCACGATCTGGACCGTAGATCGTCAGCCTCCCTCGCGTTATCACCTCATCTTCGACGGTCTTCTGCTCAACGATTTCATACGACCAGCCATCAGGGCCAAACGCATCGTTGAGACGCTGAATCACAGCAGCGCTCTCGACGTATGAGAAGCCATTCTTCGATTTAACCTGGTCAGGGCGAAATTTGTATTCAAGGACCTGCGCGGTTGGGCTCTTTTCGATCCTGATTAGACCGTTTCTGAATGCGATTTTCGCGGCCTGGATGTGTTTGCACTCATCGCCGTGTTTCAAAAAGTCGGGACATTCGCATTTGACCTTGCCATTGGTTTTCGTGATCAGGTAGAACTGATCTGGATCTCTTTCTGAAGGAACCTTATATCCTTCAGCCGTTTTGGTGATCGTATGATTTTCTGCGATCCTCTCTGCCTTCTGTTCCCGATTTAAAGCTTCCATGACATTGCTCCTTGAAAAGGTTTAAAAGGTGTGGTTGCTACTGCTTACCTCTATATCCACTATCCCTTTTTTAACCCCAGTTGAGCACTGCTTTGAGCAATTTTCTTGGCGGCTTCGCGGATTATCTTGCCTTCGATAACTTGGTATAAATCGGTGCGTTAGAAAAGGCGAAAAACCAGGTGGTATAACTGCGTGAGATTAGGCTGGTTACAGGCGCGATAGAGAAGGGAAAATCTTGGGGAAGCAAGATTTTCATCTAATCAGTCGCTCAATAAGCCCGTTGAAATACATCTCAAACCGTGTCAAACGTGATCTAACACGAGATCGTCACGATTAGGCATTTCAACTGCTCTGCGCTTGAGAAACTCGGGAAAACGGTGTTTGAGATGGTGAGATAAACGCGCAAAAACCCAGGATTTACGAAGGACCCAAATCCATGTAAAACAGGGCCAAGAAATCTGCTGAGATGCACCAATAAATAGTCAATATCACGCTTGTCTCCGTTGTCTTTCCCCTTCAACCAGCGGATGGTTATAGGTAGGAAATGAGAGAGAAACCAAGACAAATAGGAGATGAGAAGATGGAACGCACGTTCTCAATGGTAACCGATGACGGACTCAACGTAATCGTCAGAGCGAATAGCGAAGAAGAAGCACTCCAGATTTCCAAGCCCATCCTCGAAAAGTTCGAAGTTGACGAAGCTGAATTCTTCGAAGATGATATCGAGGACGCGTACATCGATGACGATACAACCGTGGCCTTCTACCTTGAAAGCAAAGGGATCGAGTTCAATGGCGATCAGGCGATCAGGCGATCATCATGATCTGGGACGAGGTTTTAGGAACAAGTGTTGAAGTCGTCAACCTGTAGAAGTATTTGTTTCAACATCTACAAGGAGCAAACACACCATGGCACGCAATCAACAGAAAAAAGTCGCCGCATATGTCAGAGTAAGTGGACCTGGACAAGTTGGAGAAGATGCCTTCGGTCCTGATATCCAGCGAAATGCGATCAAGGCATTCGCTCTTTCCCAAGGATGGGAGATCGTGAAGGTTTACGAGTGCCCAGAAGCCTATCTTCTAACCGAGTTTTTTTGCAAACTCATCATCGTAGCCGATTTCCTTGTAGTAATCCCATCGATACTGGTCCATCGGGCATTGGGGAAGATCCAGCGCATCCGCAAGAAGCTTGCCCAGCGTACTTTTCCCAACACCAATGGGTCCGATAAGAATGATATCTGAAGACATAGAGCGCCTCTTTCCGAAACTATAGTTGATGCCCCTGTTCTATCCAATAATGCCAATCGCCAACCGCTTCCTTGGTTTCCTCATCCGTTGGTGAGATCGGTTTCACCTGGGAAAGAGGAATGGCGAGATCCTTGGGTTTCCATCGAGTAAACACGAACATCTCGTGTTCGCATTCCTCTTCGGGGGCCATCTCAAGAATATCTATTTCATCTCCCTCGATCAAAGGAGAAATCGCTCGGTGTTTGATGCACGTCGCGGTAAATGGGAAGCAGCACTGTTCCTGGAGATAGTAATACCATCCCATCGCCTGCTCTTCCGGACCATACGCATCGACGATGATCTCATTCGTGATGCGCTCTTCACGTTCCTCGTCTTTTTTCTTTTTCTTGGCCATTGTCTGGGAACCTCATCCTAAACGCGGGAGATCGGGGAATTTCTTGGCAGTGCATCTTTCACACAAATATCCTTCAGGCCCTTGTGAATAGCCCTCTTTTCCCAGCGAAATTACTTTTCCACACTGACCACATTTCGTTGGTTCATACTCAGGAGGATTCTCAAGCTTCTCGAAGTTATACTCGTTTGTCCCATGCGAAACATACATCTCCGTTTCAAACGCGTCTCGACATTGGGGGCATTCTTTCCAGTCTCCAGGATGCCCTTCTGCGAAATGAAATCCGCAGAGCGTATATCGGCGATGATTCCTCGAACAACTGTTTTGTGCAAAGGAGAACAACCGATACTGATCTTCATCATCGCAAATCCATTGATCACAGCACTCTGTCTTCGTGAGATTTTCTGTTTTCCCACACAGTCCACAGCGAGGACGACTTGAAGAGATTGATAATTGGCGAATCTTCCTGGGTTGCGTTTTTGCTTTTGCTTCTTCTTCCGTGGCATCTCTCAAATTCCTTTCACTCTCCACTGGCCAGCCACTGCTCAACGGTTAAATCGTTCAATCCTTCAATATACGCCTGGGAAGAATCTACCTTCTGCGATGGGTTCTTCATCGCATGATACATCACCCCAGAAAGAACAGAACCCATCGCATGAATGGCCTCATGACGATCCAGACCTTCACCGAGGAGTCGTTCCAGCGTGTCAACGGCCTGGGGTGGATCTCCGCACGCTAACTGATTCTCAATTATGGCATGGAGCGACGCATGGAGTCGTACATTCGGCAGATCCACTCTCTCCTGTTCGTGAAATGCCTCAATCAAGAGGAGCCGCTCATCTTCATCTAATGCCAGCCATTGATCTGGATCGGGGTTTTCAAGAGGGTTGTATGAATCCATCTCTTCCACTGCCTATCTGGACATAAACGCAGTGGCCCCGCTTGGAATGTATTCCACTTTCACATCGGAAAATCTTTCTGACAGAATCTCCGCTTGCCGTCGGATAGCAGGAATTTCGCTGATGCTGTGTAAACTCTCTATAACTGGCAGTCCCATTTCCAGACACGCAATCATGATAAACTCACTCATCTCACCAATAATCACCGCTTCTGCACCCATCTCCATAGCCGCCTGAGGCATATTAAACTGGTTCTCACCAAAACCGCCAATGAGAATGGAGAATCGTCTAATCTGCTTGTCGCCATCGCCAAAAAGGCGACAGCCAGAAAATCCAAAACCTTGTTGAACGCGTTGATTTAGATCATTTACTGTCATGGGGGCAGGCAGCTCGACAACAGCAAAGAATTTCTGCCTGGCAACTACAGTTAGCCCTTCTATTTCCAAAGATGAAACGGCTTGATCATGGACGCCATCTTTCACTAGCGCATCCCAATTGGAATGACTGCGATACACGACCATGCCATGGTTTTCGAGCAATTCACGGCGTTTGAGATTCGAGCATATGCAATCTTCTGTTGGTCCTTTATACCAAGGACTCGTTTGTGGCGGGTGCCAGATTTCCTCGTGGCAGATGATCATGTTGAGATCCTGCTCCGCACATAAACGAATACTCTGGGTGTGGACATTCCATAGGCAGGCAATTCCTCGTACCTCTGTGTTGGGATTCCCGTATACGAATCCTAATTGGTCACCAGGAACCCCTGAATCCAGCGGAGCGATTTTCTCAAATACCTTGGCCACCTCTTCTGCCGTATACATTTTACCTCCCCCTTACGAATTGGCAGTAAGATCCACTATGGATATACCTCCATACCGGCTTTCATTGCACCCTCAATAGTACCATCAATAAATTCTGATCCCGGAAATATCCACTCGTCTGGATCATATGTTTCTGAGCTATATTTAAAAATAGCGAACTCCCAATTCTGCATATCCCCAGTATAGGTCAAACGACAGATAGAGCTTTGGCGACCTCCATCATTTCTGTTGAGGTAAAGATAACTTCCTCTGTAACGCGGAACATAAGAGCTCCCCAGTCCTTTTGAAACTTTCTGATTAAAGCCGTCAATAATCTGGGTCACCTCTTTTTTGACTTCATCGGTATGGATTTTTTGGCCATCATATTCTCCTTGTGCGCGATCTGTCATTAATACTCTCTGAGATTTCGAACAATTTCACATATTGGTATCAAGGCCCGTTCATATCCGTCACTCTATCCTTGGATAACGTGACGAAAAGCCGTGTAACTGCTCGATCTTCGTAGAGTTCTGCCTGTCTGTCCTGCAATCAGATCCAAAAACATCCAAGAGGATCTTTCGCCACATATTCCAAGGCTTCATCCAAGGACAAAATAATCCCACCGAAATCGCCAATGGATTCCCATTTATCTCGATGACTCCACCAGAGAACTTCTACATCATCATCCTTTCCAGTAGGGCGCAATCTGGCAATAGGAGATCCATTCTCTTCCTGGAACAGGAGTATCCACCGCGCATACGGCGGCTAACGACACCTCCTCCATTGGCTTGATTGAACGATTCGATTCGAGCAAGTAGAGGATCAAGTTTTTTCACGGCTATGACTTTGCCTGTTTTTGAATTTCAATCAATTCCATTTTCTGCTTTTCCAAAGAGGCCAGTTTTCTCTTCAGGCTATTTATTTCTTTGTTTATTTTTTGCAACTCATGTTTGACCTCTTGTTCTCCTACCCCTTTGGCTCCATGTAGTTCTTGGGCTAATGATTCGACTTCCGTTCGAAGTAGTCTGAAATAGGGATTTCCATGAGCATAGTTTTGCCGGTATTGCAATTTGCCCTCTTTTATCGCCTCAATGACTTCCTCCTCCGTAAGGCCAAATTCTTTACATGCATTTTTGTGGCTTAACGTGGCACCTTTCTTTATCCATTGAGATTCAGACATTTTCAATGCTCCCGTTTCATTTAGCCCAGCGTGATGAGAACTACTTGCGGAGTTCTTTCGGCGTCTAGTTCACGCCATGGTTTGGTGCTTAGTAGTCTTCTGGAAACGCCCTGTAGTAGTCTTCGGAGAGCATATCGTGATAACCCCACCCAATACCAGATGAAGAAGTCATGATTTTCTCTAGCCGTTCCTGAAACCCACTTCGTTGTTCTTCTGGAAGACTAAGGACACTTTGGATAACCCGCTGATACATTCGATTGAGGGCGTCGTAGAATTCTTCGTCAATGTCGCCAAAATCCAAGGTGAATTTGTTTCCGCATTCCACAAAGAAGATCATCAACTCAATTTCGCCAAGGAGATCACCAACGGCCTTTGAATAGTTGCTGATGGCTCTTTTGGCCTTTGAGATCTGAATGGGGCCGTAGATGTCTGGGTACATACATTCATCAATCATTTTCTTGTAGGGCGCAAGCGGATCATCGCCAACCCCGAACCGAGCATGAAGAAAAGCCTGATTCTCCTTCGAGAAGCGATACAAGTCTGCTACCAACTTGACCAGTTGCTTCTGATCCATGTTGACTATGGTCGGCTTCACGTCCGACCAAGTTGGATTACTGGATTTCCGTTTCGCCACCAGACTAATCTCTTTTCTTTTTCACCAGCCAAACCTCTCCGAAGACGAACCTCACATTCACAACTACGGTAGATTTATCGCCTGATCTCTCGATAGGTGATCCACTTGGTCTTTCCACAAATGATACAGTTCAACGGCTCGTTGCAAAATCCAAGTGCCCTTGGGGGGAATATCAAGCGTAACATTGTTAGCTGCCAAATCTTCCATACTCCACCAGCGGAACTGGCTACCCTTCATATCATCACCAGGCTGAATTTGTCCTCCCTCGTACGCATGTAAATAATAGATCCCGATCATGTATTTCACGGTTTCATCATAGTTGAAACTGTGAACATGTACAGGTCCCAGAGGCCGCACACTCACTTCTTCACCGACTTCTTCTCCAATCTCGCGCAGTGTGCCATCGAGGACTGTTTCTTGTGCTTCCAAAGCCCCGCTGATGACTTGCCATCCTCCATCCTCGTTTTTGATCGGTGAGGACAGTAATAGAATTTCCCCTCTTTGATTTACAATTATGCTAGAAACGGCGATCGCTGTGCAGGCAAATCGACGTTTGCCAGTGGAGTCTAGTATTGTTGGTTGCTGGTCAAGCATGTGAATTCACCGCGATAGAGAAAGTGGAATCTTATCAGCAAGACGGTCTGCTAAGATGGAGAATCTATTTCTGATACATTCAATGCCTGAAAAGCATCCTTGGGTCTCCCCATCTTCAGATAAGACATCGGCACCTCATTCAGCCAGAACGATACATCGTATGGAGAGACCTCTCGTTCGACGAGACGCGTCTTCGCCATGAAGACCAGATCGTTCATAGAACCTGTAACGGATCGATTGAGCGCCTTGGAAAACATCACGCTTGCCATTGAAGGCATGATCAGTCTCTCGTAAATGAAGCCATATCCATTATCTCGGATGAATTCACTCATATAGCTCGTAATTCGATCAAGAAATTGCCCGTCATGGGTGATTCCTCTGCCGAACATCACCATCGAGTACAAAGAGGCCGTATTCGTGATGAGGATGTACTGAGTGCGGTCTGCCGAGAACAGATGAGTCGACCAATCAGCGAATGGATTATCGTCGGCTGGCAGTGATTTTTCTGGGGCAAGGTGGATTTTCTTACCCAGTTTGGCAGAGACTCGGACGATCATTTTATCCTCGCATATAGAGGTCCCTCAGTATTTGGAACGGGAAGTCCAATGCAAAAAGATGCTGTATTTTGACCACCCTTTCAAGGGTAATGGATTTCTGCGTATTGATTGTACTGGATAGATTGGGGAGGAAAACAATACTATTTGAAAGGACAAACCCAATGACGCGCTACCAAACCAACCGCCTTGCCCGAAAAGCCTGCGTCACGCTGATAAAATGGGGATGGAGACCCGATCTCGATAAAATAAAGTCTGTAGTCAATCGCCGTATCATCAGAATCGCCAAATCCAATGGCAGGGACCAAAAGACAACGAGTGAGATGGCCGCTGAGATGGCGAAAGAACTGATCCTTTCCATGTCAGACATGCTCAGTTACCCCGATAGCTATTCATACTACTTCCAGAAGCTGTTTAACCTGATCTATAACGGGACAAGTGTCAGCATTCGGGGGTCAGTAAAAACACCAATCGATGGCAAGTGTCAGCATTAAGGGGTCACTCGTGAAAAGATTTCTGCGACAGTTGGTAGCCGACCTCGTTGAGCAAGGGTTGCTCTTGAGGGGCTCGTCGACGCAGTTGAAAGAAACGGATCTTCTCCTTTGTGAGCAGGACGTCACACCGCACCAACCGTCCGGTCCAATGGGCGTCTACCGGAAAGGTATGTCCCAGGACCGTCACCTGCCCGATCGCATCGGTACGGCGGATGAAGACGACCCGTCCCTGCGGATGGGCCTGCAAGTCGAGTTGCCAGTTTTTCGGAAAGGCTTCCCGGCTGGGTGCCGACTCCCGTCGAGGGAGGGCGCGGCGGCGATTCGCCGTCACATATTTGCCCGACTGGGTCTGCAGCGCGGCCAGCGACAGATGCGCAAACCGGGCCCAGACCTTGGCCTGCCAGCGTCCGTTGTAGCTCTCAATCGAGGCCTGGAATCCGGTCTCCCGGGGCGGCACAAACACCGGCACCACCGCCAGGCTCAAACACAACCGCATTACGCGTCCGATGATATCGGGATAGTAGTGGGGCCCTTGGAACACCGTGTCCTTGTCAAATTGGGCATACCCGGGCAACCCCCAACGCCGCCAATGTGCAAGAGTGCTTTTTGCACCCCACGGGCCGTGACCGAGGCTGTTTGGGGCCAGGAGGCGACCAGGCCGCCGTGCAGCGACACCGCATTCAATACTTCCACCAGCGGACCGTCTTTGATCTTGAGCCCTTCGACGATATCGATCTGATCCAGTTCCGTCCGATCTGCGGCCACCTCCGGAAGATACCAACCCGGTGGAGGCGCGTTGCGGAGGCGGCGTTGGCGGAGCGCCCGCTGCACGGCGGCGGCCCCATATTCACCCAGATCACTTTCCTGTTGAAGACGTTGGCGCGTGTGCAGAATCAGCGTTTCCATCGCCGACGAGGTGCGATTCGCCGCTTGAGCCGATCCGGGGGAGTGGTCACGCCAATCGACCCGACTCAGACGCTGCCCCTGAGCTGGAAACACACCCGAAATCGAGGTTAAAGATCATCGAGGAGTTGAGTGCGATGGGCGTATTCGTGCGGGCGATGTGCATGCCTGTGATGCGGCAGTATAAACTCGTCGAGGAGGGAAAGTCGGTACTACCGGTATATCGTCATAAATCTTCTGGTCAAGAAGTGGCGATTCATAAAGTAGGGCGAGAAAATACAGGAAAAGGCGTGAGGTACTTTTTCAAGACGAACCGACGCAAGTTTGATGTTAGCGATATAAGTGAGTGGGAGCCAGTAATCGTTCGCGATTATTCTAAGCCGGAGGAGATGCGGAAAGTCGTCTATGATCTGGGCGCGAAGGCGTTCAAGAGCAAGGATCTCAATTACTATTACGTCGATGAATTACTGGCCGCTGTTCGTGAAGGTCGTTCCGCTAAGGAGCAGAAAGGGCGTTTTGAAGACCCCAACGTCGAACTCCTTGAACGCTCTGGCGAGGACGTATTGGATCAGTTCGGGAAACCCATCGAAATTGAGGTCGGGGATTACAATGAGCCGAAGAAAAAGTGGATCGATGGGAAACCTTCGACAATCAAGCGTAGGAAGATGAACTATGGCTACAGCGAGATTTCGAATAGGAGGACCGAGTAGCTAATCGCTGATACCTCTCTCAACGACAAAGGCCAGTCCAGGAAAACAAACCCTGGATCGGCCTTTTTTTGTTCTCCTTGACCCAGGCACTCTCAGATCTGTACTTTATAGGTGGTATAAGTCATTATTTTTCAGCGCCTAAGACCATTTATGGACAGAGGTCGTCACATGCCATCAAAGTGGGATAAATTCGAACAGCGCGTCATGGTCATCCTGGGCCAAGAAGAGACCGACAATATCTTCCGATCCGATGAGCATCTCCAGGTGTATCTGGAGTATCTCAAGAACAACGTGGAACATCCGTGTCTTGTTACCGGCATGGAGGATTTTCCGTGGGAGGAAAAGTATGTGTTTGGCTATGGCGATGAGAGAGAATACGAAGAGCTGAAGAAGACCAACCCCTCCTATACGGATACATTTACCCTCATCGAGTTCGAATTAGTTACTAAAGCTGAGCGCATTTTCGCCACCATCGAACGCGTGACGGATAAGAAGCGATTTTCTCTTCCGTTGGAGGATTTGGAAGCGAAGAGCAAGAAATCTCCCAATTACCAACTGCTGGACGACTATTCCTCTTGGTATGTCAATTTCCAGTGAGTTCCCCAAGGGATTTTCGAGGATACCATGGCAGAACGAATGAGCAAAAAGGAATTCATAAGCCTGTTGGCCAAACGTATGGATGTCGATGAAGAAACTGCCTTGGTTTGGTTGGATACCACATTGGATGCATTGTATGAGGTGTTCAAAAAAGGTCAGGGGGTAACATTGACCGGTTTTGGTGGATTCTATGTCAAGCCCAAGGGAAGAACGTGGGCTTTTAAGTTTAATCCTGGGCAGAAACTGCGTGCTCTATTTGGTTGGTCCTCAACGTACAAAGAATGATTGGCTTATTGTTCGAATGCAGATATTCTGTTTGATGGGTCAAATTACCAAGATTGATAAGCGGCAAAAAGGAACGGATCATGAGCGATGTCTTTGACTACGACAAGCAAGTAGCCAAGATAAAAGCCTATAACCAGCCTATCCTTCAGAGTTTTCGTGATGAGCTGGCCTCATCGGGATTAGCGGAGAAAACGATACGGAGTCACGTCGAAAACATCGCATTCTTCGTTGAATACCAGGTGTCGTATGATCCTCTGGAACGGTTGGATGAAGCGGATGGGGGAGATGTGCGGATGTTTCTCATGGATTGGTTTCCTCGGAAAGCCATGTGGGCTAGTATTTCCAGTGTGAAATCGTATTTGGCTTCGTTCAAGAAGTTCTTCAAGTGGATGGGCGACACCGATCGCATTTCGTCAGACACGGTAGCGGATGTATTAGCGATTCTCAAGGAGGATCGAGAGGATTTCCTTGCGGCGGTCAGCGATTATGAAGATGATGACGATATGTGGTAGTTCGGTTTGAATGACTGGGAGATTCTCTGTGTCTTGTAGCGGGAGTTGAGATGATGGATGAACAACTGAACGAAATCCAAGATCCGACCTTATTGGTTCATTTACTGTTGGAACAGGGAGAGATGCTCTCGCCAAAACTCAGAGAGCGCATTCTCTCTATGGGACCTTCGTGTGTACCCTCTCTTCTTGAGATGCTCAACAACGAACACATCCAGATGGAGGATGCCCCAGGAGGAGGATGGGCTTCAATCCATGCCACCGTATTGTTGGGTGAGTTGCGTGCCGAGGAAGCTATACCATCCATGTTGATGTGGTTACGCAGAACTGAATCTGGAGAAGATATTCTTCATAGTCGGCTCATTTCTGCGCTGAGTGCTTTGGGGGAAATCGCTTTTCAACCGGTGCTGCAAGCCTACCATGAAACGTCCGATCCAGAATATCGTCGATCACTCTGCGATACCTTGACTGGGCTGGGCATCAAGAATGATCAGATATTCGACCTTGTGTTGGATTACCTGGAAGAGGATGTAGAATATGGAGCGATGTGTTTCGTCGTATATGGTGATCCCAAGGCGTTGATTCATCTTCACAAGGCGTTGAATGATTACGAAATGGAAGAAACGGATGATCCATTTGCCTATCAACCAGTGATTGAGTTATGTGGTGCCATCAAAGAATTAGGAGGCCAGCTGACTCCTTCTCAGGTGGAAAAACATAAACAGGTCATAGCGCACAGAGCGCAATACAGTCACCAATTTGAAAACGATCCATGCTGGTGTGGTAGTGGGAAGAAATACAAGAAGTGCCACCTCGACGAGGATTGTGCGGCTTCGAATTGAATCGTGACGATGGTTCATTTTTGCCGAACATCACCGAACGAGAAAGATTGGGAAAAGCGATCATGGAGGGAAGTCAGTCTCCTGAGTTGACGCCAGAGGCGAGTATTCGATGGCAGAAGGTTCCGTCGTGGGCACAGCTCAAGATCCTGGAATCTGTCTGGTGTGGAAATTGTCGCCAAGGTGTTTGTATGGAATTAGGGACGGGAAGGATGGAGGAGGCGTGCCTTATTCTGGAAGGGATCTGCAAACGTTGTGGGAATAAGGTTGTGCGGTTGATTGAGCCTGAAGAATAAGGATTGCCACATCCTCGTTCTTCTCCGGTATCGGCTTGCCTTTGGTTGAGTATTTCTACAACTGTAGAAAATACAAGTCTTCAGATTTGCTCTTCAACTACGTCAAATCCCTTCTCAGACGAAATCTCACGCGAGATCGACATCGAGTGAGAGCGAAAACACGGGGTTTGCATGTCGGCTCCCTTTCGAGGGGGCCATTTCTGTTTCTGGTTGATGGATCGCTGATTTCGTATCTTGGAGGCATCGAGGAGAGGACAGACTGTAGTGGTATTGGCGGTCGAAGAATGAGTTCATGAAGATCATCCACTCAACCCCCACACTTCCATCCAGCTGGGGTTGCGTCTTTTGTGGGTCGGTTGGGAGAGGGTGGGGCTTGATGCAGGTTATACAACAGAATGCCGCTCATCTACTTGGGTTTCAGGAGAAACTGAATGATTCACATCACTCAGATGAATGTGGTCGCACTCAAGGTTGCAGACCTTCAGCGTTCTATGGATTGGTACCAGAAACACTTCGGGTTCGAATATCGATACGAGGCCGAAGGCTGCGTTGTCATGGGTGTGCGGAATGTCGAATTGGTGTTGTCTCCGCACGACAATCCGAATGCTCCTCTCGCCAACCCCAAAGAGGTTCGCTGTGTCCATACATTGGGGTTCGAAATTCCCCAATCTGAGTTCCATAAATTGCGGAATGAGTTTAGCGACGATGATGATATAGTGGAATTCGACCAAGATGAATTCCAGAGCATTATCACGGAAGATCCAGATGGTTACTGTGTTGAACTGTACTATCGTAAGAGTGCAGGTTCCTGAAGTTCCTGGTTCACGGATGTGTGTCCTGTTCCACTGGATCGAGGGCCGCAAGTATAAACAGCTGTCACCAAGGACTGCTGGCGATGTTGGCTCAACGTTGGGCAAACTTCACTGGTTGAGCACGAAATTCAAGCCATCAAGAGTTCTGCCTAACGCGCCTATTCAACTGGATCTCATTCTGGTTGAGTAGACCGAGGAATGCACGAATGCACCATGAGTTGCCGGGACTTGTGGAGCTAATTGCCACCAAGATGCGCCAGATTCTCGAGTGACTGAATTTTCGGAATGTCCGATAGATTGCGTTGTGCTGGACGTCTTTTGTTGACCAAGCCGCTCCTCTGGCGGGGTTTTCTTTGAAATATGGCCCAATTGACGCCAACAGTGCCCGTGTCTCAGCCGCGCCAACGTGCTGGGGAATGACCAGACCGTAGTCGTATGGGCGGTCGAAGTCTGAAATCAGCCGATACCAGGGAAAAAGAAAGCTTGATATCTCAGAAAATTATCAAAGAGAATCCCAAACAATACCCAAACAATACCCAAAGGAAACAATCATGAAGCGAGCACTGTGGATCATCGCAATTCTCCTGGGGCTGGGAGTCGTCGCTGCCATACTGTGTAAGAAGATGTGCAGCGAATGCCATTGCCATGGGGGTGATGGAGAGGAGGAAGGAGAGGGGAATGGGAAAACTCAACAGATTGATGAGGAACAGGCAGAGGAAGAGGAACAAACTCAAGAAGACGAAGAGGTGAGTTAATCTCTCTCTCGATCGATTCTTACCCAAGATAGAGATCAGCTCATCAACCGCTCTCAAACCTTCTCAAACGAATTCTCACACGAGATCGTCATCGAGAGAGAGAGAAAACACATCTCAATACGATCGATGGTTTAAACATGGGTTTTGCATGTTGGCTCCTCTTCGAAGGAGCTTCGCTGTTTCTGGTTGACTGATCTTCGATATCGTATCCTGGGGACATCAAGGGGACGACCAGACCGTAGTGGTGTTGATAGTCGAAGCCTGAGTTTATCCGATACCAGGAGATGGCCAGCAGGGGGGTAGTTCAATCGTGGAATAGTGATTGGCTCAATCATTCGGAGGCATGAATTGGAAACACGCACGCAAAACAGAGCCAGTTCACGCGTGCAAAATAGAGCCACTTTGAGCTAAAGAATAGCGTCCTAATAGGACGCCTGTCAACGAATCGGGCGACCGCCCGATTCGTTCAGCTTTTAGTCTTGGTGGTTTTCTCTCTTTCTTTTTGTTTTTTGCTCTTTTTCAATCGGTAGTTATCTCGGGTTATTCTGTCTTTCCACAAGTAACGGAAAAACTGGAGGGTATTGGGTATTATCACGCGGGAGATTGGGATATCAAAGAGCGGGAATGCTTTAAGAAACCCCCGGGGTTCGATCGGCAAGCTCCCCTAACCGTAACTCACCACTTAACAGTAGTTTGTTGTTATCGGCAATAGAGGTGAATAGGTTGTCCTTTTTCCAGTCTATCCAGCAACGCTTGTAAGGGCGCCGGCGGTGGATCTTTGGAGCCGGCTTGCCAGTATAGTCGTAGCTTCAGATAGGGTTCCAACCAGGCCCGGACCTTGCGTAGCGCCTGGGGCCAACGGAGCCGAGGTCGCCATCGCGCGGGCTTTTTTTTCTTTTTGATCAACGTTGGCGGCCGCGGGCTGAAACGCCCTTACGGCTTCCACCTGGACCGGCGCGAGATCTGTGTCCAGGACCGATTCGATGGGCTGGGTGTCCACCTGATCCAAGGCCCACCAGCAAAACGAGAACGCACAACAGACCCATTGCCAATGCCGTCGAATCCCCACAGCATTTCGCATCTGATAGTCGGCCCACCCCAACGTGCCTTTGACCTGTTTGTAGCTTTGTTCGACCCCGATCCGCAGCCCATACAGGCGCACGATTTTGGCCAAATCCGCGGCCGTCAACGGGCTGGTCGCCGCCCGCGCCGAATCGGGTGTCGGCACATTCGTGGTCAGATACCACGTGCTCTGCTTGGGCAACTGCTGCGGATCGGTGGTGACGATAACCAGCCGTTGCGCACGCTCGGGTCCGTAGGGCCCGGCGTCGGCGTCCAACGCCCACCAGGTCTCTTCATGCCCATCGCGGAAGACGCGCTGGAGGGCGACCCAATCGCCGGACGCATCGACCTGCCAATCAGCCGCCTGCGCCGCATCCCACACCGAGCCGATCGTCCCCTCCAGGTGCCACCAACAATGGCTCGGTTTGAGGGCCAGCACATAGCCGACCGACAAGGCCACCAAGCCGGCTTTAAAATCCTCATGCTCCCCATAGAAACGGTCCGCTACGACGGCACGAAACGGCCGGTCGGCCGCCACGGCCTGTTCGACCAATTTCAGCGCGATCTGGGGTTTGGTATGAAAGGCCGGATCCGCTTTGCCCCGCGCATAGTGCGAAGCGGGTGTATAAGGCTCCACCTCGATCGGGTAATACACCCGCTCATCGGCCCACACACTACTCACCGAGACCACGCCGTTGTCGGTCTTGCCGATCGATCCGAGCCATTGCCGACCTACATGCGCGGTCTGGCCACCCCATTTGCGATCGCCGGTCTCGTCGATAATCAGCGCGCCCGAGGCGTCCGGCACCGTGGCATCCTTTGGGGCCAACAGCTGCAATCGGCGCTGATTGATCTGCTCCGTATCCCAGGTGGATTCCGACACAAACCATTGCATCCGCTGGGCGGCCGGATCGGTCGCGCCCACGCCCGGCTCCGTGTTGGCCAAACCGGTGAAGGTTTTATTGCGCTCGGAGGAAAGCAATAGGCCTTCCAGATACCGACGGAACTGAGCGCGCTGACTGCGATGAGGAAACAGATCATCAAACGCGCCGGCATATGTTTCTAGGGGACCAGGCGCCGGTGCGACCGGCAGACGACGGCTCATGACAGTCTCATCCTGTGCAAAGAGGAACGGAAGGAACCCAAGACAATAGCCGTAAAATATCACCGCATTCCCATTTCAACAAACTACTGCTAAGCGGTAACATGGCTGGTCACCCCCTGCCTTCGCTGGATGATTTTTTGAATTATATTCGAGGAACTACCACATCCACAGGACTGAGTGTCCATGCAACCTTAATTGAAAAAACGTACAAAAAAGGACAAAAGGTTTCTCAGAAACAGATGGATCAACTTAATATTGAACGACATTCAGTTTGTCCTAAATGGAACTATACGCTTTCTCCTCGATAGGAAATCGCTCCTAAATTCATTCCCCACCAAAATTGGCACTCCCTCTCCACAGATCCCTATTTTGCCCACTGTGACTATTTCAATCGGAGGTATCTTGACATCAATTTAAGCGAAACGTACGTTATGCTGTACGTTTTTATGTCAGAGAGGTGAACAAATGACGACGATCAATGCCACCAAAGCTCGTACCGAACTCTATAAACTCCTGGACCAGGTAGCTGAAACTCACGAACCCGTTCATATCACGGGACGGCGAGGCACTGCCGTGCTTATCTCTGAGGATGACTGGCGTTCAATCCAGGAGACGCTCCACCTGCTCTCCATACCCGGCATGCGCGAGTCCATCGTCGAAGGCATGAAGACGCCCGTAGAGGACTGCGCCGAGGAAGTCGACTGGTGAGTTGGAGGCTGGTCTACACCCGACAGGCACAGAAAGATGCCCGGAAAATCTCTGCTGCCGGAATGCGTCCTCGGGTGGAAAAACTACTCGATCTATTGAAGGAGGATCCCTTTAGAACGCCTCCGCCGTTTGAAAAACTGGTGGGCGATCTGAGTGGTGCGTATTCTCGACGGATCAATATCCAGCACAGGTTGGTTTATCAGGTGATGGAAAAAGAAAGGGCCGTCAAGATCATCCGCATGTGGACACATTACGAATAGTATTAGGGGAAAAGGTGGGGGTTCAAGCCGCTAAATCGATTTCTTGTCCGCTCTGACTCGAGTTTACTTGAGGAGGCTGAATTTGGGCAGACTCGATCAGGCTCATAGCGTTTTGGACCTGGGCATCCAGTCCTTTCTTGAAGGTACTTATAGAAAGCTCACTTTTTAACCTGATATTACTCATGGCCATACCCAGGCTGATCAGAGAGTTGGTTGAGCCGCTAATCCCATCCATGGGAATTTCCTCTAGTCAATTGAGACAGTGCATCATGTATTGTATAACCGCTACTATTTTTATCGGCAGCGGACGAATACAACTTCAATAGATGGCGCACAGAAAACCCAGCCAAGAGTTGCCCGTGTCTCAGCTCTCACATGAAGGGCATTGACAGCGCGGTTGGCTCCATCACTCGGAGGAAGTAGTATCCAAGTCCCGATGCACCGTAGATGAAATCCGCAGAGTACAGCCCTGGCTCATCAGTGGGCCAAGCATCTCCTTCTGGCAGTGCTGCTCGATACTCCATTGCCAGATCCGCGAACTCCTGGGCGCGCTGCAGCCACAGGTCTCCCTGAGAGTCACGATACAGTTCAAGAAAGAGTTCGCCGCTTCCCGAAAGCCCAATACATTGGGTGATATTGCTGCGGAAGTCGCCGTAGGCATACGTGGTCTCGCCCGCCTTGACAGCGATTTCCCTATATCGAGGCTCTCCCAGGACTTGTGCTGCCTTCAGAAACACGATCCCGATTCCGGGCGCGCCGTGGCTCCACTGACATCGGCCGATCTCAGCCTCCCCCAAAACTTGACTCCAGTTCAGGCCACCGCGATCCTCGATCGCACATCCTTCGAGTGTCGCAAGAATCTCACGCACAACGTCCGCCCAGCCGATCTCACCCGTTGCCGCGTGCAGAAGCAGAAGGAAATGCGCTACACCGCTGATGCCATGAGCGACGCCGAAGAACGGTCTATCTCCGAACGATTCCCTCGGGCCGCAGAGACAGTGGCAGCCATCCTCATCGCGCACCAGTTGATCACAGAGCCAGGTGCCGTTGCGCCGGGCGCCCTCGAGGAAGCGAGGCTCTTCCGTCGCCTCCCAGAGTCGCAGCAGATAAAGCCCGTTCGAGGCGGCTCCCCCCATCAGGTCTGTAACAGGACCGGGATCTTCCTGTAGGATGATGTCGGCATTCTCAGTGGCGTGTGTGGAAACGGACTCCTGGGTGATGCGGGCCAAGTAGACCCAAGACAAGGCGACCCCGGTCCTCCCCGTCAGGAGTCCACGCTTACACGCCCCGTGATGGGGATCGTATCTCCCTTCCTCGACGGTCGAACACCACCGATTGGCTTCGCGGGCCAGTTCCACGGCCTGGTCGCTACCCGTCACCCGGCCGTACTCGGCGAGGAAGACCCCGATACCGCCACAACCGTTGAACGCATTGTAGTGGTAATGCGGTTTGTTCTGGTAGTTGATCGTCTGCCAACGACATCCCTCAGGGACATGCTCGGCCGTTCGTTCGATGAACCGATAGATTGAGTCCGCACCATCTCTGACATTCATGCCTAATCTCCGTCATTAATGTATGGGGAGGTCCACACGATCTTCCCATATGCCCTTCGCCTACTCAATTTTATTTAACTCTTCCTCTTTTTTCTTTATCCACGTCTTGAACTCCTCCTGCAGGCGCTTCTTGTAGATCCCTTTGGCCTCCGGGGTTTCGACGGGGGGCGGTCCGGTGTGGGTGCCGGGGTGTATCATGGCCAGTCCCGCATCCACGGCTAGATGCTGCCCAGTCACAAAACGGGCCTCATCCGAAGCCAGGTACAGGGCGGCGTGGGCGATGGCCATTGGATCGACCGAGACCGGCATGGGCAAGTGGCGCAATTCGCGCCCGAAACGCTCTTCGTATTCGGGTAGGTATTCTTCGCCGAGGCGGTCGACTACCTCCCACATCGGCCCGTTCACCCCACCGGGACAAATGGCATTGACGCGGATTTTATGAGGCCACAACTCCACCGCCATGGTGCGCACCGCGCCCAGCAGAGCGGCTTTGGCGGCGCTGTAGGCCGGGAGACGGACCCCCAGTAGGGCCTGTACCGAGGAGGTGCAGACAATAGCGCCTTCGCCCGCTTTCTTCATCTGCGGCAAACAGTGGTGCGCCCCTTCTAACAAGGCCAGCAGGTTGATCGCCAGAATTTGCTCGGTAGCCGCCCGATCAAAATTCTCTATCGTGCCCCCCTCGCCCGCATGGGCATTGCTCAGGTAGATGTCCACCTTGCCATAGGTCTCGGCGGTAAACGCAACGGCAT
>Ga0209501_10002297_pt1 | contig 20204 bp, 17 predicted proteins | sample ArcticOcean_MG_C_4_FD_187434 | JGI IMG/M metagenome (GOLD analysis project Ga0209501, IMG submission 187434) | Marine microbial communities from western Arctic Ocean - ArcticOcean_MG_CB4_134 (SPAdes) (version 2) | ecosystem: Environmental > Aquatic > Marine > Oceanic | place: Arctic Ocean...
GGCTTAGAGGAAGTGGTAAGGGGCTGGGGGGAGAACGGAGTGGATTTCATCGAGTCTGAGGCTGTGATGTTGGAGTTGCAAAAAGCCAAAGCGAACGGGGAGAAGTACGTTCACCTTTTTAGGAGGTGGCTAGAATTGTGGTATGGAGATACAGAGCTGTTGGTTTTAGATGCAAGTCACCCAAAGTTGAAAAACACGGCTGCTACGTTATTCGCTCATGAATTTACGGCCTCGGGTATAGCTAATGCGGTTTTGAAGACAACAGAAGAACTTAAGCTTAGAGGCTTTAAGGTGGGCACACATATTAGAGATGTGAATTTATTCTTTCAAAAGGGAGATGGAGAGAGAGTAGGTATCGTGAAAAATGGAGATGGGTTTTTAGCGGGAAAAACTGTGATAAATAGTGAGGGTGAGGATTGGGGTGCATGGTGTAAAAAAAATGCTGAATTTTTGAGCCCTGGTGTTTTGTTAAGGCCCTTGTATCAAGAGCTTTTGTTGAGCAATTCTCATGTTGTGTTGGGGCCGGGAGAACTGGGGTATTGGAAACAGCTCGAAGGGGCTTTTCGAATACGAGAAATTGTTATGCCGGTTTTACACCTTAGAGATCACGTACTTGTATTAAGTGAAGAGTTGTTGTCGAACGCGGCTCAAGTGGGATGGTCAATAGAAAAAGGATGGTGGGGTGAGGAGGAGTGGAAAAAGGTTTGGGTAGAAGGGCAGATGCCAACAGGAATTGCTGATTTAGTAGATAAGTTGTCTGACTTTAAGAGGTTGTCTGTGGAAGTAGCGGTAGGAACTGATTCTACTTTAGAGGGAGCAGCATTAGCAAGTGGAGCGACGATGGACAAGGCGCTTGGTAACCTTTTGAAGAAAATAGGAAAGGCTATTAAAAGAAAAAATGAACAGTTTTTAAATGATCTGTCAAGTTCTGCACTGAAAATTTCTAGTAAGGGCAGTCCACAAGACAGGTATATGAATTTTCACATTTTATCTCGTGATGTAGGTGGGTTTTTTAAGCTTAGGAACTTACTTTTGGAGCTTGATTATTCTGGAGATAAAGCTGTTTGTGAGCTTATGCATGTTGTGTCAAGTGTTAATGAAAATAAGTAGGGTTTATGAGTGAAGAAATACAACTGTTAGAAGAAACGAATGAATTGGGTGAATCTATTTCTCCTCAATTACCAAATGAAGTAAAGAACTTCTTGATAGACATCGATGGTACAATTACGGATGATGTCCCTAATGAAGAGCCAGAAAGAATGGCGACATGCATGCCCTATCCTGATGCTTTAGAAACAATGGCTAAATGGTATAAAGAAGGACATGTCCTCACGTTCTTCACTTCAAGAACCGAAGCGCACAGAGAGGTTACTGAGGTTTGGCTTAAGAAGCATTCTATAAAATATCATGGCCTACTCATGGGGAAGCCCAGGGGTGGAAATTATCATTGGATAGACAATCACATTGTTAAGGCTACTCGTTTTAAAGGTAAGTTTACGGATATGATCTTAAAGCAAAAAAACGTAGAAGTTTTTAAGAGGTAGAAAAACTAGATAGAGTCTAAGAAACGCTGTAGAATTATCGCAGAGGCAACTTTATCTAAAACCCCTTTGTTTTTACGCTTGCTTTTTTTCATGCCACCAGAGATTAATGCGCTCATAGCTTCACTACTGGTGTCACTTTCATCAACTTTATGAATAGGGATTGATGGGTATTTCTTTTCTAGGTTAGAGATAAATTTTTCTATTCCGTCAGAGCTATCAGTTTTCAGGCCAACGATTAATCCGGGTACTCCTACGATTATGCCTCTGCAAGGTTCGGCGAGTATGATTTGGTCTATTTGCTTGAAAAGAGCTTTCGTCTCAACAGTTTTTAAAGGAGACGCAACAATGGCGGAGCTGTCCGTAACAGCTATGCCAGTCCGCCTCAAACCCCAATCAAATGCGATATACCTTGCCATGGGTGCAATATACACTTGTGGATACATACCTTTGAAAAAAAAAGGAATGCAGAACTCGAGCCTTAAAGATATTATTGAAAGGACATGGTTAGATAGAGATTTGCTTCAATCTACACAATCTAGAGAAGCAATCGCAATCGTGATTGAGGGTCTTGATAAGGGTGAGTTGAGGTGCGCATATCCAGACGGGAATGGCGGCTGGGAGGTGAATGATTGGGTTAAAAAAGCTATTATTCTGAATTTCCCTATTCAGAAGATGGAGACGATAGAGGTAGGTCCGTTTGAGTTCCACGATAAAATGCCACTGAAGAAGGGGTATGCGAAAGCCGGAGTTAGAGTAGTGCCTCATGCTGTGGCCCGTTACGGCTCGTATATTGCAAAGGGTGTGATACTTATGCCGAGTTATATTAATCTTGGAGCTTATGTAGATTCTGGTACGATGGTGGATACTTGGGCTACTGTAGGTTCTTGTGCCCAAATAGGAAAGGAAGTTCATTTGAGCGGCGGAGTAGGGATAGGAGGAGTATTAGAACCCTTGCAAGCCTCTCCTGTAATAATTGAAGACGGGGCATTTATTGGTTCTCGTTGTATTGTGGTTGAGGGAGTTAGGGTTGGTACGGAAGCTGTGCTCGGAGCCGGAGTGGTACTTACTCAGAGTACTTTGATAATTGATGTTACTGGTGATAAACCTGTTGAACTTAAGGGATATGTGCCTCCGCGTTCTGTTGTTATTCCTGGAACTAGGCCTAAAATTTTCCCAGCGGGGACGTTCAATATTCCCTGTGCTTTAATCATAGGTAAACGCAAGAAAAGCACCAACAGAAAGACTTCATTAAATAGCGCTTTAAGGGAGCATAACGTAGCTGTTTAATATTGCTGTTGAAATGGTGAGTTAAGTGTGGAAAAATTGCGTTGTTTTTTCACTTATTTACATCTAATTTCTTGCATCTTTACATTATGCATTTTATAGTATCTAGTAACCAACTTCTCCGCCGCCTTCAGATGTTGAGTGGAGTTCTTAGCAACAGCAATACGTTGCCGATTTTAGATCATTTTTTATTCGACCTCACTCCTGGCGAAGTTGTTATTTCAGCCAGCGATCTCGAAACTACGATGACCGTTAAGTTTGAAGTAAGAACGGAGGATACGGGTACTATTGCAATCCCGGCTAAGATGTTGCTCGATATATTAAAAGCATTTCCAGACATTCCTCTTACGTTTAAAGTTGATTTAGAAGCTTTTGCGATAGAACTTATTAGTGATGCCGGTAAGTATAAACTCACTGGAGCAAATGGAGATGAATTCCCTAAAACTCCAGATTTAGAGGGAGGCTCAGATGTTCAAATAAAAGCTAGTACTTTAGTTACCGCGATTAACAGAACACTATTTGCTTCTGGATCAGATGATCTTAGACCTGTGATGTCAGGCATATTCTTTGAGCTTTATGAAGATAGTATTCGATTTGTTGCAACGGATGCCCACAGATTAGTTAGGTATGCAAGAACAGACGCTAAGGCAAAAGAATCTTCTCAGTTTATTGTTCCTAAGAAACCTCTGAACCTTCTCAAGAACACTGCTGCTGCAGCTGAAAATGTTTCCATGAGCTTTAACGATTCGAATGCAAAATTCGAATTTGATGAGGTGACAATTTTATGCAGACTCATTGAGGGTAAATACCCCAATTATGATGCTGTAATTCCTAAGGATAACCCGAATCGCATGACGATTAACCGAATGAGTTTTCTGCAGGCAATAAGGAGGGTAGCTATTTTTGCAAATAAAACAACTCATCAAGTTCGTTTGAGAATTGCAGGTAGTGAATTAACGGTTAACGCTGAGGATTTGGATTTCGCAAATGAGGCGACGGAGAGATTAACATGTAGCTATCAAGGAAAGGATATTGAGATAGGGTTCAACAGTCGCTTCCTGGCAGAGATGCTGAATAACTTAGGATCACCGGAGGTGACATTAGAGCTCAGCGCGCCTAATAGAGCTGGGATTATTCGTCCATCTGAACCTGAAGAAGAAGGGGAGGATGTGCTAATGCTCGTTATGCCTGTAATGCTTAATAACTAAAGCATATAAACTTTATTGCTCGGGTTTTTGATTCGGCTTTCTAGGCTTAGACTTAGACATGGTATTAGTCTTTTTATTAACCCTGGCCGCCCACTGATATGTGAATCCTCCGTTTCTAGTGGAGTCTGTTTGTTGGTCGATTAACAGCGATTTTTCTTCTTCATTTTCTGCAAGTTGAGCGATAGTGTCAGGGTGGTTGGGATTGCCTCGCATCCACCATTCCGGAAGGCCTTCGTCAGCAGCTTCCGAGAGTTCATACTTATATATAGGGTTTTTAGGTCCCATGTTGCGGTAATAAAAAGCAAGAACAGCTCCTGATAGCGCACCGGCTAAATGACCTTCCCAACTTACATGCTCTTTTAAAGGTAGCATAAGCCAAACCATTCCTCCATATAAAAAGGCTACTAGTAATGTGACTCTGAGCAGCAGCAGGTTTTTACGAACGATGCCGCTCAAAAATAAAAATGATGCGAGGGCATACACCATTCCGCTGGCTCCAATGTGATTGCCACCTCCTCCAAACATCCAAAGAAATACGCCAGTAGCAAAAAACGATATCACCCAAACTCGAACGGCTAAAGATCTGTAGAAATAAAACAGAAGTCCGTTGAGGACAAAGAAGGATGCGGTGTTGTTCCATATGTGAGAAAGGCTCCCGTGAAGAAATGGAAAAGTCACAATTCCTTTGAGTCCGCGTAGTTCTCGAGGCCTGTTCCCATGTGCCGTGAGTCCCAATTCGTAGATTATATCAATGAAATAGACACCCCAAATGATTAATAGAAAGATTGTTGTAAAGAACAAGGCATAAAATAATCTAGGGTATGATTTCATTTATGCAAAGTTACCCCATCAACACCTTCGGTTGGATAAGTGATTAGTAATTGTGAAAATTAGATAAAATGAGTAGCTATTTTTGGTCACATCAGTACCTGAACTAATTTATACATTAATGAGCGTTTCTGAAATACATGCATTGATTCAACTTTTAGATGACCCTGACGAAGGTGTTTATCAGCACGTCCGTGAGGAGCTGATGTCTAAAGGGGATTCAATTCTTCCGGCTATTCTAGATCATAGAGCAAGTAAGTCCCAATGTGCGGTTCATGAAAATCGTCTAGATGAGTTAGTAGAGGGTCTTCATGGATCTTTTGTGAAAAAAGCAATTAAAAATTGGTATGATTCGGGAGCCCATAACATTTTAGAAGGAGCGCTGTTAATTCATAAAGCTGCAGATCCTCTTTTAGATGTTGAAGCGATAAAGGCGAAGTACGAGAAACTTAAAAGAGATGTTTGGCTTGAATTGAATGAGGAACTCACAGCTTTAGAGCAGGTAAGGATTTTAAATCACGTCCTATTTAGCGAAGAAGGTTTTCATAATTCTAGATCTGGACATCCGAATCCCAAAGACGCTTTAATAGGTGATGTTATAGATTTAAAAATGGGCAATCCATTAGGTCTTGGCACTCTATACCTATCTATAGCACGTGATCTAAAACTGCCCATCCACGGAGTAAATCTACCTAACCACTTTATTCTATGTTATTGTGATGAACATCATGTTCACGACGGAAGTGAATTAGTGGAGGGTAGCGAAGTTCCTTCTGGCATACTATTTTATATCAATCCATTCAGCGAAGGAACCGTAATTCATCCCAGTGATGTTAGTGAATTCCTTAGTCACTTAGATTTACCAGTAGATGAAAGTAATTGTGGGCCTTGCGCTCCAATAGATATTATTCGTCGCCTGATAGGAAATGTAGCTTACGCTTTCGAGCGCAACGGTGAAATATCTCAATCAGAGCAAATGCGTGAACTACTGCTGTATATAGAATCAGGAGCTACAGAAAAGGTGGAGTCGGCAGACGCGGACGCTAGAGATGACGGAGCTGAAGGCTAACCGGAGATTAAATAAAACATTATTACACAAAAAAAGGGAGGCCAATTATGGTCTCCCTTTTTTTATAATTTAAATACGATTACTCTGCAGGAGCAGGAGTAACGTTAGCCTTAATTGTAAGGATAGTCTGTGTTGGGTCAGTGTTCGCAGTAACAGTAATCTTTTTTGTTTGTTTGTTCTTCTTTCCTTTAGAGTTGAACTTCACTTCGATAGAGCCAGTCTCTCCTGGAGCGATAGGGTTCTTAGGACATTGTGGAACAGTACAACCACATGATCCTTTACACTTATCTAATATGAGTGGTTCCGCTCCAGTGTTAGTGAATTTGAAGTAGTATGTTACAACATCACCTTCGTCCATAACACCGAAATCGTGTTCGTACTCGTTGAAAGAAATTCCAGTTAATGGTCCAGCTGGCTCTTGAACTAGCTTTTTAGCTGGGTCAAATTTCTCCGGCTTTGCGTTTTCTGGTGGATCAACCGCTTCAGATTTACTGCTTTCAGAGATAGGCTTAGAATTAGATATTTCTTCTGACCCACATGAGAATATGATGGTAGAGACGAGAATTGTTGCAACTAGTGTTAGTCTAGACATATTATATATTTATAGTTTAATTTCAAATTGTAAAGTTAGGAGTGCAAAAATAAGAATAAATTCACTTATAATGTAATTCAATTATTTAAACGTTCTATGGGCTAAATCACTTTTCTCAAACGTTCCGTCTTTCAGAATCTTAACGGCCTCCTGTAGAGATTCGTTCAGACCTCCTATTATTCTATAAAAAGTAGCTTGATCATAGACATTTCTGCCCATAAAAGCTTTGAGTCTTAGTATGATCGCATTCCCAGAAATAGTCCAGTCTTCTTCAGAAATAACGATGGGACTTTCTTCCGTTCCTTGGCTTTCAGCCCAAACCTTAAACTTTTCAATCTCACTCTCAGAAACCGAGAAGTTAGCTACGAAGTCATCTTCAGTGGGATAGTCGCTTTCAATGTTGGTCCGATTGTTATCTACGAACTCAAGAGCGTATCTACTCATAAGTCCCTTGCGAAGTAGTATCCTGAAAGATTCACTGTTTGAGGTTGTATCTATAGGAACGAAAACATCAGGAATAATTCCTCCTCCTCCATAGACCGTGCGCTTTTTGATGCGTGTGAAGTATTTCAGTGAGTCTGGAAGGTCTAAAGAGTCCACAGAAAGTAACTCTCCACTTTCAAACCTTTCGTATTTTTCTAATCTGTAGGCTTCCACACCTTCTTCGTATGATTTCTGAATACATCTTCCGGCAGGGGTGTAGTATTTCTGTACAGTCATTCTGATAGCAGAACCGTCACCGAGTTTAATAGGCCTTTGGACCAAGCCTTTTCCAAAAGATCGTCTACCTACGATTAACCCTCTATCCCAATCTTGCACAGCTCCAGCTACGATTTCACTTGCAGAAGCTGATCCGCCATCCATTAAAATTACCAATCGCCCGCTTTCGAAAAGCCCCTCATAGGATGTGAAGGTGTCTTCACGAGGGAAGGCTCTACCTTCAGTGTACACTATGAGCTTATCCTCTGTCAAAAATTCGTCAGACATATTAATAGCCGTGCGGAGCATTCCGCCTCCGTTGCCTTGAAGGTCGAGTACAAGATCCTTCATGCCTTTAGAGTTGAGTTCTTTTAGGGCAGTTCTGAGTTCTTCGAGCGTAGTTTTTGCGAAACGGCTTACCTTAATGTATCCGATATCTTCGTCAATCATATGAGCGGCCATCACACTGAATATTGGGATTTTATCTCGCTCGATATTAAACTCTAACAGGTCTTTTTCGCCATCGCGTTTTATAAAGACCTTGACCATAGATCCTTTAGGCCCTTTTAACAATCTTATAACGTCTTTGTTAGAGACACCAACTCCAGCTACGTACTCATCTTCGACTTGTACGATTCTATCTCCAGCTCTGATGCCTAACCTCTCCGACGGCCCTCCCGCTATAGGGGAGACCACCATAATAGTGTCTTTGAAGATGTTAAACTGAACACCTACGCCTTCGAAACTCCCATCGAGTGGTTCGTTAGCCTCTCTCAGATCTTCCTCAGAAAAATATATAGAGTGGGGGTCAAGCTCTTCTAGCATCTTTGTGATAGCTACCTCTACGAGTTCATCCATATCAACACTGTCCACATATAACCTGTCAAGCATGTTGAGTAGGATGCCAAATTTCTTTGTGGCAGCCTGTGTTGAGTTTTGGGCTAAAGAGGAAGTCGGAAGGAAGATAATGGCGGAAAGGGCCAATAAAAGAGTGAATGTGTTCAGTTTTTTCATCGAGGTACAAGGTATGCAATTGATATTAATTGAAAAGTCAATTTTTGCAAAATTCTCAGGTATCTTGTGCGCATGAAAATGAAAATGTTTACCCTCGTTTTGCTTGTTTGTCCGATTGTTGCTCTTTCAAGCTTTGCGACTGCTCAAAGTATCGTTGTGGATGCACCTACTTTAGATGAGGTCATAACACGAATGGAGCACGAAGCCTTTAGTACTGGAAAGTATTTGACTGGTGTAATTGTAGAACATGGCTTTGACTTCTTTGAAGAGGCTTCTTATGAAGTGATGTCAGATGGATTGACCGTTTATGAGTTAGAAATAGAGGCCTATGAGGCGATGGGATTGTGTGTCTATTTCGATGATTTTCATATTCCAGTGGGTGGGGAGTTGTTCTTTGAATCTCCGGATGGAGCTTTTGATGTGCTTTATAGTGAGGGGCCTATCGATGCGAGTGAGAATAACGCTCATGGACGTTGGGTAAGTGGAGATATCCCAGGATCTGTGATAAAAATAATCTATCGCCAACCCACGAATGCTGTGGGTTCAGCTCGATTAGGTATAATGGGTGTGGGTTTCTTTGCTAGAAATGTAGAAAGAGGGTCAGACGATTGTGAGGTTGATGTTATGTGTCCAGAAGGTGATTCGTGGCAGTGTGAACGAGATGCTGTAGTTAAGTTGAGAATAACTCAAAGTGGTGGAATTTACTTATGCTCGGGTGCGATGGTAAACAACACTGAGCGCGATTGCAGACAATTACTACTAAGTGCTTTTCACTGTGCGGACGCTGTAGAAGAAAATGAATGGGCTTACTTTAAGGTTCAGTATAACTACGAGTATTTTGAATGTGATAGTACGGTTTCCATTAACTCACACACTCGTACAGGCGTTATTCCTCTTACAAATAGCGATGATGCTACGAGTCAAAGTTTTAGTGGATCAGACTTTCTACTCGTTGAGGTGGAAGACGCTATCCCAGATACATGGAATCCATTTTATGCTGGTTTTGATGCTTCAGGAGAAACGGGCCATTCTGGAGTGGGAATTCACCATCCTTCTGGAGATAGAAAGAAAATATCGACATATACCAATCCTTTAACAACGTATTCACTTGGTTCAGCGGGTTCTCACTGGAGAGTCTACTGGGAAGCTACAGAAACGAATCATGGAGTAACTGAAGGAGGTTCATCGGGATCTCCAATTTTTTCAGAGAATCATCAAATTGTGGGTACTTTAAGTTCAGGTCTTTCTGCTTGCGTAGTAGGAGGAGCAGGTAATGGAACTGGCCCCAATCAGCCCGATTTTTACGGTAAGATGAGCTACCACTGGGATGGGGCAAACCCCATTCCATCTTCTCAGCACCTAGATAATTTCTTAGATCCTTCGGGATCCGGTCAGGAAATTATTTACGGTTCTTATGTAGGAGAAGGAGATCAGCCATGTGGTAATTTCGGGGCTTGCTCGGCCACGGAGATACAAGGAATGATACTTGAAGAAAAGGGTTGGTCGTTTAGTCCAAACCCAGCTTTTGACAGAATCCAAATCCAAATGCCTGCTGGGGCTACACTGTCGGAATTTCGTATATATGACGCACTTGGACGATTGGAGGAGTCTATAATCCCTTCTGTATTTCAGCAAACAATGATGGTTAGTGTTATGCAGCTGTCTACAGGACTTCATTATTTAACGGTGAGAACTCCAGATGGGACTTCTTCTACGATGAAGTTGATCGTTGAGTAAATTTCGCGGGGAAAGACTACTTAACCAATGAAAGTTTATCAATTTTCACTCGAGTTTTAAAGGCTCCGAACAGTACTGTGGCGTTTTTACCTTGCAAAGAAATAACATCTCCTTTTTCTTTTCCACTGCGGAGTTTCACTACCGAGCCGACTTTGATTTCATTAGATCTGTGATTGGGTCTACGCTTTGCCGCATCGGCAGGCTTTTTCGAGGTTTTATTTTTCCTTGCCGTTTCAACAGCAAGAAACTTCAATACTTCCTCAAGTAGATCTTTGTTTTTTGTACCAGGCTTAAATCGAGTGACAAATTGATTCATTTTTTTCCCGAGAGAAAGGTCCTTGTTATTCTCTTCTGTAGCCTTATTTAGAGCAGTATTTTTTTCTGAAAACTGAGATTTAATTTTACTTGCTTCTAACGACAACTTCTGAGCGTCAACTTCAGCCCTTAACTGTCTATTCGCCAGTTTTGCAATCTTTCCTTTCTCCTTTTGAAGATCGCCCATCAATGCGTCAAGATCAACTTTACGCTTGTCTAGCTTCGTTTTTGCGCGCTTTATTATCGTTTGTTGAATACCTATCATTTCGGCTACCTCGAAAGTAAAGGAGGAACCAGGTTGGCCTATATGCAACTTAAAAAGTGGGGCGAGGGTGTCTCTATCAAATAGCATTGAAGCGTTTATAGCGTTAGGGAGCTCGGCAGCCCTAGACTTGATGTTTGCGTAATGGGTGGTTATTACCCCGTAAACACCCCTTTTATAGAGCTCCTCAAAGAACACTTCCGCAAGCGCACCTCCCAGTTCCGGATCCGACCCTGTTCCGAACTCATCTAACAACAGCAGAGATTTGTTGTCGGACACCTCGAGGAAATGCTTCATTCGTCCAAGCCTGTAGCTATAGGTGCTTAGCTGGTTCTCTATGCTTTGGTTGTCTCCTATGTCCGTTAGGATGGAATCGAAAAACCCTACTTCAGAAGCAGGGGAGACGGGTATAAGTAACCCCGATTGGAACATCACCTGAAGAAGACCTACGGTCTTAAGTGTGATGCTTTTTCCACCGGCGTTAGGTCCGGAGATGACAAGAAGTCGCCCTTCTTTAGATAGTAGTATGGTTTGGGGATGGGTGTTGATCCCGAGAATTTCGTTCGTCTTGACAAGTAGGGGATGAAAGGCCTTTATAAAATGTAGACCTGTTTTATTAGGGAGCCCCGGAAGGAATGACTTTAAGTCTATCGCTAATTTTGCACGAGCCTGAATCCAGTCAAATTCAATTAAAGCCTTAGAGTATAGACGTATTAGTGGAAGGTGAGCTCTTACTATCTTAGTTAGATCCTTTAGAATACGTCTCATCTCCTTGCGCTCATCATCGCGAAGGATTTCAAGCTCATGATTTAACGGCACAACCACAGCGGGCTCTATAAACGTTATGGTTCCTGTCTTTGAAGAACCAAGTACGTTTCCGTTAATCCTCCTCTTATACGTGCTCTCTACAGCCAAGGCTCTTCTTTCATTTACGAATCCCTCTCGTATATCTGCCAGCATTCCTTTAGCTTGTAAGTCTCTCATTACTTTATTAAAGCTCTGACTTGTTTTACGTCGTAAACCCTTCATCTCCTCTCGGATGTTGTTTAGAGCATGTGAGGCCTTATCAGAAATCTCCCCCTTGGCATTAAACACCTTAGCGATGGGGGTTATGAGGTCTTTCGTGTAGTAGATGTCTTTTTGTACGTAGTGAAGTCGAGGATATTTATTTTCTTTGTCTTTAAGACTTTGAATAATTTGATTTACCGTATTTGAAGCTCGAGATATTTTATTGAAAGCCACCTCGGATAAAACAGAATCTCGAATTTCTAACATCCGAATCTCGTCGGGCATTTCTTCAAACTCGATACTTGGAAAAACCTCTCCTTCAGTTTTTATCCTTCGCAGCTCGTCAGTCTCTTGAAGCAGCTTGACAATCGTCCTTCGATTTCTTAGCGGGACCAGTGCGTGAGCTCTAGATTTAGAAGTGGGTTGAAGGGCTTTTTCCGCAAGCATAGCTCGGATAATATCGAATTCAAGGTCAGACGCTACCTGCTCATCGAAGTGAAGCATAAGATCCTTATTCATACTTAGAGGCAAAATCTAAACAGTACTGCAAGGCTTCAGTCTCATTCTTGCTCTCAAACCAAACAACCCGTTCATCCTTTTTAAACCAAGTCATCTGTCTCTTTGCAAATTGCCTTGTTTTTATTACAATTTTCTCCTGAGCATCTTCTAATGAGCATTCCTCTTTTAAATAAGCGAATAGCTCGTTATACCCCACCGTCCTTAAGGAATTGTATTGTGAGAAGGAGGTGAGTTTCTCGGTCTCAGCTACCCAGCCAGCTTCTATCATCAAATGTGTCCTCTTCGCTATTCTGTCTTGTAGCTCTGCCCGCGGCATCTCAAGTCCTACTTGTAGGATGTCGAAATCTCTTTCTGTAGATGAGTTGTTGAGAAATGACGTCATGGTTTTTCCTGAACTAAGACAAACTTCAAGAGCTCTTACTACCCTTTGGGTATTGTGGAGATCTATATTGCTAGCCATTTCTGGATCTAAAGTAGTTAGTTCCTCAACTAAAGATTGTAATCCATTTGATTCAACCCTGTCGTTTAACTCCTGTCGGATGTTTTCGTCAGAAGGTAAATAATCGAATCCGTCAACGACACCCTTAACATAAAGCCCCGACCCGCCTACCATTACCGCTACATTGTGGGTTTTAAAAAATTCTGATAGAAACAAGGTCGCGTCCCGTTCAAAATCTCCTGCGCTATACGTTTTAGAAGGATCTAAGAAGTTTACAAAGTGATGCTTGGCTTCGTGGCGTTCATTCTCTGTAGGTGCTGCCGTACCTATATTCATGCCTTTATAGATCTGCCTAGAATCAGCGCTCACAATCTCTGTATTTAGGTTTTTTGCAACCTTAATTCCCAAGTCAGTTTTCCCCACGGCTGTGGGACCTACTATGCATATTAGAAGCGGCTTCATTACTCAGATCCTACATATGTGATTCTTAATCGCATAATACTCATCCCACTAGTTTCTTAACATCAGCAGCATCTATAGAACTGTGGTTTGAATGGTGAACAGATCTTCCGGCTTGAAGTACGATCATTTGCGGGCTTTGGTGACTAACCCCAAGCTTCTCAGCGATAGCAGCACTAATATCTCTGTGTTCTAACAGATCAAGAAAGTGAGCGTCCACTTCAGCTAAAGATTCATCCCAATCCGACTCAAACATCTTGAGAGCCATGCGACTAATAGAGCAACGAGTACTGTGTTTGAATAAAACTACTGTTCTGTTTTCAGAAGATACAATCGCAGTGTCTAAATCATCGATGCTTGTCAGGTGTTTCCAGTTCATACTTACTAAATTTACACTTCTAATATTTACAAAGGTAAACCCGACCATGCTCACTAGGCTCATAAAAATTCTAATTGCTTTATCAAGTTTATTGTACACTATTTATCTCTATTCAGTAGCCCAAACAGGGTCCGCAATAGGAATGACTTTCCTTACAATCATCTTAACCCTCACTACCCTTCGCAGCATGCGCATGGTAATGGCGTTCGTGAACCTGCGCCAGCAAAAGATGCCCGAAGCAAGGAAGTGGTTAGCGAGAATAAAGACAAATCAGCTTTGGCCTAGGCAAAGAGGATACTACAATTTTTTGATGGGAAGCTTAACTATGGAGGAGAATATGAATATCGCAGAAAAGTTTTTAAAGGAAGCTGTGCGCTTAGGTCTTCGTCAGGGACACGATGAGGCAGCTGCGAAATTGAACCTCGCTGTTTGTGCCAGTGCGAAGCGTAAAGTCCGCGAAGCGACGATGTTTTTAAAGGATGCTAAGCGCCTAGACACAAAAGGAGTTCTAGCTAAGGATATTAAAATGGTTGAAGATGCTATCAAGGGTGGGGGAGCAAGAACATCAGTAGGTGGACGTGGAGGGTCTCCTTCTTCAGCTAGACAGGCCCGCAGGTCGAAGGCAAAAAAGTAAGTGTGAATTGCCAACGTGCAAATCGTTCTAGGAATGTTATCTTGTGACCAAGTCGCTCTTTTTCAATTTATGCCTTGTCATAATTTGACGTCTACGCATTAGTTGAAGTTCGGATAAGAGTTTAAGACTTGTCTTTTCAGCTTTTTGAATGGTGTGCCTGAATGCCTCCTGTTTTATATCTGCATTAGGTATCAGGTTATCCTTCCTAGCTAAATTTATGATATCCGTTAGAGAGATGTTGGCGTTTTCAATAATCTTGTGAGCACTCTCGAGGTCATTAGGGAATTCCAGTGAATGCTTGAAACCCTGCTCCACAACGTCGTTTAACATTGCGTGAATAGCTTTTTGTACGTTATCAAAGTGAAATGACATAGCAAGTAATGTACGCTATAAACTTCGATGTTTCAAAATTTAGCCCTACCTATTTATTAGGGTTTCTAAATCGGCATCAAGTCTACAATTGGCCATAAACTCTCTTTCAAGATCAGATGCGAACGGAACAGGCGTGTCTAAGCTTGCCGTTCTTACTACCGGAGCATCAAGCGAGTGCCAACAATTTTCATGTATAACCGCGCTGATTTCTCCGCCAATCCCACCTGTCATGGTAGCTTCATGAAGCACCAATGCTTTGCCTGTTTTGCTTACACTTTCACATACCATTTTTTGATCCCAAGGCACAAGCGTCCTTAAATCTATAAGCTCCACGGACCACTCTGGATGATCGTCTAAAACGGTTTCTGCCCATTTTACGCCCATTCCATAGGTGACAATCGTTGCATCTGTTCCTTCTCTCACTATCCTTCCCTTACCAAACTCGATGGTGTAATCCTCCTCAGGAACGAGTCCCCTTAGGCTCCTGTACAATGCTTTGTGTTCAAAAAACAGGACTGGGTTAGGGTCTTCTACGGCCATTCTCAAAAGCCCCTTAGCGTCATAAGGGGTAGAGGGGTAGGCTATTTTAAGCCCTGGAACGTGGAAGAACCATGCTTCTATGCTTTGTGAGTGAAATGGGCCAGCTCCAACTCCTCCGCCTGTAGGCATTCTCACTACTACGTCAGCGGATTGGCTCCAGCGCCAATGGATCTTAGCGAGGTTGTTTACGATTTGGTTAAAGCCGCAGGTAACGAAGTCGGCGAACTGCATCTCCATCATGGACTTGCGCCCGCAGATGCTCAGTCCCATGGCAGCTCCTACAATAGCAGACTCGCAAAGTGGTGTACTTCGCACTCTTTCCTTCCCGAATCTATCTACAAACCCTTCCGTCACCTTAAACACGCCTCCGTAAGCCCCTATATCTTGGCCCATACAAACCATGCTGGGGTTTTTCTCCATGCTCATACCCAATCCTTCATGGATGGCGTCTATCATTCTTATTTCGCGCCCCTTTGTTGTAGGCGCTACTTCTGAAGGGGTTCCTGGCGCGAACATATCTTCTAGCTCTTCGAGTACATCAACTTCGATGTCAGGGAGGTCTGATGAAATCTTCAGTCCATCTAAAATAGTCTGCTTGTGCCTGCTACGTATCTCAGCTTCCTCATCATCTCTAAGTCCACCATTTGCTTTGAGATGCTTCGTGATTCTATTTATTGGATCTATAGTCTTCCATTTGTCAATCATCCCATCAGGGTAGTATTTTGTGCCGGAAGCTTCTTCATGACCCATTATCCTGAATGTCTTGAATTCTAGTATTATAGGTCGAGGTCGTTCGCGTAAAGATTCAACGCATCGACGCACCGTATTGTATACTGCAAGTACGTCGTTTCCATCCACTTGAATGGCGTCTTCTTCGGGAATTCCGTATCCGATTGCTTTGTCGGTAAAATGCTCGAATCTAAATTGTTCCTTAGACGGAGTTGATAGCCCCCATGAGTTGTTCTCAATTCCTATAATCACAGGCAATTGCCAAACAGCAGCTACGTTCACAGCTTCGTGAAAATCTCCCTCGCTCGCTCCGCCATCACCTGTAAAAACGAAGGTTGCCTTTCCCGACTCATCGAGTTTATTTGCAAGGGCTATTCCATCAGCTATCCCGAGTTGTGGCCCCAGATGAGATATCATCCCACAAATTTTATGCTCATAAGATCCGAAGTGAAAAGATCTATCCCGCCCTTTTGTAAACCCGTGGTCTTTCCCTTTAAACTGTGCGAAAAGCCTGTCTAAAGGAATTCCACGTGTGGTGAAAACCCCCAAGTTTCTATGCATTGGAAGTATCCAATCGTCTGATGGCATAGCTGCTCCTACTCCGACGGAGATCGCTTCTTGGCCTATTGCGCTGAACCACTTTGAGATATTCCCCTGCCTGAGCTGAGATAGCATCTTTTCTTCTATCATTCTAGGGAGAAGTAGCTTTTCGTACAGTTCCAGTACCTCAGATCTATCCATTCCTTCAGGGTCGAATAGAAGCGGGTTTTGTGGGAATTCCATTGTAGTTTTTTCCATGCCAGTACGAATGTACGCAGCCTAAAGTAGATATCTTCGTATAATGGAGCAAAACGAACATGGAGTTTTTAAAGGTCAGGTGAGAGTAACTCCTGATGAGGCTGTGGATATGAATTTACTTCGCGTTGCTACGGAGGAGAGTTGGGGTCTTCAAGATGACGCTTTAGCTTGGGTACGTGTAGTTAGAAGAAGTATAGATGCACGTAAAATACCTGTCGTTATGCAGCTTACAGTCGAAGCCGGTGGTGAGGGTGTTCCTGAACCAGAAAGCGAGATAGAGGATTGGGTTTGGCAAGATGTGAGTGATGCCCCAGAGGTATTTATTATAGGTAGTGGTCCAGCTGGTTTATACGCTGCTCTTGAGCTTATAATGCAGGGTATAAAGCCTATAGTCATTGAGAGGGGCAAGGATGTTAGAGAGCGCCGCCGCGACCTTGCTTCCCTAACTAAAGATCACTTGGTTAATCCAGATTCGAATTACTGTTTCGGAGAGGGAGGCGCGGGGACGTATTCTGACGGTAAGTTGTACACCAGATCGAAAAAGAGGGGGCATTTGAAAGAGGCTTTAGAGTGGCTAGTTGTGCACGGTGCGCCCGATTCTATTTTAGTGGATGCCCACCCGCATATAGGGACGAACAAGCTTCCAGCCATCATAACGTCTATTAGAGAAACCATTGAGAACTCTGGTGGTAAAGTCCTGTTTAACACAAAGTTAACTAATATAGTTGCTGAAAATAACCAAGTAGTAGGAGTGGAATTAGAATCGGGTGGAGAGACAGAGCAACGTTCGTGTGATTCGGTGATTTTAGCTACTGGACACAGTGCTAGGGACATTTTCGAGATGCTCGTAAATAGTGGAATTAAAGTAGAAGCAAAACCCTTTGCGTTAGGCGTCAGGGTTGAGCATCCCCAATCGTTTGTGGATACCGTTCAATATCATGGGGAATCGAGGATGAACTTACTTGATGAAGAGAGATTGCCTGCTGCTTCGTATAATTTAGTGGCCCAAATTGACGGTCGTGGTGTTCACAGTTTCTGTATGTGTCCTGGAGGAATCATAGCACCTTGTTCGACGAATCCTGGGGAGGTAGTAACTAATGGTTGGTCTCCTTCGAAAAGGAATAGCCCATTTGCCAATTCTGGAATGGTGGTTACAATAGATAATGCTGTTTGGGAAGCAGCTGGATTTAGCGGACCCTTGGCTGCGATGCATTACCAGTCTATGGTAGAGAGAGCTTGTTGGGAAGCTGCCGGAAGTACTCAGGCTGCACCTGCCCAACGACTTACCGACTTCGTGGAAGGTAGGCCTTCAAGGGACCTTCCAGAGTGCTCATATTTGCCTGGGGTAACACCAGTTGATCTAAACAGGTTGCTACCTAAGATGGTAGTAAAGTCGTTAAGGAAGGGTTTTATAGAGTTCGATAGGAAGCTTCGCGGGTTTATTCACGAAGACGCTATTGTGGTCGCTCCAGAGTCAAGAACGAGCAGCCCGGTTAGAATTCCAAGAGATAAAATAACGCTCGAGCATCCTGAGTTAAAGGGGTTATACCCATGTGGAGAGGGTGGAGGTTATGCCGGAGGTATTTTATCTGCAGCTATGGACGGACGAAAGGTTGCTATATCTGTAGCTGAAAAAATTACAACCCTTATTTAGGCCGCTACTGCTGGTCCCGATTATTTGTCTTTCTTTTTTGACTTTTTATCGTGCTTTTTATCGTGAAGCATATGATAAAGTATCGAAGCATTAACACTCTCAACAGCGTCTTTCTCATACATCTCAATTTTCTTCTCAGACGCTTTTATCATTTTCTTATAATCTGCTTTAGAATATTGAGCAACAATTACTTCGTGGTCGATAACGTAGGTGTCTGGATCTCCAAGTGCTGGAAAAATATTATTCCACTCTTCTTCACTAACTACTGATCCTTTTGTGTCTACAAACAAAACAGGTATTTCCTGATTGATAGAATCCTTCATTTCTTCAGCATATTTGTAATTCAATTCAGTTCGACTTTTCATTGCTGTTGTAATAATCTTAAAAGCTAAGCCCACCTGTAAGGCTGTAATAATGGCATCTGTGCTAGCTGCCTTAGCCTCATAAGCTCTTTGCGGATCATCAAACGTGCTTGGCTTACCCATGTGGGTTGAAACTGAAACTGAGGTGTTAAATCTGTCAGAAAGTTGAAGATCTAGTCCCGCACTAATAGGAATTGTTATTCCGGTTTGTTTATTTAAATCCAAATCCGACTTTGAGCTTTTATCTGCCAAATCTGAAGTCAAAGCTATTCCTGGGGTCAATGCACTATAGCATACTCCAGCTCCAATCCATGGTCGCACCGCAGATGTGTTAAAATTCCAAGGGGAAAACCTCAACGAAGAGCTTGTCATCCTTAGGGATCCCATTTCAGATTGTCCACCTATCCTATCGATGCCTACACTGAGGAAACCAGTTACATCCTGACTTAAAGAAATTCCGTTCATAAGATGATTAGAATTCTCAAAATTTATAGATCCGGAGGTTGCACTCAAGGTTTGGGATTGACCTGTAAATGGAATGCAATTAATAAAAACGAGCAACATCAAAAGGCTGCTGAGGGTTGAATTGATTTTTTTCATGACATAATTGTTTACGAGAGTGCGACAGATAAGGTTACATTCTTGTATTTTTACATTATGATATTCCCTAAGTTTTCTGTTTTAGCAGCTAGAAAAATTCTTGTCTTAAGTATATTTTTTGCAGTAGGTATAGGCGCTTCATTAGCCCAAGCAGACGCCATTCTCCAAGTTTCCGGAACCATTAAAGATGAGGGTTCTGGTCGCAAGCTTCCTGGGTGTGAAATTGTAATTTTCCAAGATGGAGTAGAATTCGAAAGGTTAGATGGTGATAAGAACGCGGGGTATTCTATAGAGTTACCTCTCAGGCACAGCTACACATTTCAATATGAGCGCGATGGATTCGTTTCTAAGAAAGTAGTACTAGATGTTAGTGAAATCCCTGAAGGGGAGGCTGTTGGTGGCTTTGGATTTGACCTTGATATGACTTTGTTTAAGAATATAGAAGGCTTCGATATTTCTATACTTGACACACCTATTGGAATGGGTATGTACGATATTAACTCGGGGAAATTTAAGTTCGATTTAGATCACACAGATCGCATGAAATTGCGCATCGAAAATGAACGCAACAGACTCCTTGCAATTGAGGAAAATCGCTCGAAAAACAAACGTGCTTTCGATGTGGCTATGAAAGCAGGTGAAAATGCCATGAAGAAGAAAAATTGGCAAGAAGCTCTCGCTCATTTTGACGAAGCCTTAACATTAATTCCAGACGAAGAGGAAGCAATAACTGAGAGGGATAAGGCTCGAGCTAAGCTTGATGCTTTAGCGGAAGACAGTGATGCACAAGAAGCTGCTCGTGCCGCCGAGGAGGCCGCCGCTGCAGAAGCATTAGCTAAGGAGAACGCTGAAAAGTTAGCCGACGAAGAAGATGCTAGAAAGCGACAAGAAGAAGCCGATGCCAGGCGAGCTGCTGCCGCCGCCGCTTCTACGAATGACGTAAATACCGACCCAGTTCCCGACCCAGTTGCCGACCCAGTTGAGGATACTGACACCGCTGCCGCTTCTGCTGCTGCTGCCGCTGCTGCCGCTGCTGCCGCTTCTGCCGATGCTGCTGCTGCCGCTTCTGCCGCCTCAAGAGATGAGGAAGCTGCGAATAGCGCTCTTGAAGAACAGGTGAGGAGGGAATCAGAGGATGCCGAGCGCAGAGATAGGTTAG
>Ga0209501_10002304_pt1 | contig 20179 bp, 13 predicted proteins | sample ArcticOcean_MG_C_4_FD_187434 | JGI IMG/M metagenome (GOLD analysis project Ga0209501, IMG submission 187434) | Marine microbial communities from western Arctic Ocean - ArcticOcean_MG_CB4_134 (SPAdes) (version 2) | ecosystem: Environmental > Aquatic > Marine > Oceanic | place: Arctic Ocean...
CCCAGAAAGAACTGACTAACAAACAGGGGTTTGTTTACCGCTACACCAAATTCGATGATGGTCTAAACGGCAGCGAAGGCTCTTTCATAATCTGCACTTTTTGGTTGGTGGATAACCTAATCCATCTGGGCCAGATTGATGAAGCGCGCGTGTTACTCAATTCACTGCTGGCTTGTGCAAATGACCTTGGTCTGCTCAGCGAAGAGTACGACTCAGCCACCGGGAACATGCTGGGTAACTTCCCCCAAGCTTTCTCCCACCTGGCATTGATCAACACCGCGGTGCAACTTCAGCAAGCCACCCACGGCATAATGCCGACGCCAGGCGAGGACTAACCCATGGGGCCATTTGGCCCTTACCAGGCGTATACGTCGCGAGTATTATTCCCTTCCCCTTAGACCCTAGAATATACAGGGCCTGGTTATATTCACAAAATAAAGGTTCCGGGTTTAGCATCTCATCGGCCGTTTCTGCAAACGGCCGATGATAAGTTTCCCCGACCAACACGGAATGCGTCCGGCCACCCTCTCCATTTGAGGTTGGCTCCGCTGATACATGGCTGACACTTCTAAAACCGAATCATCAACCAGTCCGGAAACCGAGAGTAACCGCCAGAATTTGCTTGGCTCTCTCGTCTTCGGGCACACCATCATCCACTGGTATCAGCAACTTTTCCCGGTCATTTTGCCGGGTATCAAGGACACGCTGGACCTCAATGACGTCGAACTAGGGACCTTGTCCACTATAAGAGAGGGATCCAGCGGGCTCCTGATTATGCCTTCGGGGTTCCTGGCGGACTCTTTCTACCAGTACCGCCCCCTGCTACTGGCCTTTGCCATTGGCAGTAGTGGATTGGCCTATTTCATGGTGGGACTAGCTTTCAGCTACTTCTGGATACTGCCTGGCATCGCCATGATTGGTGTGGCATCAGCGGCCTGGCATCCCGCATCAGTTGGTTCTTTGTCGGCTCGCTTCCCGGACCGCCGCGGTACCGCACTGGCCTTACACGGAGTCGGTGCCAGTATTGGCGACACAATATCGCCATTGATTATTGGCGCGTTGTTGTTGGTCGTCAGTTGGCAGACATTGATGCAATATCACCTGTTGCCCGCGCTGATCCTAGCGTTCATCCTCTGGCGCAGTCTGGGATCCCACTACAAAGACGCAGGCCCCCGACCTACCGTCAAGAACTACCTGAGCGGTATCAAGGACATGCTTAGCCAGCGCAGTGTGTTGGCGATTATGTTTGCCGGTATTTTCATGAGCATGGGGCGGCTGAGTATCCTGACATTCTTGCCTATCTACCTAGCCGAAGATTTGAACTATTCCACGTTGGGGCTCGGGTTCTACCTGATGCTTCTCTATTTGATGGGGATGGCCTCTCAGCCGATTATGGGAGTCGTGTCAGACAAATTTGGCAGAAAGGTCGTGTTGCTTCCTGCTTATGCCACTCTGGGGCTGCTGTATTTCTTGGTGCCGGTCACCGGCAACGCTTTCGAACTTGGCTTAGTAGTAGGAGCCATGGGCATGTTCTTCTATGGGACCAGCAACATCGCCACTGCCGCCGTAATGGACCTTTCATCGTCTGCGATACAAGGCAGCACTATGAGCGTCCAGAGCGTATTCAGGCACATATTCACCTTGCCGTCGCCAATTATCGCGGGTGTGTTGGTCACCTGGAAAGGAATCGATGCCGCTTTCATTTACGCCGGCGTCCTACTTCTGTTGGGCTCCTTGGTGATTGCGGCTATAAAATTCCCTCGTCGACCAATTCAAGACCCAATCCTAAGCTAGTCGACCCTTCCACCCCACGTCTAATTTGGATTTGCCAGGCCGGATAGACTCTTGCCTCTGAATTCCGTCGCCAGTATCATGCCTAGTAAGTAACAGATTGTGAGTAATTGCGTGCAGAATTTTCGCGTTGGCGTAGACATTGGCGGCACATTTACCGACATAGTATTTCTCGGGGACGATGGTCAGGTACTGGCCCGCAAGATAGCGAGCACCCCCAACGATTACAGCGAGGCAGTGCTGAACGGCATCAAGAACGGCGTGGTGGAGCTCGGTATTACCTCTGATTTGATCTCTGAAGTGAGCCACGGCTTCACCGTGGCCACCAATGCCATCATTGAGCAGAAGGGTGCCAAGACTGCCCTGATCACCACTGAGGGGTTCAGGGACATCTTGGAGTTTCGGCGCAACCGGATACCGAGACTCTACGACCTTGACTATGAGAAGCCCCCGCCTCTAGTCAAACGTCAGTTTCGGTTGGAAGTAAGTGAGCGCCTTAACTTTCAGGGCGAAGTGCTAAAGCCCCTGAACATGGACGATGTTGATCGCGCCGTCCAGTATGTTCTGGACAACGGCGTTGAGTCTGTGGCGGTTTGCCTGCTGCATTCCTACGCTAACCCAGAACACGAGCAAATTATTGCCCAAACTTTGGCCGAAAAAGCGCCCGGCGTGAACCTGACAATCTCCTCAGAACTTCTGCCGGAGATGAAGGAATACGAGCGCACCAGCACCACCGTGATCAACTGCTACGTGCGCCCGGTGGTGGAAAGCTACTTAATCCGGCTCACCGACGGTCTAACGGATATGGGCGTTACAGTGCCGTTGACCGTGATGCAGTCCAACGGCGGTTTGGCCACCTCTGACATCGCCAAAGAACGCCCGGTTTACTGCATCGAATCCGGCCCAGCAGCCGGAGTTGTAGGTGCCTATCACCTGGGCAAACGGTTGGGAATACCCAATTTGATGACCCTGGACATGGGCGGCACTACCGCCAAGGCATCGATCATCGAAGACGGAGAAATGCTGCAAGCCCCCGAGTACGAAGTTGGTGGCGAGATTAGTGTGGGTCACCGGCTACTGCGCGGTTCCGGCCACATTTTGCGAGTGCCGGCCATAGACTTAGCGGAAGTTGGTGCTGGCGGCGGTAGTATTGCCGCCGTGGACCGCAGCGGCTCTCTACGCGTTGGCCCTCAGAGTTCCGGAGCGTTCCCCGGCCCAGCATGCTATCGGCTGGGTGGACAGGACGCCACGGTGACCGACGCCAACGTTTTGCTGGGATTCCTACACCAAAAGCATCTGCTGGCGGGAACATTTGAGATAGACGCAGAGTTGGCCCGCAAAGCAATCTCCGACAACGTGGCCAAACCCTTAGAAATGACGGATGTGGAAGCAGCCTTCGGTATCCACACGCTGGTCAATTCCAACATGGGGCGGGCCTTGCGTGCCGTCTCCAGTGAACGAGGCCGAGACCCAAGGCGGTTCGATCTCATGACCTTTGGTGGCAGCGGCCCCGTCCACGCGGTCGGCCTGGCCGCAATGCTGGATATAACCCGTGTGGTGGTGCCACCGTTCCCCGGCGTTTTCAGTTCCTTCGGACTGTTGGTCGCCGACGTTGAGCATCATTTCGTTCAGACTTATTTCAAGACCTTTGAACAACTAGATTTAACAGCATTGTCCGAACTACTGAACGGACTCTGGAACCAGGGACGCAACCAACTCCGGGCAGAGGGGTTCGATGACAGCCGTCATGAGATTTTGACCCAGATGGACATGAAGTATGATGGCCAGGTGTCTGACTTGACCGTCCCCTACCCGAGCAATGAAGTCAACCGACAGACAATCAACGCCGTTATCAAGTCATTCGACGAAGAACACGAGCGCAGCTTTGGCTATAACTCTCCCGGTACTGGGTACCAGTTGGTCAACGTCCGAGTTATCGCGCGGGGGCTGCCGGAAGTGCCGCGAATGCCCGAAAAGCTTGAGCTTCCTGTAATGGTTACCGGCGCCAGCGAGCCAAATAGGGACGTGTACTTTGGCGCCACAATGGGCTGGGCCAGCGTCCCAATCGTGAACCGCCAAGCCTTAATCGGAGCAACGACCCACGGGCCATTAATCGCAGAAGAATACGACTCCACCACGGTGGTGCCTCCAAATTGGAACGCCACCGTTGACCAATGGAGCAACATAATTCTCGAAAAAGTCGACTAACTAACATAGGAATTGGTTTCCAACCAGTCCTGCTACCCTGAATCACATCGTACTGCCCGCAGCAACCAAAGGAGTCTCCCATGCAACAGACCACCGACCCAATCACAAGAGAAGTCATAAAGAATGCGCTTATGAGCGCAGCCGATACCATGGCGTTGACCGTGGTCAGAACGGCCCGTTCTGCAGTGATAAAACACGGCATGGACTTCTCCACCTCGCTGTTCAACGCAGAGGGCCTGCAGGTGGCTCAAGGGCTGACTCTGCCGCCCCATCTGGGTTCTATGGCTCCCGCTCTGGAAGGGGTGATGAACGCCTTTGGCGACGACGTGCTACCGGGGGACATCTTTGCCAACAACGACCCTTACGAGGGCGCCAGCCATTTGCCGGACATCTTCCTGTTCAAGCCCATCTTCAAGAATGACGTGTTGGTCGGCTGGAGCTGCTGCATCGGTCACCAAACAGACATTGGAGGGCGTGTGGCCGGCGGCAACGCCTGTGACAACACTGAGATTTACCAAGAGGGACTAATCATCCCTCCCATCAAACTCTACGACCAAGGGGTACTGAACAAAGCGGTCTGGCGCATCCTAGAGAAGAACGTACGTGTGCCCGACAAAGTATTGGGCGATGTGCAGGCCCTCCTAGCCGCAGTGCGGTTTGGCGAGAAGGACATGCTCCGTTTGGTGGACGACTACGGCCTGGAAGAACTCAAAAGCTACATGACCGACATTTTGGATACCACAGAGCGCCTCACCAGGGCCGAGATTGAACTTCTGCCCCAAGGGGAGTGGGAATTCACTGATTACATCGACAATGACGGCATTGACCTTCACCCCATTGCGATCCATGCCAAGGTCAAGATTCAGGGCGCCGAGATTTTCGTTGACTTTGAAGGCACCTCGCCTCAGGCCAAGGGCTCCATCAATCCTAACTTTGCCTACACCAAATCCAACGTATATGCCGTGCTGAAGTGCCTGATAGACCCGGCTATCCAGTCCAACAGCGGCTTCTTCCGGCCCTTCAACATCACCGCGCCGGAGGGCTGCTTCGTCCACCCGCAACACCCGGCACCAGTGGCGGCGCGTGGCCTGGCCGGGTTCAGAATCTGCCAGACTATCTTCGGCGCAATGGCACAAGCGATGCCGGGCAAGGTCCCAGCAGCCTGGGGCGGAGGCGAGATTGGCGTTAGCTGGGGTGGTTACGACTCCAACCGCAAGGCCTGGGTCTACCTGGAGTTTGCGAACGACGGACCTCGCGGCGGCGGACCCAATCTGGACGGCGCCGATGGACTGGCTGCTCCCATACTGAACATGGCTAATACACCCATCGAGAGCATTGAGTCGGAGCAGCCGTTGATGGTGGAACGCTACGGGTTCGTGCCCAATACCGGCGGGGCTGGCAAGTTCCGGGGCGGACTGGGAATCGAGCGCGAGTTCCGTCTTCTTGCGGAGGACGCAACATTCCAGCTGCGTTCTGACCGCTCTGACTTCACACCTTGGGGAGTGCAGGGAGGCAAACCGGGCACGCCCACCGAGAACTATCTAAACCCCGGCACCAGCCAAGAGGAAAAGCTTCCTGGCAAAACCCTTCGGCAATTGAAGAAGGGAGACCTTTACCGGGTAGTGCAAGCAGGGGCCGGAGGCTTTGGCAATCCCTTAGAACGGGACATGTTCGCTGTAGCAGATGACGTGGAACAGGAGAAGCTGTCGGTCGACTACGTGCGCCGGGAGTATGGCGTGGTGATCAACCTTAAAAACTCCGCTCTAGACATACCAGCCACCGAGAAACTGCGAGCAGAGATGCAGGCGGCAAGCGTTTAGCGGAAACCACTGACCCAACCGGCCGGGTTTCGGTAATGAATCAACCCATGTATCCCCATTTGCCGGGTTGGCGATGACATGCGCCATCCGATGGTATTTCCATAAATCCCGAACTCGCGCATATTGCTAATTCTAGTAAGAATATGAGCATTTTGCCCAATAGCCGTTAATATGGTAACGTGGCGTCGGCCAACACACTGTGAGCCTGATTCAAATACGATTCATGGGCGATTTAGATGACTGAAAAAGACATTGTTCTAGAGGTAAAGGATCTCCATACCTACTTCTTCAACCGCCGAGGGGTCACCAAAGCGGTGGATGGAGTAAGTTTTTCGGTTCGTGAAGGTGAAACCCTTGGCATCGTAGGGGAATCCGGCTGCGGCAAGACGATGACTGCCCTTTCACTTCTTAGGTTAATTCCAAAGCCCGCCGCGCGAATCGTATCCGGAGAGATTCTTCTAGACGGGGAAGACTTGGTTTCACTCTCTGACAAAGATATGAGACAGGTCCGCGGGCGCAAGATATCGATGATTCTTCAGGACCCACAGACCTCCCTGAACCCGGTGTTCACCATTGGCAACCAATTGATTGAGGCTCTTGGAGCCCATGGCAAAAATGGCCGGAAAGAGATGTTAACCAAGGCTATGGAAGCCCTCAGAAACGTGAGGGTGGCTGCACCTGAACGCCGTCTTGATGACTATCCCCACCAGATGAGTGGAGGCATGAAGCAACGGGTCATCGGAGCAATAGCCGTTTCAGCATCACCCAAGATTATCATCGCCGATGAGCCCACCACAGCCTTGGATGTAACCATCCAACTGCAGTACTTGAGGCTTCTGAAGGATATTCAAGCGGAGACTGGGCTGGCTATAATATTCATCACCCATGATTTTGGGATTGTGGCCCGGATGTGCGACCGAGTAGCGGTAATGTACGCGGGCAGGATCGTTGAACAGGCCGACGTAAGGGACCTGTTCAACAAACCTCACCATCCTTACACACAGGCGCTGATGGATTCCGTGCCAAAGATGGACCGTACTGAGCGGCTCCGTGCGATCGATGGACAACCACCTCCCCTTTGGGACTTGCCGGAAGGGTGCCGGTTCGCCTCTCGGTGTGAGAACGCAAAGGACGTGTGTCTAAACGGATACCCCGGTACGACCATGCATGAAAACAACCATTCAGTTTCGTGTTGGATGACCCAACCGGAATGGAATAATTAGTTGCAGGGAGGATCTCCTTGGCTGAAGAGCTGCTACGGGCGCAAAACCTTGAGAAACACTTCCCCGTAACCAAGGGGCTGGTCTTGATGAAGACGGTGGGCCATGTCCGCGCGGTTGATGGAGTTGATTTCAGCATCTCCGCAGGGGAAACCATGGGTCTGGTTGGCGAATCCGGATGCGGAAAAACCACCACTTCCAGGTTGCTGTTGCGCCTGGAAGAGCCAACTGGGGGCCAGGTTTTCCTCGATGGCGAAGACATCCAAACATTTTCAGGATCGAAATTAAAAGAATACCGTACGCAGGTCCAAGCCGTGTTCCAGGATCCGTGGTCGTCATTGAGCCCCAGAATGAAGATCAAAGACATTGTTTCCGAAGCCCTTGTGGTCAACCGGGATGTCTCCCAGAAAGATGCTTATGACCGGGTCCAAGAAGTTATGGAGCAAGTGGGGTTGGCTCCGGAGCAGGCCGAACTGTATCCACATGAGTTCAGCGGCGGGCAGAGACAGCGGATAGCGGTGGCCAGCGCATTGGCGTCATCCCCCAAACTCATAATCCTTGATGAGCCCGTATCGGCATTGGATGTTTCGATACGAGCGCAGGTTATGAACCTGCTGGTTGATCTACAAGCCGAGACCGGAGTGGCATTTTTACTGGTGGCGCATAACCTGGCCACGGTGCGTTACATGGCACAGCAGACCGCTGTGATGTACCTTGGTAAAATTGTGGAGCATAGTCCTACCGAAGATCTGTACGACAACCCGCTGCATCCCTACACCAAAGCCTTATTTTCAGCTGCTCTTCCGGCCCACCCGGATGATTTGGGTGAAGAGATAGTGCTCGTTGGAGAAGTTCCTTCACCGATTAATCCTCCGTCAGGCTGTAATTTCCACCCACGGTGTCCGTTCGCCATGGATCGCTGCTCAGTTGAAGAGCCTGTCATGAAAGACATGGGGAGCAACCACCTGCTGGCCTGCCACTTATACGAGTAGGCTGGGAACGAATAGGTGAATCGGTGCTGAGCATTGAACCTCTAGAACTCAGTGACTGCCTAATGACTCTTCCAGCGGCGTTTGTTCGCCATTCTCTAGAATCACCTTTCAGTCTAAATCCCAGAAAAAATTTGCATAGAATTACGTCTTCGTAGATAAAGGAATCCAAGAGCTTCGGGTTCCTTAGATGTGGAAGGGGCCAGGCAGCCAATACCGTTCAACGTGAAGTATTTGGCGACCTGGCAATAGTAGGAGCACGGTTAGACGCTACGTTGTTTGGGGTCAAGACGTTCTCTCAACCAGTCTCCGGAGAGATTGAACGCCAAAACTACCAACATAATCGCGATACCAGGGGAAGTTGTTACCCACCAAGCGGTGGATACGTATTCCCGTCCATCTGCCAACATGGAACCCCAAGCAGGTGTGGGAGGTGGAATTCCGGCTCCGAGGAAGCTCAATGAGGCCTCTACAATGATTACCCAACCGACTTGCAGGGTGAGCAGAACTATTAAGGTTGGCATCACGTTGGGTAGGAGGTGTCGTATCATGATTCGCCAATCGGAAGCACCGGAAACCCTCGCTCTGGCGATGAAGTCACGCTGCATCAACCCCAGGACTTCGCCGCGAATGACACGAGCGTAGCGGGCCCACAGGACCAACGATATGGCGACGATAACATTCATCATACTGGGGCCAATCACCATCACCATCAGTATGGCGAACAAAATGAGAGGAAAGGCCAGTGTGATGTCTGCCAATCTCATCAATAGAGTGTCTATCTTTCCCCCGTAATATCCAGCGGTTAGACCAATAAGGGTCCCAACCCCCCCGCCAATCGTTAATGCTGCACCGGCAATTATGATTGAGACCCTGGTGCCATAAATTATCCTTGTCAGAACATCACGGCCCAGTGGATCAGTACCCAAAGGGTGGGAGATAGTGCCTCCATCTTGCCAGAAAGGTGGAATCAGGCGGTCTGGAAGGCTAACTTTATAGGCGTCATGGAACGTTATAACGTCTGCCAAAATCGCAGAAAGGGCGAATACAACAATAATGAACAGTGGTATTACAGGCGCGCCCTTCAGGCCGGCGAACACATTTTTCCAAATGCTTACCTTAACCGGCTGTATTGCTGCGTTGTCTATCGTTACGGCCATATGAACCTTATTGAAGCCTGATTCTGGGGTCTAGGTATGCGTATGCAATGTCAACCATCAAACTGGTGGTGATGACTATCGCAGCCGATATCATTACCACTGCTTGGACCACTGGGAAATCTCTAAATACGATTCCCTGGAATAATAAACGGCCCATGCCCGGCCAGGCAAATACTACCTCAACCAAGATACCCAGAGTAATCAGAATGGCGATATAGATACCACCCAGCGTTACAACGCTGATCAACGAGTTCCTTAAGGCGTGTTTCCAAATAACATTGAACTCGGACAGACCCTTTATACGGGCCAACTTTATATACTCACTGTCCAAAGATTCCAACAGGCTGGACCGTAACAACCGGGTTATGGCAGCTACAGTGAAGAAACCCAGACTGAACGCGGGCATGATGTAGTGGGTTAATCCACCCATTCCAGAACTGGGGAGCCAGCCCAATTGGACAGTAAATAACTGAATCAGGAGCATTCCTAACCAGAACACGGGGATTGCTTGGCCTAACACGGCAATGCCGGTACACAGGGTATCTATCCAGGTTCCCTTATATACGGCAGAGAATACGCCTAAGGGCAATGATATAAGAATTACTATTACAAACGCAGCTCCAATCAACTTGATAGAGTTGGGGAGTCGGTCTGAAACCAGTTCTGAAACAGGAGTCTTGCTCCGGAGGGAGTCTCCGAAGGATCCATGGGCGTAGTCGTTGATGAAGAGTCCGTATTGGACCATCAGGGGTTTATCAACCCCCATGGAGGCTCGTAGATCCTCAAGGGCTTCTATTCCGGCATCGGGCGGCAGCATCAAAAGCGCGGGATCCCCGGTGAGGCGCACCATTAAGAAAATAATGATGGAGAGCACAAAGAGCGCAAGTACCGCCTCGCAAGCGCGTCTAATTATGTACCTTTGCATATGATCCGACCGTTAGGGAAATTAGATACGTAAAGGGGCATCGGGAATCTCTCCCCTGCCCCGATGAAATAACCTCCCTGGAGATATACCCCAGGGAGGTTATTAAGATTTACCGTTGGGCTAGATTAGTGAAACCATCATCCCACACTCGCTTGCCCAGATTCCATGAGGAGACCCGGTCATTAGTCGCGTAGGAAATGTTCATGTTGCAGCAGGTGAGAGAGTTGTAGTTTTCATACAGGTACCTGTATAACGCGATACTCCCGTCAACGACATCGTCCGGCAGTATGGTTGCCTCCCAGTCTTCGATAAGTTTGTCGATTGCCGGGTCATGGGTCGATGTGAAAGCCCCGTCTGTGTGGTTTAGCACCCTCATTACCCCTTGGAATCCAGCCAGAGGCCGGTTCGGGGCTGCCAGGTAACCGCTACCATTGTCCAGCGTATGCGCCAACCGCTCTTGCCGGTATGAGGCGTACTCGGTCGGAATGATTTTTACGTTGACACCGATCTCTGTCAAATAGGCACTGACAGCCTCAATGAATCGAGGTCCCTCAGGTACATCAGCCCTGGGATACGACCGGATAGCCACCTCTTCGCCGTTATAGTTGGAAGCATCCAGAAGGCGCTTCGCTTCTTCAGGATCATACGAATAGGGTTCTAGGGTCGTATCAACTCCAGGTGCTATGTCCGGCCAAGGGTAGACGGCGGCCGGTGAGCATTCTCCGGCAAAGATAAATTCGCAGATTTCCGCTCGGTTGATGGCAAGGTTGAAGGCCTTCCGGACGTTAATGTCCTTCCAGACCGAATCATCTCTCCATTGTTCGTGGAAATATAGACCCAGAACACTGGCTTCGTTCTTGCTGAAGATGTTCAGGCCGTCGGACTTCAACTGGGGAGCTCGTTCACGGGAAACGGATATGACGTCAACTTCGCCAGCCTTGAGGGCGGCGATTCTGGTGCTTTCTTCCGGAATGATACGGAAGATGACAGTCTCATAGACCGGTGCCCCGTCTCTCCAGTGGTTCTCCACGGCTTCCAGTTCCATGAAGTCGCCCTTGCGCTGGTCGACCCATTTGTAGGGGCCGCTGCCAACCGGGCTCTTGGCGAATGCATCATTGCCAACGGATTCTGTGTAATTCTTGGGTTGGATCAAACCCTCAACGCCCTGTATGTCAGATAGATCCCAATTTAGGAACCCGGAGGGCTTGACGGCTGTAATGGCCAACTCGGTTGGAGACACCACTGTGATGGCATCTGGCGAGGGTATCGAAGCAGTAACCTTAGTCTTGTACGAGGCTACTGAGTCTTCGCTGGTCATCAACGCGATGGAAAACTTAACGTCTTCCGCAGTAAGCGTATCGCCGTTATGGAACTTGATATCGTCACGCAGTGTGAATGTCCAGTTGATGGCATCCGCACTCATGGACCAATCTTTGGCGGCACCAGTGGTCTTGTCCACTTCGCCTTCGTCATTAGTGCCAGTCAATGAATCAAATAGGAAACGCATATAGGCCTTTCCAAAAGCGTATTCCTGCCACACGCTTGGGGTCTCGTTACCGAGGTCGGTCAAAGCGATGGTCAACTTGCCTTCAGATTTGGCGGATGCTGGTACTGATGCTGCAGGAGCGGAAGTGGCTACCGGCACACTTGTGGCCGATGCCTCGCCGCTAGAATCCTGAGTGGCTTGTGACTCTGAAGAAGACCCACAGGCGACTGCCACGACCAACATCAAAGAAGTGAGCGCAGCGATGAGAAACGGAATGCCAAAAAATCTATGCCTGGACATTAACTCCCCCTCGTTACCTATGTTTGGTTGATTACCCCTCTAACGGGCATCCAAATTGTTACCAATTTAGACCATGGATGTCGCTAGCATCCCGAGTCCCGAGGGAGAGTAAACGACGCGGGAAATTAAGTCAACTGTGTTTGGCCGAATCAAAATGCTAATAATGGTTAAGACCGGTCTAAAACGAAGAACCGGCTAATTCTGTAGGCGTTCAGCGATAATGGGACACTTTTATCGGGAGAAAACCATGAAAATGGTGGTGTGTTTGGACTCCCGGTGCAGGGTATAAATCTACCCCACCTAGAAGGGAGCCGAAAGTGTCCCAAGACAACACCGGTCAAGCCCAAGTAGCAGAGATCTCGACCCAAAAGACCGAGACTTTTAATCGGCAGGTCCGGACTAGGACCCGCCGGAAGTACTCCCCGGAAGACGATATCCGCATCGTTCTGGAGAGTTTCCGAAGGGAGGTCACGGTTAGTGACCTCTGTCGGCGGGAGGGGTTCAAACCAGGCGTCTTCTATGCCTGGACCAAATAGTTCATGGAAGCGCGTAAAGAGAGTCTCACCCGGGATACGGTCCGATATGCCACCCGCCAGGAAATCGACACCTCAAGCGGGAGAACTACGACCTGAAACAACTGGTTGGTGGTTTTAGTTGTTCAATCTTGCCGATCTACCTTTCAGCATCTCAGCCGAATGAAGAACAAGCGATTTAATCTAAACATATTATTCGCAATCGCGCTTACTGGAACCCATACCGTAAACCCGCTCAATCAATCAAAAAGGACGAGTCATCCTTTGGCTATTCTAGTGGGAAGCTGCGGATTTTACTCAACGATGAATCCCTCATACCCATTGGCTGTGACCTCTGCACGCTTGGCCCGCATGGCTGGCGCTGTATCCGGAGCGGTAAGCAATGCCCGTGCCTTCCCAGGAATATTTGCTCCCACAAACCAGGAATTTGCCTGTGTCCGCAAGATATTTGCGCCATCCTCATTGACGTGTTTAACCCAGGCGTCTTCAGCTCCAATGGTAGGCGCGATGCGTTTGAAATCGTTATCCCGAAGATAACCCATCGTTTCGCCAACCCAATCTATCAGCGGTTCAGAAGCCCTGACAAAGTTCCCCACTGACGCTGCGTTTACTGTAAACAGGTTCGGGAATCCTGCTGAGGTGATGCCCATGTAGGTCCGCGGCCCTGCGGCAAATTTATCCTTCAGCGTCTGACCGTTTTGCCCAGTGATATTCAGATTAATCAACCCGCCAGTGATGGCATCGAACCCAGTGGCATAGACGATGACGTCTAATTCGTACTCCGCATCTCTGGTCTTAACGCCCTTGGGTGTGATTCGCTCAATGGGGGCTTCGCGGACGTCAACAAGCAAAACATTGTCTTGGTTATAGACCTCGTAATAACCACTCTCGCAAGGCAGTCGTTTAGAGCCAAACATGTGGTCCTTTGGAACCAACATCTCCGCTATGACCGGATCATGGACGCGCTCGCGAATCTTGTTGCGAACAAACTCGGCGTAGTCTTCATTGGCCTCTCCCGGGACCATCACGTCATGAAAATTGGAAAGCCACTTTTTGAATCCCGGCTCGGCCCATAGCCGTTCATACTGTTCAAGACGTTCCTCTGGAGAAACATCCATGGCCGACCGTTTGTCGAATTCATGCATGAACGAGCCAGGGGTTTCCTTACAAATCCTGAAAATCTCCGGATAACTGGCTTTAATCTGTTTCTGGGTCTCATCGTCGATCAAACCGTTGCGGAGGGGAGCGCAGTAGTTCGCTGTCCGCTGGAATACTGTCAGGTTGGCAACATCCTTGGCAATCTCCGTGATAAGTTGCACGCCGCTGGCGCCAGTCCCAATGACTCCAACTCGTTTTCCGGCCAGATCAATTCCTTCTGCGGGCCATCCTCTAGTGTGAGATGTAATTCCTTTGAAGCTGTCGATTCCCTCAAAGTCCGGAACGTAACCGGCAGAAAAACTTCCGACCGACGTGATCAGGTACTGGCCACGGGCTTTGCTCCCGTCCTGTAAGACTATTTCCCAGCAGCTTTCTGCCTCGATAAACGTCGCCGACATAACTCGTGAATTAAACTGTATATCACGCCGCAGGTCGAACTTATCAGCCACATAGTTAAGATAGCGTTCGGTCTCTGGCTGGCTGGAGTAATGTTCTTTCCAGTCCCATTCCTGCAAAAGTTCTTCGGAGAATGAATATCCGTAAGAGTAGCTCTCAGAGTCAAAACGGCAACCTGGATAGCGGTTCCAGTACCAAGTTCCACCCACCCCACTAGCGTCGTCGAATGCACGGACCGAGAACCCTAGTTGGCGCATACGATACAAAGAATATAACCCCGTAACACCAGAGCCGATGACAATAGCATCGAACTTTTCAATCCCATCTTCGCGCTCAGAAATAGCTGCCGATGTTTCGTTTAGGGAATCAGTCATCTTTCTGCTCCTTCAAATCTTTTCGTTGCCCGCTTCTCGGCGACGAGAGGTAACTCTCTTTTATGTGCACCTGATTTTATATTCATAGCAAATAACCTGCAAGAATGATTATTATAAAATACCCTTGCCATCTGCCGTACCTAAATCAGGTAGGCAAGGCTATTCAGCGACGGTCTCTACACGGGCAGGTAGTGAAGTAGTGCTGATAAAACAAACGCCCAGACTCTTAAGAGCCCGAGGCGTTGATTTTATCTTGGCGGAGACGGCCAAGGGTTGAACTCCACTGGAACCTGACTGATGCGGGTCCTTCGACTGGCTCAGCGCGACCTGCCGCGGTCTCGACAGCCAGGACCGAGCCGACAAGCTCATCAAGCTCACAGTTAAGCAGGGGTAGTCGCAGGGACGAGGAAGCACCGACTAAGGAGTCAAAAATGATGCTAAAAGAAGGGGAACCGGCGCCGGATTTTACTGCTTTGGACCATGCTGGAAAAGAAGTCAGATTGTCGGACCTGCGAGGCAAAAAAGTCTGGCTGTGGTTTTTCTCATCTCCGGGCGGAGGCAATTGAACCCGCCACAGTCACGGGTACCGTGACAATTATTCAGACTTCGTGGCAAGAGATATCCAGGTATTTGGCGTTAACGACCGGGACCAAGAATCGGTCCGCGCCTGGGTAGAGAAAGAAAATCTGCCGTTCCCAATCATCCTTGACGGTGATAGGTCCATCGCCATCGCCTACGGCATGTCGAAAGTGGGCGATGAGCGTTACCTGGCCAACCCTGCCGAAGGGAGACGCCCGGCGGTGATCATCGCCGAAGAAGGCTTGGTCCTGAGATGGCTGCCCGACCTGGCCACGGTTGAAGGGCAGGTGGAGACTCTCGCCGGTTTGCTATAGTGACGCCCTCACGATATGAGACAATACCGTTCTTATCGGATCAAGTAATATGTTTGGGGAGTAACTCAAAATGTCCACCGAGGCAGGTCTAAAAAAGGTTAGGGTATCTGCGATGAACGCCGTCCACGACCTGGCAGTGCTGGTCGCCCGCGACGAGGGATTATTCGAGAAAGAAGGACTCGATCTTGAGATACTCGCCACCCCGGGGACTGGCCAACTCGGCGCGGACCGTCAGGCCCTAAAAAAATGCATATTTGACCGGACTATGGAAGGCATCTACAACGACGGCGGGGTCGATCAATACCGCATGTGCGAATGGGGGGTGATGAAGCGCACGGTGGAAGCGGTGGCGAACGGGCAAAGGCCGGCCAAGATCGTTGCCCTAGGGGCCGCCATGTCCAAGATGGCCATTATCACTGGCCCCAATAGTCACATCTACGAGCCGGAACAACTGAAAAACACGCCGGTGGCGGTGAGTCCATTCAACGGTTCGCATTTCACTACCCTGAAGATGTTGGAAGGGTTCGTTAGAAAAGAAGAGATTCAGATAACCAACGCCGGGACGATGCAAGAGCGCCTGGAGGCTGTAAGAAAGGGAGAGGTGGCCGCCGGAAACTTCTATGAGCCATGGATCAGCGTCGCCCAAAAGCAGGGATTTCGCATTCTCATGGAAAGCCACTCAACCCGCAGTGAGGCGGCCAGCAAGGAATTGGACGGGCCAACTTTAGCCGCCATGTTCCGGGCCGAATCCGTGGCTGCGGAAATGATCAATGCCGCTCCGAACAAATATGCCCATTACTTCCTCAATGAGGTTGAAGGGCTGCTTGAACCGGACGAGTTCCAGGGCTGGCGTTTGCTCTACGGCCCGCCCGTGCCGTACACAAGGCAACGGTTCGACGATACTTACGCCTGGATGCTGAGCTATCCCGGACTGATCGACACCGGATCCACATATGAAGATGCAGTGGACAACCGTGCCTGGGAATAATTCAGCATCCAAGTCTAAACCGGATCTCTTGGCGGCCAGCGTCTGGGATTTCGCAGGGAAGATAGACGCCGGTTAACGGCCATTGGGTTCGGCTCAGACAGTAGCGTCAGCATCTTGGTTGAGGGAGGTCCTCGGTTGAGTTGAAACCATAAGGATTTGTAACATTGGCTCCGGGCCTAAAACTACACGTTCAATCGCTTCCTTACATACCGCGTATGAAACTACATGTTCGTGGACACCGCCGTTTCGATATTTAGTCGATATGTCTTGGAGAAGGTCGAAAAGTTCCTGAGATAGGAGCCAGGACTCTCCATTTAACCTCTGGATATATTCCAGTAATTGCTCTTTCACCTGGCTATCCGAATCAATATCTCCGAGCTCCTGCAAGGCGAATCTTATCGCCCCTAAATCTAGCTTTCTTCCATTCTCAAGCCATTCCATTAAAGCTGTATCCGTTCTGTTGAGAGTTTTTGACTCAAGCGCGCTACGCCATTCCCGTAAGCCTTCTTTACCAATTCCTTGGCGTGTTGATTCTCTCCATGGTCGAAAGATTCTGACGTTTAACTCGCGCTCGATTAATTTAGACACTTTCATAGTGATGCCCGCGTAGTCATAGCCACTACGATTGCCAATCCTGTCATATTTATCAATCAGCGAACTGGCGATTACGTGAGAGTCTTGAGAAAGAAGATCATAGGCAGATCCTAGAGAACGCCGCAACCTAGATTCGACTTCCGAGATAGGCCGGCTACGAACCTGGATGCTCTCTTTAACCCCTTTCAATTTGGCAACAATATCTCCACTATCTGACAGATCTGAATCTACTCGATCCCAGACTTCTCCTCCGTCAGATGTTCCAAAAAACAGTAGATCTCCAAAATATCCAATTTCCGTGACTTCAAATGTTACGGTAGCGTCGTGCATCAAACGACGAATATGCGAGGCGTGCTCTGGCCGATACCCATGAACTAATGCGTCATGACATGTTCTTCTTATCGCCGTTACGATCCCTTGTGTAACTCGCTCGTCCCTTTCAGAATCATTACTCCCTCGTTGTCCTCCACCATGGCTTAGATGAAATCCACTAAGTCGAATTTCTTGGTCATGCGGAATGATGTCTTTAATCAGAAAATTCGCTGCAGCAAGAACATCTGGAAAAACCAAGAATCCTAGTGTTACATCCGAGTCTCCATAGATCGCTTCCGCAAACGATTCACCCGTAATTTTGTCGAATGCGGCTATGACAAATTCATCTGAACTCGGCAATGAACCAGCATGTAAGCCGTCCGAAAGGACATCTTTATCTTTACCAAATTCACCGTCAATAATCTCCGTAGCATCATCTTCAGAGACAGGAGAGTGATCTGACCCAATGATCCTTTTAAACGGCGCGGCTACAATACTTGATACGTTAGGGAGGACTCCGTCGGATGTAGATTCCATCCCTAAATGCCCTTTGAAAGGAATAACATCGTCCCGACGCTTCAGACTATTTTGATTAATTTCCCAGACACCGGATATCGTTTGTAACATCCACGCATCCCCGTACTTAAAAAACCAACCTTGCCGAAATCGCTGGCTGAGCGGATTCAAACCGATATCGACAAATGGACCATGGTCATCCTGAACTTTTTTGAGGAGATCCAATAGGCTGATTTTCTCTATTCTAAAACCGTCGCTGAGCTCTATATCCTCGGCTGCCATACCTTCCAACCCAGAATCGAATGGAGTAATTAACAATCCCGATTGTTGGGCAAAATAACTAGCCCATCTAATGCCACTGAATATAGGTACAGCTCCAATGTCTGATATGTAGGGGCCTAGAAACGTAGCTCCATTTCTAAAGATTACATATTCATGAATACTGTCGTTGATAGTATGGGTGTCAATCGATTCAGGTAACGGTTCACCCATCAGCATGTACCGATTAGATGCTTTATCAAATTTTTCGTAGTCGACCCATTTCACGGTTGTACCTGGATCCATCTCGGTTACGCCTGTTCTACCGAAAAAAGCCATACAAATCATTGCTGGAATCTGGGAACCTCATATACATCAACGATGGTAGTGACCTGTCAATATCCGTCAAACGGTTAAAAAGGGTAACCGGATAATAGTTATCCAGCACCACTCCTTGATATCCACAAGCGGCGCACTCCCGAAAAAGATCCCACAAACCTGTGACACGGCATACCTCAGCGGGTTCCTCGTAGGCTTCCTCAATTTGCTTTGCTATACCCTCCGCTTCTGAAAGATCGGAAAATAGCAAAGACACTAAGCCATCTGAATGAAGGTAACTATATGCAGCGGATGGTTCATGTGTATCGCGAGACCGGACGTAATAGCCTCTTGACAATGTATCCACCAAAATTTGCCGATCTTGGGGTAACGGTTCTGTGATGGCTTCCGTTAGTCGAGTTAAAGATATATCTGATGAATCTTCCATATTCCGTCCATTTTACCTATCCAAATATTGGAGGCACCTTGCTCATTTCATGTTCAAGAATACTTATATATGCTTTCGGGCACAATTCCGAGGCGAGACAATACCTATGAATATGCCTGATAAGGATTTAACCAGGATTCAGAATCAAAACGGGATTAAACACAACAGGATGGGACAAGAGAAGACAGGCGTGTTCCAACTTCAAATCCGTTATGCCTCGTGACGAGCGGAGTAGGTGGGTTCGACTCCCTTGCACTCCCGCCAGACATATTTAGGCATGAAATCACCTGATTTCAGCCAATAAGAAAGCCTCTGGCTGTAATGGTCTGGGGTTTTGTTTTGCCCGGCGTCGACCATAACGCCGACCAATTTTTATCTGTGCGGTTTTTAGCCGCTCAACACAACGGATACGGCGTCGGCCAGTTAATCGGCTCCGTTTAGAACATTGGATATTGCATCAGCCAGTTCGTCCTGCATCTCGTCCAGAGCAGGAGCCTACCGGCACCAATCCCCGATACAGGGCGCACCTAGCCCATCACCCACTTCCCAGCTTCCACTGCTATGAGGAATTCCGATACAGTCCGGTTATAGAGATTCGGCTCCTCCAGATTTATGGTATGCCCCGCCTGCGGGAACACAACCAGACCGGCGCCAGGAATATTTCGCTTCATAAATATGGCCGGATTCACGCAAGGGACATCTTCATCTCCAATCATCACCAATGTTGGAATTCTGATATTTTGTAACTCTTTTTCCAGCTGGTAAATAGTCTTCCGCTTCATTGGGACACCCATCATAGTTAGGGAAGAACCGAGGGCCGAATGGGCCGCCAGTCCGGAGTGAAACTTCGCCCAACCCACTGGGTCTTTGCGGAGAAATTGCAGCCTTGTCGCCCCCCTAGCGTATACATCAGCAAACTTTTCCATACCTTCACTGACCATAGACTCGCTGAGCGACTGCCACGACGCCACCTGTCTCTCTCGATTATCCGAGTCTGACCCTGCCCCTGCCGATGCTATGACCAACGAACGGCACATCTCCGGATGGGCAATTGCAAAATTAACGGTAAGGCCCCCACCCATGGAAAGGCCGCCGATATGTGCTTGGTCGATACCCAAATGATGCAGTAGACGGTATAAATCTTCCACCTGAATATCCAACGAATACGCCTCCGGATCATCCGGAACTTCAGAGGGAGGGTAACCCCGGTGACAATAGGTAATTACCTGATAACGCCGGGAGAAATAATTCACCTGGGGTTCCCAGCTAGTGATGTCTCCAGCAAATTCATGGGCCATAACCAAGGGATAACCTTCACCGGCCACTTGGTAGTAGATTTCAACGCCGTCGGACAAAAATGTGGGCATCGTATGACTCCGATTTGGTTTGGGATGCTGTTTAAGCCAACCGATTTTAAGTTCAGTGGCTAAAGCCGTCGATTTGGGTGCGCCCTGTCGGTTCCTGCGTACTGGAATCGGGCAACGTGGTCGCC
>Ga0209501_10002311_pt1 | contig 20119 bp, 17 predicted proteins | sample ArcticOcean_MG_C_4_FD_187434 | JGI IMG/M metagenome (GOLD analysis project Ga0209501, IMG submission 187434) | Marine microbial communities from western Arctic Ocean - ArcticOcean_MG_CB4_134 (SPAdes) (version 2) | ecosystem: Environmental > Aquatic > Marine > Oceanic | place: Arctic Ocean...
ATCCAGTCGAGCGTGAAGGACCAGCTCCGACCCCACTGTCGATTATCGTCTGGGCCTCCTTCTTCGGCTGGTTGATGCTGATTCCGATCGTGATCTGGGAGACAATCCAAGGCGGCATACCGTCGGTGAATCAGACCGAATGGCTGTGGATCATCTTCCTGGCCGTCTTCTCGACCGTGTTGTCCTATGTCTGGTTCGCCCAAGGTGTCGACCGGATTGGCCCGACAGCCTCGGCGACCTATGTCTTCCTCGTGCCTCCCTTCGGCATCCTCTCGGGCTGGCTTCTGCTCGACGAGCAACTCGGCTGGAGTCTGCTGGTCGGCTTCGTCCTGATTCTCGCCGGCGTGCGCATGGCCCAATCCGCTTCAATCGAGTGAACGTTGTCTGACTCAAAGGACGTCGTGCTTGCGAAGCAGTGCGTATCCTCCGAATCCGACGAAGGTAATCAGAATCAGGACGAGCACAAGATCGCCGAGCAACAAGAGACTGTGGAGCACGGAGTTCTGGGCGTTGGGGTCGATCGTGACCCGTTCAGCCCCATCGGCGCTCATCAGCACGATGTTCTCGCCCGCGCGGTGTGCGCTGGCGACATCTTCACCCATCCCGCCGGGAAGGATGACCTCCTGTGCTTCTGAATCACTTATTCCGAGAGTGGCGATGCCCGCCTCGCCGGAGAACCACAGGGTTCCCTGCCCATCCAGGGCCATGGCGACCGAACCCGGTGCGCTCGGGATGCGCGTCACACTACGATCCACTTCGACTCCATAGGTCGCATCGCCCCCGCCGACGATGGCGACGAACACTTCACCCCAAGGCTCGGCCTCGGCGGGTAGAATCGTGTGGAAGGGTTGACCGGCCCCCAGATGGAGCAGGTCGAGGTGCGGCGCCTCGCCAACGGTCACGGCTCCGTCGAGCAGGACTTCGGTGGTGGCGCCGCCGGCAGGGTTGCCGCCGGCGAGATCATGACCGATCAACAGGGCACCGCCACTGACCTCTTCGACCTCGGTGAGAACGATTGAGGAGAGTGGTGCAGCCGTGCCATTGCTCAACTCCAGACCCGACCAGGTGTGAACGGCGAGATTCCCGCCTTCATGCTCGGCAATCAGCCAGCCCGAATCGATATCACCATCGAGCGAGATGATGTCGGCGCCAGCCGAAGACCACTGCAGCGAACGCGTTCTCACCACCGTCGAACCCGGTAGCATCACGCCGAACCAGCCCTCTTCTCCGCCGATGACCCAATCCGAGGTCGAGCCGCCGATCGCCGTGGCGTTGCATTCGCACTCGATCTCGGTCCAGACCCCATCCGCATCGCGAGCCATGAGCGTCGGACCCTCGGGAAGATCGACCAGTGCGAGCGCCTCGGTGCCGCTGGCATCCCACTCGATGTCGAGAAACGGTCCAGGCAGGCCGGTCTCGGAAGAGGATACACCCGGCAAAACACGCGCCTGAGATACCCATCCCGCACCCAGAATCAGGAATAACACGAAGGCGCCCATCGCCACCCATCTGCGCTCCTGAGGGGAATCGAGGAAGGCGAACACCCGGCCGATGACGTCTGACACGACCCGGTTGTGTGCGAAGAAGTTGAAGAACATGCCCCATCGAGGGGCCATTCAGCCCACCGTAGGTGGCCGGTCAGGGTTAAATACGGCTTTCAGGTCGGCGGGCTGCGAGGGAATGTCATGGCACGAAAACCCGCATCGATGTACCGACGCCTCAAGGGGCAGGCCTACACCCGACGCCAGTACACCGGTGGTGTCCCAAACAATCGCATCATGCGCTTCCACATGGGCAACCGCAAGGCTGCTGAAGCGGATGAATTCGAGCTCGTCCTGAAGTTGAGCGTGGACGAATCCTGTCAGGTCCGCCACACCGCACTTGAAGCCGCTCGACAGATCGCCAACGCGACAATCCGAAATGAAGCCGGCATGGAGGGCTACGCCCTGCGAGTCCACGTCTACCCCCACCACATCCTGCGCGAGAACAAGCAGGCGACCGGTGCGGGTGCCGACCGTGTGTCTCAGGGCATGCGTTGTGCATTCGGGAAGAACGTCGGCACCGCCGCTCGCTGCAAGCGCGATACCACCGTCATCAGCATCTCCACCAAGCCGCGATATTTCCTCAAGGCCAAGGATGCCCTGCGCAAGGCCAGCATGAAGATTCCGAGCCCGTGCACGACCAAAGTGGTCAAGGGATTCGAACACCTCAAGGGACTCGTTTGAGGGGGCACCCCCGGATGGCAGATGCCGCCGAACTCCTTCGCCAGAGCGTTCTCGACTCTCCCGTCGTGATGAAGGGCGAATACGCCTACTTCGTCCACCCCTTGACCGATGGAGTGCCTCGACAGAGCGCAGAGTTGCTCGCCGCAGCGCGCGATCTGATCTCGGCACAGGTCGATTGGGATCAGGTCGACCTGATTCTCGGCATCGAAGCGATGGGATTGCCTTTGTCCGCGGCACTCTCCCTTCACAGCGGCAAACCGATGGTCGTCGTGCGAAAACGCCCGTATGGTCTGCCGGGTGAAATGGCGATCGACCAGAGCACAGGCTACTCCAAGGGCACGCTGCACCTCAACGACATCCACGCCGGAGAGCGCGTGCTGGTCGTCGACGACGTGGTCAGCACCGGCGGCACGCTGGAACCGATTCTCAATCGCCTGAATTCAATGGGTGCATTACTGGCCGGCGTCTTCATCATCTTCGAGAAAGGAGAGGGTATGGAGCGTCTGCGCGAGCAGCACGGCTGGGCACTCAACAGCCTGGTGAGATTGAAGATGGGTGGCGACCAAGTCGTCCTCCTGGACTGAGGTGAAACAGATGGATCTTGAACGCCACGACTTCCAACTCGATGAGTTGATTGAGCGCATCAAAGCGAACGACAATCGACTGGTCGCCCTACAGATCCCTGAGGGATTGAAGATGCAGGCCCTGCAGATGATGGATACTATAGAGGACGAGACTTCGGCGAAGATTGTTCTCGCGGCAGACCCCTGCTATGGCGCCTGTGATCTTGTGCACGACAAGATGAGCCGGATGGGTGTGGAACTGGTTGCCCACATGGGACACTCACAGATGAACATCGATTCCGGCATGCCCACACAATTCATCGACGTCACCTACGATGGCGATCCCAGCATCGACCCGGTATTGCCGATTCTCGCACAGCATCGAGCGATCGCGGTCAACCGTCTTCAGGCTGCACAGCAAGAATCCAATCTCAACGATGAGGAGGCCCAGGAGCGTTTCCTCGATGCGGTTGGACGTGTGGCACCACTCACCGGCAGCAAACTCGGTCTGGTCGGCAGCATCCAGCACCTGCATCTGATCTTCGATTACAAGGAACGGCTTGAGGCGGCTGGATACGAGGTCGAGGTGCCGGTCGGTGGCGCAAGACTCTCTGTCCCAGGTCAGGTGCTCGGCTGCAATTACTCCGGTGATGCAGATGACATCGGTCACTATCTCTTCCTCGGCAGTGGAGACTTCCACCCGATTGGCCTCGTACTGCACACGGGCAAGCCTCTGGCCATGCTCGACCCCTACTCCGGCGATGCCGAGGAAATGTCGTTCAAGCGCATCGAACGCATCCTGCGCCAGCGGTTCGGTCTCATCATGGCCTGTGATAACGCGCAATCCTTCGGCATCCTGATCGGCGCGAAACCCGGCCAGATGCGACGCACCCTCGCGTTGCGCATGAAGCGCCTGTTGGAGAAGCACGGCAAGAAGGGGTACCTGCTCGCGCTCGAGCACATCGGTCCCGAACTGATCGACTTCTACCCGGTCGACGCCTTCGTCAACACCGCCTGCCCGCGCATCGCCATCGATGACTCGGTGCGCTATGCCAAGCCACTCATCACGCCCTTCGAGCTCGAGGTCGCCCTCGGCGAGAAGCAGTGGGAGACCGGTTACCAGTTCGACGAGATTCCGTGACTAGCCGGTCCCGTGTGCACGGGTGCGCGCAGCCGGGCGCATGCACACCATCGGGGGCGCGCACGCGTGTGGCGGTCCATATCTTCAAGAACAGCCGCCTGAGAGAGCCGGCGATGGCAGAATACCTGAATCGAATCGGCGCCGGCCTCATCTTGCTGGATGCGGCGCCACTCTCGTACGACTGGACACCCCCGGAAGTCGTCGGCCGGGAGGAGGAGCAGGCGACGCTGGCTGGGATGTTCACCGCAATCGGAACGCCAGGCATGTCCTGCCGGGCGATCATCACGGGCAATGTCGGCAGCGGCAAGACGGTTCTCAGCCGCGCCTTCGGCGAGGATGTGTCGCGCCATCTTTCCGGCGTGCGCGCAATCCAGCCCGTCCACGTCAACTGCCGCAACCATCCGACGACGTCTCAGGTCCTGCAGCGCATCGCCACGACGCTCGATGAGGGTCACCCCGAGCGCGGGTTCTCCGCCTCTGAGGTCATTCAGGGCATCCGCCGCAACCTGCGTACGCACAACCAGCACATCCTGCTGATCCTCGACGAGGTCGACCACCTGTTGCGCCGGGAGGGCGGCGACCTGCTCTACCAGTTATTGCGCATCGACGAGGGGCGCGAGGAGAGCGGTACCCTCTCGCTGATTCTCGTCAGTCAAGAACAGGTCCTCGACCAGCTCGAGGGCGCGATCATCTCGCGCTTCGGCCGCTCCAACCATCTCGCGCTCAAGCCCTACACCGCTGAGCAGCTCTCGGCGATTGTCGTCCAGCGCGCCGCGCTCGCGACCCGGAGCGGAGCGGTCAGCGAGCAAATCCTCACGCTGATTGGTCAGGCCTCGGCGGACACGGGCGATGCCCGCGTGGCAATCGAACTGCTCGAGGCCGCCGTGATGCGCGCCGAGAAGGGCGGCCACCCCGAGGTCCGGCCCGACCACGTGCAACGCGATGTCGCCTCTCGAATCAACGTGATCGAACCGAGCGCGGTCGACAGCCTCAGCGAGCATGAGCAGTTGGTTCTGCTCGCCATCTGCCGCCGGCTCCGCCGCGAGGTCGAGGTGACGACCGGAGATGCCGAGCGGCTCTATCAGGTGGTCTGTGAGGAGTACGAGGTCAAGCCGCGCACCCACACGACCTTCTGGAAGCACCTCAAGACACTCGAGACGCAAGGCCTGATGGAATCGCGCACGGGAGCACCCAGTGGAGGCCGTGGCCGCACCCAGCACATCACGATGCCACAGAGCCTGCCGGCCACGCTGGAGAAGCGCCTGGAGCACACGTTGAGTCGCTGATGCAGAGCGGATTCACGGGCTCGCCATAGGCGGTGCCTGCCGAACCGCTCAAATAGGGGGCGTCTGTCGCCGAGTCGCACGAGGATTGACCATGGCACAGCGAAGCGAGCAGGTGTTCAAGGCGGTCGTGAACGACACCGACCCCAAGAGCGAGGGAAAGTCGTACGCGATTGACATCAGCGGTTCGAATTACAATCACTTCCTAGGGAAGAAAATCGGTGACATGGTCGACGGTCTCTTCGTCGGCGATGGCGACATCAGTCTGGGTGGATTCAAGCTGCAGATCAGCGGCGGTTCCGACCTCACGGGCACGCCGATGCGCGCCGATCTCGATGGCGGCGGCCGCAAGAAGGTCCTCGTCTCCCCCTCCACCGGCTTCAAGGGCCACAAGATCGTCAAGAAGAAGGGTGGACGCTACCGCTACACCTACGACGGACTGCGAAAGCGTCGCGCCTTCCGAGGCAACGTCATCTCTTCCGACACCCGGCAGATTAACCTCAAGATTGTCGAGAGCGGCAACAAGGCCCTCGCCGACATCTTCGCCGGCGACGCGGGCGAGGGCGACAAGGCGGAGTGATCGTAGGAGACGTGACCCCGAATGGCCAAGAAGCGAAAGCTACCCGGCCAACCTCAGGTCAACATCGGTCTCGTAGGCCACGTCGACCACGGAAAGACGACTCTCACTCAGGCGCTGTCAGGAATTTGGACGGATACCCACTCCGAAGAGCGCAAACGCGGGATTAGCATCAAACTCGGCTATGCGGACACGGCCTTCTATCGCACCGGCGATGACGAGGCCTACGCGATGGGCAAGCGACCCGATGGCGGCGATGATGAAGAGAAGGAACTGCTTCGCGTCGTCTCCTTCGTCGATGCACCCGGTCACGAGACACTGATGGCCGTCATGATCTCTGGCGCCTCCATCATGGATGGTGCGCTGCTGTTGATCGCGGCCAATGAGACCTGTCCCCAGCCGCAGACGCGCGAGCATCTGATGGCGCTTGGAATCGCTGGCATCGATAATGTCGTCGTCGTTCAGAACAAAGTCGACCTTGTGAGCCGTGAACGCGCGATTGAATCACATGCCGAGATCAAGGCCTTCCTCAAGGGCACCGTGGCTGAGAACGCCCCAATCATCCCAGTCAGCGCACACCACGACGTCAACCTCGACATCCTGATTGATGCGATTGAGCAGACCATTCCCACGCCTGACCTTCGCGAGAAGGCGAGCGCCCTGATGTATGTCGCCCGCTCCTTCGACATCAACCGCCCCGGCACCCGCCCCGCCAAGTTGCGCGGTGGCATCATCGGTGGCTCTGTGGTCGCCGGCACCTTCGCGATTGGCGATGATATCGTGATTGCGCCGGGGCGAAAAATCGTCGACGGCAACAAGTCGCACTGGGAACCAATCGAAACGCGAATCACCACCGTCCAGAGCGGCGGACTCGACCTCGATTCCGTTCACGCCGGCGGACTCTGTGGCATCGCCACCCCGTTGGATCCTTTCCACACCAAATCGGACAATCTGTCCGGTCAGGTCATGGCGCGCGCCGGTGAATTACCACCGGTCTGGGAGAATCTCGACATCGAACTCAACCTGCTGAAGGAGATGGTCGCGAGCGGCGATGCGGAAGCCGGTGCGATTCGCCCGCTCCAACCCGGTGAGATGCTGATGCTGAACTCCGCCACGGCGACCAGCGTCGGTGTGGTCTCCGCGGTCAAAGGCAAGGCCGCAAGCCTGGCCTTGCGTCTGCCCGTCTGTGCACCGACCGGCAGTCGGATCACCCTCTCTCGCCGTGTCGGCAGCCGCTGGCGCCTGATCGGCCACGGCGTGATCGCGGGGTGAACCCCTTGAGCGGTGTGCTCGTCGATGCCTGCGGCTGGATTGCAGTCGTCGATGCTCGAATCAACATCGACCTCGCCCTCGAGCAGGAGGTCGGCCCGGTCGACCTCAAGGTGACAGCGGCAGTATTCGAGGAATTGGACCGGGTCGCGAATCGAGAGAACCGGAATCTGCTTCTGGATCTGCTGCGTTCCCGGGCCGAGATCGTCACCGGCTCAGGCGGCCATACCGATGACGAACTCATCGAACTCGCCGTGGCGCAGGATTGGCCGGTACTCACCGTGGATCGCAGGCTCAAAGCGCGCCTCCATGCAGCGAATGCCTCGGTAATCGAAGTGATGTCCTCACGAAACCTCCGCCTCATCGATTGAGGTGGATGATTTGGGGTGGTTCGGGACGACGCCTATATTCCCCACAAACTCGACTGGCCCCGATGGAGGAAACCATCTCTCACACGGACTTCCAGATGCCGGAGACCAGCGACAATATTCGGGAGCTGGACCGCCTTTCCGAACTCCTCTCTACAATCGGCATCGGTGACAATGTCACCCGGGTGCTGATGTTCATGAACGAGAACGAATGGGTCGACAGCCCCACCCTCCAGTCCTGCTGCGGCCTGCGTCAGCCCGAGGTCAGTGTAGCGGTCAAGAAACTCACCGACAGAGGATGTATCGAGATCCGGACCAAGCGGCTCGGCACTCGCGGACGCCCGCGCCACCTCTACCGATTGAATGGCAGCCTGAACGAGGTCATCGAACCCTGGATCGACAGTGCTCGGGTTCGCATGCTCGAGATTGAGAACTGTTGGATCTGATCGATCAGGCGACCGCGGCGATTCGTATGGGCCACAACCGGGCCTGATTCAAGGCAGCGTGAACATCGCATCATCACCATGCCCGTCTAACAGACCGATTTTGACGGCGCAGTCGATCCAGGCGTGGGCGTAATTGATGGCACCGAAGGCGCGCACGAGGTCCATCTTCTCGCTGAACCACCGTGCATCTGCTGTGTAGGCATCGGCCATCTCCATCATGATCTCGAGGCGCTTTGCCTCTGCTGAGCCCTCCGGGTGCAAGGGCGTCGATTTTGCGCGTGCGGCTTCGGTCAGGTCGAGATAACGGGTGATCAACGCCTCGGTGACCTCGATGTGGGGCTCAGACATCCGCACCCTCCCGTTGAGAAATCAGGCGGTGGACATCCTCGGAACGGCTCAACGACTGGTAGAGTTCGATTGCGCGAGTCAGCATTCCACCCGCCTCAGCATCCTGAGCGGCTTCGAAGATGACCTGACGCTGCTCCCAGTCCAATCGGCGCACCTCGCCTGAGGCGATCTCCTCGAACAGCAGGCGACGTCGGATGGCGAGGTGGGGGCCGATCCACATGCGAACGAGTCCTGTTCGTGTGGCCGTGATCATCCGGTCGCCGAGGTTGGAGGACAGCAGGTCACCCGCCGGTCGGCGTTCACCATCGGGTGCGAGGGGAAGGCGGATCAGGTCGTTGGCGACATCCAGCACCCACCAGCCCTCACCGGTCCATGCGGCATCCAACGGCACGATGCCTTCGCCGGGAATCGGGTCTAGACGGTCCCAGCCGAAGGGATTCGGCACGCCCTCATGCAGACTGCCATCGACCTTCTGCACCAGAACGCGTCCGGCGTACAGCCTTGAGACCCAGGACCAGCGCGTCGTCTCGATCTGTCGCTGGGCATCATCACCACCGAGCCTCAGCGCTCGCAGGCATCCATCTTCATCCTGAACGAGCAGGAGTTCACGGTCCAGCCAGCCGACCATCTTGTTGATCGACCCCGGACGCAGACGGCGGATGCCTCGGCCGCTGCGATTGAACAGATGGATGTGATCGCCGCGGTCGGCGAGCAGCCAACCTCCACCCGGACGGGCCAGAACATCGCGGAAGCCACCGCCGACCGCGCGACCCTCGCTGATCGGTTCGCCGGTCATCAGATCAATCAGGAAAAAGGCAGAACCCGCGAGAACGGCGAGATTCGTCCCATCGTGTGTGATTCGATACACATCGAAGGCGAAATTTCGCCGCCACATGAATTCACCATCCACATTGAGGCGCCGCACGACGCTGCCCGCAGCAATCAGGCTGTCCTCGCCAAGGCAACAGACCGCACCGACCCTGCCCTCGACCTGATGGCTCCAGCCGACATCCCAGCGATCATCCATGTTCAGCCCTCCATGTGGCCACCGGAGAGGTGGGCATTCGCGGCATCGGAAAGCCGGAACAATCGGGTTCGTCCCTTCTTGCGAACGGTCAGGACGCCCGCTTTCTGCAAGCTGTTGAAGATCTGTGAGAGGCGGGGTCGGCCGACTGCGAGGTAGGCCTGCAGCGCCGGATCAGAAGGCGAAATCTCTCGCGCGGTCGCGGCTTCGACAATGGCGATCTCGCCATCATTCAGATTGCTGATTCGACCCAGGTCGAGTGGAGGCGTGAGTATGGGAGTGGGTGGAGGTGTGGGTGTTCTGGAACGGAGGTCATCTCCAATGCTTCGAGCGAGAATCGGGTTCATGACAGGTGCAGGTGCAGGTTCAGGTGCGACCGTCTCCTCTTCGACCCAGTAGGTCGTCTCCTCGGATTCGATCTCAGGTTCGATGACCGGCGTCGACACGGTCGGGTCCGGCTTGGCTTCGACCGGACCCTTCGCAGGTGCGGTGTTGAGAGCGTCATCGAGACCAATCTCCTGCTTGGCCGTGCGTTGGCGGGCGGCCAGGCCCCCGAATGGATTCAGTGGAGGCGGCGGAGGCGGCGGTTCCGTCCCCGGTTGCATGCGCAGTACCGAGCCCCCCAGAGCGCGGTCCATGTCAGGGGGTTCGACCTCCTCGACTTCCAATTCAGATATCGCCGGGGATTCCTTGAACCCAGGCATCCCCCAGTCGAATTCGAAATCGGGTACCGATTCTTCGACCTCTTCCGAGATCACCTCTTCGACCTGCTCTTCGTTCGCCTCTTCGACCTCTTCGACCTCTTCGACCTCTTCGACCTCTTCCTCGGCCTCTTCTTCGATGAAGACGTCCTCTTCTTCGTCTTCTTTGAGGTCGAGCGGTTTGAGTTCGGCGACTTCAGGCGCCATTCGCGAACGTGCGTCATTCGGTTCGATTGGCTCCAGATCCATCGATTCCAGCGCATCATTACGCCGCGACAACGGCGTGGAGATACCACGGGCGGAATCGACGATATCGCGCAGATGGCGCACGATGGCGCGCGGACGCCCTCCTGTGGCGGCCAGCGCCTCTTCGATCAAGGCGCTACTGGCCGCCCAGCCCTCATTGCTCACCTTGCGCATGCGCGCATCGATCAGGGCCCGCACCTCGTCGCCACCGAAGTCGTCGAGCGGCTCGGTGCTGTCGAAGGCAGACTGCAGGCCCTCAGACCAGGCGGCGTGCTGAGCGGGGGTGAGTGCGACGACGACGAGCGCCCTCAATCTCACCAGAACGGGGGCCAACCTCTCGAAGACCTGGGCAAGATCAGCCCCGCTCGTCCCTGAGAAGTCGAAACTGATCAGCGGAAGATCCCCGCTGCGTCCCTCCAGTGCAGCGACCATCTGCTCGACGAGCGTGCTCGTCACCCCGGGAACATCGTATCCTGCGACCAGACAGTAGAGCTCATTGAGCAGCGTCTGGGTCGGATTATCCTCTGGAAACACCGACAGATGGTGCACGGCGGGTGCGAAATTGCCGAGCGCGTGCAGAGCCGAGGTGCGCCCAGAGCCTCGTTCGCCAATCAGAACCACCATTCGGGGGCTGCCGAATCGCAGATGGTGGCCCAGATTCGACATCAGAGTCTTGCGACCGACCAGCAGTGGCGCATCCTCTGCCTCAATCGGCCTGGCCGAGAAGGGGTTGGCCCGCATATGGGGCAGGTGCAATCCCTTCGATGCTGAGATCGACATATACGGCGGCGAACAGCAATGGGGTTTAACACGTTTACGCGAATCTAACACAGCGAGAATGGCGTTTGGAAGCGTTGAACGGTGTGCCACATTGGTTTCCAGCCAGGAAAGGTTCTTATTTCCAGCAAAAATATACCTCATTAACGTGTTGTTAACGCATTGTTAACGCGACGGATGCGTTAGTAACGCTTCGCTAACGCTTCAACGCCGGGAACTCCGCCCGATTCATTCATGAGACGGCGACGCTGAAGACCCCCTGATGCCCGTCGACGACAGTCGCCTCAGCGGTTTCTATAGGCTCGATCCAGATGCCCGTCGAGCCCTGCTCTCCCACCTCTCCCCCGAGGCTCTTGAAGCGCTGTCCAGTGGAGGGGGCCTGGACGAGGCCAGTGCAGACCGCATGATCGAGAATGTGGTCGGGACGATGGCCCTCCCGGTCGGAATCGCGACCAATTTCATCATCGATGGAAAGCACTGGTTGATTCCCTTCGCCGTCGAGGAATCGAGCATTATCGCTGCGGCCAGCAACATCGCCAAGCGCACCTCCACGTGCGGGGGTTTCACCACCGATTGTGACCCACCCATGATGATCGGGCAGATCCAGGTGCTCGATGTCCCTTCGATTCCAGAGGCGATTTCCGCCGTTCAGGGTGAGGAATCCGCCCTAATCCACTTCCTCAACGATATCCCTTCGACGATGATTCGACTGGGAGGTGGGTGCAAGCGCATCGAATGCCGTCAAGTCGAGGATATGCTCATCCTCCACCTCGTGGTCGATGTCAGGGATGCCATGGGTGCCAATGCGGTCAACACGATGGCCGAGCGCATCGCACCCCGGATCGAGGCCCTCACCGGCGGCAGAGTCCTGCTCAGAATCCTCTCGAACCTCGCTTCGGAGAGGCTTGCAAGGGCCTCTGTGCGACTCTCACCTGATGCCATTGGTGGCGAGGATGTGATCGCCGACATCATCGATGCCGCCCGCTTCGCTGAAGCGGACCCCTACCGGGCCGCCACCCACAACAAGGGCATCATGAACGCAATCTCGGCGATTGGAATGGCCTGTGGCCAGGATTGCCGGGCCATCGAGGCCGGAGCGCATGCCTGGGCAGCGCAGAGCGGCCAGTACCGATCATTGAGCACTTGGTCCACCGATGACGAGGGGTGGCTGTGCGGCAGCATCGAATTGCCGCTCGCGGTCGGCATCGTCGGTGGCGCCTCCAGCGTCCACCCCGTGGCCCGTGCCTGCCTCGAGATCCTTGGCGTGGACAGTGCCCAGCAACTGGCGGGCATCATGGCCGCAGCGGGCCTTGCACAGAACCTTGGTGCCATGCGGGCTCTGGTCACCTCGGGCATCCAGGCCGGACACATGAAGCTCCACCTGCGCAACATGGCAGTCTCCGCCGGCGCAGAGGGGGATGAGATTGAGACCGTGGTCAACGCGATTCGGGAATCAGGCGAGGTCGTCACCCAAACTGCAGTCGCCGAGGCGCTCACTCGGATTCGTCAGCGGTGACGGCCCCAGCCGAATCTTGATCCCAGTCCTGTGAGACTGGAACCTCGGGCGCGTCCTGGATATCTTCACCTTCGCCATCGCCGAGACTGGCGGCGAGTTCAGCACCGGACAGACCCATGTTGTCGGCCTGCTCGCGGAACCACTTGCGAACCTTGCGCGATTCTGCGAAGGGGCAACCGAAGTATTCGGCGAAGCGTCGTGTGGTCGTTAATCGGCGAGACAAACCATCGCGGCGTCGATCAACCAGACCCAGGTGAGCGAGGTCGCGAACGTGATCGTAGGCGCGCTGGCCAATCATCTCGACCAACTGGCTCTGAGCCATCGGCTGATGGTAGGCGATCAGAGCCGCCGAGGGCAAGAGTCGCTTCGGAATGTCGGTGCGGAAGGAGGAGGGGATGTGGTTGGCCAAGGCCGGCTTGACCTCCATCACCCAGCGACCGCTGACGCTGGTCAGTTGCAGCGCACCGCCGGGACGTCGCTTCATCGTGTTCTGTAGCGCCTCGAGATGGGCGACGATCGTGCCTGGACTCTCATCGATGCTCTCTGCGAGTTCCTCCACAGTGAGTGAGCGACCCGCACCGAACAGGGTCGCCTCGAGTAGGGTGCGAATGTCGATCTCACTCATCGATATCCACCTCTGGAATAACCTCGGCGGAGACCGCCTCGAAATCGGCCAACTGCGGCCACCTGTCCTGCAGGAAGATGTCGCCATCAGGATGTTCCATCTGCCACAGATCAGTATAGCCGCGATGGGTCAGGAATAACGCGGAGACGAAGCCTGTCACCTCACCTTCCTCGTCCCCATTCTGCTCACAAAGAACCTTGGCGATCTGCTCGACTGTGGTCGGAGCCCCGTCGGGAGAGATGGCGCGCATCGCCTCCCAGCAGCGCTGGATGTCGCCCTCGAGGTCCTCCTTGTGGAGTCGGTCGGTGACGTTCGACATCCAGTCGGCCGTCTCGGCCGCGTGCTTGAGTCGGCTGGTCTCGCGAATCGCACGCTCCTCGGACGCCTCTCTCGCATCTTGCAAGGAGAGCAGGAGTTCGGCCAGGGTGACCGGGCGACCTTCCTCACGCTTGACGCGCCCATCGAGAAGGTCGGGCAAGGCATCGGTGGTCTGACCGGTGATGATGCCGACGCTGAAGTTGTATTCATCGTCCTCGAACGAAGTCTGCCAGCCCTCCATCGCCCAGGGGTCATCCTCCCAATCCTCCTCGGCGCGTTCCGCGCGTTCCAGAAGGCTGGCCGCCTGTCCATGAAGGACCTGCCAGGCCATGCGGATCAGTCGGCCACAGGTCGGCAGGTCGACATTGCTCGCATCCTTGATGCGCTCGTTGAATTGCCGGATGAAAACGTTGAGATCGACATCCCACGGATCGAGGGTTGCGTCATTGAACATCTGGAACACGAGCGCGACCGAGCGGTCAAAGGGGTCGACCAGACTCTGGTGCTCGGCACTCTCGAGGTCAGCGATCTCCACCAGCCTCTCGATGTACCGATGCTTGTCCAGATCCGCGTCGTCCTGCTCTCCGAGCAGCTGCCGAACGATGTCAGCTCTGAGGTCACGGTTCTCCAGAATCACCATCTGAATCACTCCTCAGTCTCCGCTTCGGGGACTTCGGTCTGTTCTACTTCTTCCTCTTCAGCAGATTCCTCTTCAACGGATTCCTCTTCAACAGATTCCACTTCAGCGGATTCGGATTCATTGACTGCGCGCTGCCATTCATTGCGCTCGTTCATGTCCTCCTTCCCATCGGAGGCGCGATCCCCCAGAGAGGTGAGGGTGATGTCCGGACCATCCTTCTCGGTGATCTCGACATCGAGCAGAGTTCCGCCGAGGCTGGCCGGTGCAGCCAGTTCCTCGGGCGCGGTGTCCATCTGGCTCGGATCGGGCAGATTCAGGGTGAGTTCAGCCTTCTTCTCGAGGGTCGCCTTGGCCGCCTCGGCCTCGGCGAATGCCGCGTCTCCCAACTCGATCGCCTGCTCGCGGTCGAAGTCGGTGATGAGGCGGCTGCAACCATCACCTGCATGGGTGATGCCGATGTGGTGATCGGCCAACTGCAGGCTGACCTTGCGCAGCGTGACCATGATGAATTGGGCGCGCTGGCTGCGCAGCCGGCAGAGGCTTGCGATGAGTTTCGCATTGGAGGCATCGAGATTCTGGTCGACCTCGTCGAAGTAGTAGAAGGGGCTGGGCTCATAGTCCTGAATCGCGAAGATGAGCGCGAGTGCGGCCATCGATTTCTCGCCACCGGACAAGAGTGAGAGTTTGCCCTTGCTCGACTTGCCCTTGGGTTGACAGCGCATCTCCAAGCCCGCAGTGAAGGGTTCCTTCGGGTTTTCCAAGCGGAGTTCGCCCTTGTCGCCGCCGAGCCGGGAGTAGACCCGCTTGAAGTTCTCTGCGACGATCTCGAGCACGGTGAGCAGGCGCTGTTTGCGCTCGCCTTCCAGTTTCTCGGAGAGTTGGATTAGGTCGGTGCGACGCTTGCGCAGAATCTTGGCATCATCCGCGATGCGGCCAAGGCGTTCCTCCGCCTCATCGTACTGCTCGATGGAGAGCATGTTGACATCGCCGAGGTTGCCGATGCGCTTCTCGATGTTGCGCACGCAGTTCTCGGCATCACCGACACTCGGCAACTCGACGCCCTCATCGGCGGGTTCGACATTCTGCACCGCCATCTCAGCGGTGAGTTCCTCCAGAAGATTGCGCTTGTTCTCGATCTCCTTGGACAGATCATCACAGCGGTTGCGCAGGCTTTCTCGCTTGGCGCAACTCTGCTCCAGAGCCGCCTTCAATCCCGCCCGGTCCTCGCGTAGGGAGGTGAATCTCTCGTTGAGTTCACGGTGTTCTTCAGCGACTTGCTCATGCGCTTCCTTCACGGTTTCGAGTTCGGCTGAGAGGGTCTCAATCTCGGTGGTGAGGTCCTTGGTGCGAGTATTGGACTTCTCGACGATTTCCGCCTGTTCAGCGGCGCGGCGAGAGGTATCACTGACGTTGCGCTCGAGCAACTCGGTGTGGGCATTGCCGCTGGCGAGTTTGCCCTCAGCACCAATCTTGGCTTCAACCGCATCGTTGCGCAGGTTCTCACAGGCGCGCAGGCGGTCGGAGAGGTGTTCGGGCGTGCTCTTCAGCAGGGCGTCGGAGGAGGACTGACGAGCCGCGACCGCCTCGGAGTGGGCTGCCTCTTCCACATCGGCACGGCTCTGGGCCTTGCTGTGGAAATTCTTCGTCTCGGTGAACTGGGCATGGCCGACCTTGACCTTGTCCTCGGCGGAGTTGAAGGCGGTTGTCGCCCGCTTCATATCATCCTGCCAGGCGCGCAGTTTGAGACTTGAATCATCGCCGCCGAGGTTTGCGATGCGTTCGCGAAGGCTGTGTGCCTGTCGTCGGGATTCAGCCAGGGCGAGGTTGACGGTATCGGCGAGCATCTCGCAACGGCTGAGTTCGGCCTCGGCCTGTTGCACGGCGTTCATGCCCGCGATATTGCCGCCGAATTGCGGGCGTCGCCCACGCACAGCACCGCCGACCATGGCGCCGCTGGCCTCGGTGACGCTGCCGTCGAGTGTGACCATGCGCACGCCACCCATGTGGCGTCGCGCGGTGCCCATGTCGCGGACGATCAGTGTGTCGCGCACCGCGTGCTTGATTGCGACCTCAATCGATTCGTCATAGTCCAGAAGGTCGAAGGCGAATCCGATTACACCGTCTTGGCGGGCCGTCATCACGGCCTTGCCGCCGGGACGGCGAAGGTTGAGTTTGTTGAGAGGGAGGAAGGTGGCTCGACCGGCGCGATTGTCTCGCAACCATTTGATGCAGGTCGCTGCGGTCTGATCATCGCGCACGATGATGCTGTTCATGCCACCGGCCAGAGCGTAGGCCAGCGCCTCTTCATGCTCGGAATCCTTGGGTGCGCACAGTTGGCCGAGCGGGCCAAGGATGCCTTGGAGTTCACCCGAATCCTTGAGTGACATCACGGCGGCAACCGCCTGAGCGAGCCCTGCCTTGGCGCCGGAACGATTCTCCATCTCGCCGGTGGCCCGGGTCAGGGAGCGGGTGGCCTCGCGGACCTTGTTCTCGACCTCCTCGGCCTGCTGCATCAGGGTGCTCTCCTCGCGCTGCAGTCGGGTGAGTTCGGTCGCCAATGCACCGCGGTCGGTCTCGGCGGAATCAGATTGCAGATCCTCACCGAACAATTGCAAGTCATCGCGAGTCAAGCGAGCCTCGTCGAGATTCTCTTCATACTCGGCCTGACGCTCCTCGGCCATCGTGACCTGGTTGAGGGCGCGATCTGCTTCGAGTGCGGCTGTGGCATGGGCCTCGGCGGTCTTGGTGACCGTCTCGGTCGCCTTGCCAAAGGCGCGGTTGAGATCGTGTGTGGCGCGATCACCGCTCGAGATTGCCTCGCGAGCACCCTTCTCCTCGGCCGCGGCCTCCGCCATGTCAGCATCTGCTTGGACCAGGGCAGCCTCCGCGCCGGCCAATCCGTCGAGATGGGCCTTCAGCGCCTCCTCGGCATTGGCCTGTTCTTCGGAGAGGGTCGCGATCTCGGACTCGGCGGTCTCAATCGCGGATTCGGCATCGGCGATGCGATCCTCGCGGGTCGCGACGTCGACCTCCAATTTTCGCAGGCGCTCACCGAGCGCCTTGCCATCATCACCGAGCACCGAATCGAGTTGGCGCTCGATCTCGATGATCTGGTCATCGAGTTCGAGCAGTTCCGCACTGGACTCTCGGATCGTGCCGCATAGGGACTCGACCTGTGTGAGATAGTCAGCACGCTCGTCGACGATCATGCGGATGTCATTGAGACGCGAGCGGTGTCGCGAATGAACCAGTGTCGTTCGAGCATTCTCAAGCGCATCGGCCAATTCACGATACTTCATCGCCTGGGTGCGCTCCTTGGACAGCGTCTTCAATCGCGCAGACAGCTCATCCTCGAGCAATGTGATTCGTTCGAGATATTCCTCGGCCTTCTTGCGCTGGCGATCCGCCCGCTTGATCTCGTCATCATAGGCGGTCACACCCGCCACGTCATCGAGCACCTTGCGGCGCTCGCGATTGGTCATCGTCGCAAGGGTCGTCACATCTCCCTGCAAGACGATGTTGTATCCATCCCCTCGAGCACCCGCCCCTGAGAGAAGTCGGCGGAACTCGGTACTCGTCGAAGGACGTTCGTTGAGATAGTAGGAATTGTTGGCGTCATTCTTGCGGTTCAGCTTGACCGTGCGCGTGAATCGAACCTCCTCGGCATCGACACGAAGTCTTCTCTGACCTTTGGAATCTGCAGGATTCATGAACACCAGCGTGGCCGAGCATGAGCGGGCCGCTTTGTCCCTCTTCCCGCCATTGAAAATCAGGTCCTTGACATTCTGAGCGCGCAGACTCTTGGCGCTCCTCGGACCCAGTACGAACAGGATCGCATCTCCACAATTGCTCTTTCCACTACCGTTCGGGCCGGTAATCGCCGAGAATCCCACCTCATAGGGAATCGTGACTTCGCCCTTGAACGATTTGAAGTTCTCTAACTCGATTGCCTTAAGGTGCATCCCATCACCACTCTGGTACGTCTTGCGACGCACGCTGAATCGCCGGTCGCCTTTCTCATCACTATAAACAGTACCCACCGCACATGCGAGGCGGGTGCGATTTTCGATTCAACACCACGGTGCCGTTCATCGGTTTCCAATCAACCCAGAGAACCGGAGTAACCACACTGACCACAGCCTTCTCCACTGCAGTAATGACAGGTCCGTCCGACGACCATCCCCTCATCGTCATCCGCACTAATCTGGAAGGCGTCCTCGAACTGGTCCAGCCTCAGTGCCCGTCGCAGTTCCCCGACAGAGAAATCCTTGCCGAGATGGCGCTCGGCAGGCCCCAGGAATCGGCGCGATCCCGCTTCGGAACCATCGATGCCGACCATGCGATCCGCGCTGGCGGTTCGCTTCATCGAAGTACCCGCGAGCAGGCATAAGGTGGAGATGCAGAGCAGGATGACTCCGATGCCAGGACCATCCATCGGGAAGCCGGACAGATCACCGGGTTGGAGAGGCTTGCCATCCGTGCTGAGCATGCCGAACAGATCGGCGATGCCGACCACTGCGAGCAACAGCCCGATCCGAATAACACGATTCGCCTTGCGCTGGGCCCCCGTTGCTTTGCGTTGCGAGCCGAACAGGGAGCGCATCGCCGACCAGGTCATGCGAAGGCCAGCGAGCAACAGGATCACGTCGAGCGGTTCCCAGGTGCCGACCGCCTGCAGACAATCGCTCTGTCCCGCACTCGTGAGATCGCCCGAGATGGAGTCCTGGCTGCAGGCACCGCTGAACACCATGGTGAGGACGAGTTTTCGCATCTGGCCGCTGCCCAACTGATAGAAGCCGAACTGGAGATTCCACAAGGTGAGAACCGACAGAAGAAGGCCGAGGGCGAGTTTCGCGACACCCATCGCTCGACCCATAACATCGATTCGGTCTCAGACGAGCCTTAGGAGTATCGACTCCACACCCTGTTAAGGGCAACGTTGATTCCGGCGACGCTGACCACGGAGCATGGCTGATGTTGTCGTCGTGGGCAGCGGCATCGCCGGGCTGTTCGTCGCCACGCGCTGCGCCCGAGCGGGCCTGTCGACCATGGTCGTGACCAAGAAGCAGTTGTCTGACTCCTCGACCAATTGGGCGCAGGGAGGCATCGCGGCCGCACTATCGGCAGATGGAGTGGAAGCGCACATCGCCGACACGCTGGAGGCGGGACAAGGACACTGTACGGAATCGGTGGTCAGAATGGTCGTCGAGGAGGCAGGTGCACGCATCGAGGATCTCGTGTCCTCAGGTGTCAGATTCGATTCCAATTCGGAGGGCTATGACCTGACCATGGAGGGAGGCCACTCCAATCGAAGGATTCTACATGCGAAGGATGCGACCGGGGCCGAGATCGAGAGGGCTCTGATTGCCGAAGCGCGAGCTTCTCCTCAGTTGGAACTCTTGGAATCCCACATGGCTGTCGATCTGATTCTCTCAAATCGTTCAAGTGCAACACAGAGTGTTGCAGGAATCTGGGTCCTGCAACCATCAGGCGCGGTCCGGACGGTGGCTGCGAAAGCGGTCATCATCGCCACCGGAGGCGCCGGTCACATCTACCGACAGACCACCAATCCCCCGGTTGCGACCGGCGATGGAATTGCCATGGCGGACCGCGCAGGAGCTTCGATCCGAGACATGGAATTCGTGCAATTCCATCCGACCGCACTCGCTCTGGTCGGTGAACGGCCTTTCCTCATCTCCGAAGCGCTGAGAGGCTACGGTGCCGTTCTGATGACGTCCTCGGATCTTTCAAACTGGAAACAGAGCGGCGGTGACCCCGCAACTCACTCCTTCATGCTGCGCTATGATTCAAGAGGCTCTCTCGCGACCCGTGACATCGTCGCTCGCGCCGCGGATCAGGAGATGAAGCAGAGCGGCGAGAACAACGTCTGGCTGGTGACGAATCACCTGCTCGCAGAAGAGGTCAGAGAACGCTTTCCGATGATCTCTTCTCGACTTGAGACACATGGCTTGGAACTGGGTTCAGACCCGCTTCCCGTCGCGCCTGCAGCACACTATATCGTCGGTGGGGTCGCCGTCGATGAACACGGTCG